>Ga0172375_10005218_pt1 | contig 18837 bp, 12 predicted proteins | sample LakKiv1m_FD_114537 | JGI IMG/M metagenome (GOLD analysis project Ga0172375, IMG submission 114537) | Freshwater microbial communities from Kabuno Bay, South-Kivu, Congo - kab_092012_11.1m | ecosystem: Environmental > Aquatic > Freshwater > Lake | place: Democratic Republic of the Congo...
AAAGGATAATGCTTGTGTTCTATTGCGAGCCGATGATTATGATTGGAAATGGAGTTCAGACGAAACTATTAAGGCCACGATTTCCAATAATAAAAAAGCTGACGGTAAGGGGTTTTATCGTCAGCAGGCCACAACGATCGCTGAGACCAAGGGCGATGAATTTGTTAAAATTACCGCCGAGGAGCAAGTCGGTCATTCTAGCGGTTACGCAGAGCTATATATTCATTTTAAGGAGCCAGAGATATTATATCGTTGGCCAAATTGTGATCACGCTTGCCTTGAAAGTATGATTGGCGTGGCTTTTAATACCGAGATGCTTAATAAGAATTCTGATGGTTATGAGTCATTTCCTGAAGCTAAAAAAGCCAATGCCGTTGATAATATTAATAATGTTAAATTATATTTCTGCGGTAACGACGGCGCCTGTGCCGCGCCGACATATTCGGTGAGTCTAAATAATCCGATATATACTGATGATAGCGGCGCTGGTACCCCGGCCCATAAGCTGGAATTTTCTCCTGCCAATGGTTATAACAACGGTAAATTATTGCCCGGAGTTTATTATCGCGTGCTTGTCATGGGCAATGTGACCAATCTATCCGATGTGCCATTAAATAAAAAGGGATTGGGGGCGCCCTATGGTTTTGATTCTAGTTTTGATCCAGAAAAGGGGACAGCAACGTGCAAGTACGCCTGTAGTAATGCCCCGAGTATTATTTGTGGCGACGATATTGATTGTCAAAATTTTGGCCAATGCGAAAATGGCACCTGCAAGAAGAATCCAGCCCAAGTTTGTGATAACAATAGCGACTGTTTAGTCCCAACCGGGAAATGTGTGATTTCCAGCGGCGCGCCATGTTGTGGTAATGGTCTTAAGGAGGCGGGCGAGGATTGTGATGATGGTAATATCAACAATAATGATTCTTGTCCGAGTAATTGTGATACTAAAAATATTGATTCTTATTCTTGGGTTTTTAAAACTAAAAGTGACGAATCTCCTTGCTCAATTAACCGCGTGGAGGTGGTGCCAAATCAATCTATCCTTAATTGGATCGGCGCTAAACAACCGTATTTCAGCTGCACTTATGGTAGTCCGGATGAATGCAGCCCTTTTGGCCAATCTTTGAATCCTTACGCTTATAATTGGAATTGGTGGTCAGACGACATAGGCGTGGCAAGCGTCTCTTTGGTTGATGGTTGTGGCAACGGCGAGATCCAGCAGGGAGAAAATTGCGATGACGTCAATATTATTAACGGCGACGGTTGTAGTAGCAATTGTTTGAATGAGGGCTCGATCTCGATAATCGCGGGCTCAATTTGTGGTGACGGGAAGGTCGAGAAGGGCGAGTCGTGCGATGACGGCAATACCATTGATTCCGATGGCTGCAATAGTAATTGTTTGAATGAGGGCAATGAAAATTATAATAAAGCGGTTTGTGGCGACGGAATAATTGAGGGGAATGAGGCGTGCGATATTTATGGTAATCTCACCGATAATAACGGCGATGGCTGTCAATCTGATTGCACTCACGAGGGATCAATTAGCTGGATGTCGGTTTGCGGCAATCGGGTAGTGGAATTTGGTGAAGAATGTGAAGTCTGTGGGGCGACGAGAAACATTATTACCAGCGGTTCGTGCGCGGACGCCGTAAAACCGATTTCAACTGATTTATGTAGTGACAAATGTTTACTAAAATCTGGTCACCCGGGTTATAAATCTGGTTCAGATGTGTTCAATGGCAAGGTTCTTACTATTCTAAATACCGTTGTCTGTGGTGATGGAATCGTCGAGACCGGCGAGGATTGCGATGACGGCAAACAGTGTAGTAATAACAAGGGAATATCTTGCGAAAATGATAGCGATTGTGTGGCTGTGGGCGGTGGGATTTGCGCGACCCAATCTGGCGATGGTTGTAGTAGCTCATGCTTGAGCGAGGGCTCAAATTGGAATCAACTTGATGATCTGGTGGATCCCTTTCAGATCGCGACCGCTCTCGGACTGGGTGCCAGTCCAGAGGTTGGAAAAATATCAGCTACAACCAAGATTTGGGCCGCCGCATTGGATCCAGATAAAGACAATCCATTGGCAAAGAATAACGGCGACCTTACTGTGATGTGCGGTTATTCCAGTGCTAATCCCTGTCCGGTCAATATTTGCCAAGCCGGTCGCTGCACTCTGACGAATGATATTTCGTGTACGAGCGATACAGATTGTAAGCTGGATTTTGGCAGTGATACTTGTTGCTATCCGATACCAAAAATTATTAAAACGGTCCCGATTGATGGTATGACCGGCATCTGTCGTAATACGGTAATCCAGGCAATTTTTGATCGGCCGATGAACATTGATAGTTTTGTTGGTAAAGTGGCAGTAGTCGGCGATTATTCTAGTGTGGGTAGCTGCCCGGACGGCACTGCTACTTTTGTAGTGATGGATGATTCCAGTGGCGCAGGCGGTGTTTTTACTAGGTGGTTAGCTAGGGTTTATGGCTTTATTGTTAATTTTGTCTCCCATCTTTTTGGTCAGGAGGCGAGAGCTGATGGCTCAATTTATTGCTCGGTGCCCGGTACGGCGAGCGGCTATAACACCATCAAAGATGGAAAAGAATCAGGAATAATGGATTTTCGTCTTTCTCGTCCATTGGACGCGCATATTAGATATGGAGTGATTATCAAGACCGGAGTCAGGGACGCTAAGGGCGTGCGTTGGGTGGAGCCGATTGGTTGGGATGCGGCGCCGTGGCATTTTGTTACGGGCGCAGACATATGTCAGCTGACTACGGTTGAGGTGAGAGTGCAAGAGGAGATTGAGCCGCCATATTCTGAGCAGTATGTTTATTACAATATAAATCAAAACCAAAAATTTAAAGTAGCTTTTGTCAGCGGCGGGAATGGCGATATTCAGCCAATTGATGGAACATATAACTGGGATACCAATCTTTATACTAATAACCCGGTTGTAAGTCAGCCGGCGCCAAGTGTTTGTGGCTCTTTTCATGATAATTCGTCTGTTTGCGATTCGATCTTCGTTAAATCTGAGGCAAAGGGCAAGGCGCAGCTGACGGCCGGGGCGCGGATTATTGATGACAAAATATTTTCTCCATCAACTATGGGGCAATATTATGTCGGCTCTATTGATTTAATTGTCTTTCCTTGCAATAATCCTTGGCCAAATCCTAATGGGCCATATTACGATCCGATATCAAGCGATGATATTAGTGGTAGCTCTGGACCGGTGTGGAAGGACACGGATTCGAATTTTTCTTTCTTTTATTGCCGTGACTACGGACAGGAAGGAGATTTTTCCGATGACTTGCCTCGCTTGAAATCGATGGAGGTGCCAGCCCCGGCCACCAACCCAGGAGTTTATCGTTTATTTACTCTTGATCGAACCGATGATCCGGATTTGGTTCCATATAATTGGCACTATGTTTGCAATAATAATCACAGCATTGGTTGTAATGTCGGCGATGAAAGCGTTTGCGGCGTCGGTGTTTGTTCCGATGTGGTCTATAATACCAAAACATCGCAGACCAATGATTTTTCTGATGACAGGATAATAGTTTCAGTAGAAAGAAATCCGGAGCATCTGTCACCCTTAAAATGGTTTAAGGAAAAATTTCCTACCGCTGGCGAGCCGAGTGAATTTAACGTTAGTGGCGTGGGCGTTGATGGCTATAAAGCGGTAAGGGACGGTAATACTATTTATGTGGCCGCGGCGAATAAAACCGCCCTTGGTTATTATTATACTAATATTTATATTTTCTCCTATAATGACGGCGCGAACGCGGCGACGAGCAATATTTTTAATCAGATTATAGCCAATGCCTCATTTAATATTAATTCAAAAATAGTAACCGATGAAAATTTATGTCACGAGACGAGCGGTAATATTTTGGATGTAGATTTAAAGTCGGCCGGGGTTCAACAGCTGGGGTGTTCGTCCGATATCGGTTGTTTTGTTTGCAGTGGCGCCGATGATCGTGGTAAAGCGTGTTCTTCGGATGATGACTGCGCATCCGGCGAGTATTGTATGATCAGTAATTACTGCCGATCAGGTAAAAGCAAACTGCGTCGAGATGTGGTGCGAGCGGCTGATCTGAACGATCTTTCTCAGATATTGACAGATTATTTTTACGCGAAAGGCAGTTACCCAGATCTTAAGGCCGGAACATATAAGCCGGGAGAAACCTATAGTGTTTGGCCGAGCTGGAACGCTACCCTTGGTAATGCTCTTGGCGTCGCTCTGCCGGTTGATCCGCTCAATCAATTTATTGGTTGCTCGGCGCCTTATAATAAATTAACCTGTTGGAATGACCAAGACCAGAGCTTGATGACACCTTCGCCGCTCTCCCATTATTATAATTACGAGTATTTCTACGATGCTATAAAAAAATCAAGCACGGCTGAATTTGGCACACATTATGAGTTGGATGGCATTGATTGGTCGGGGAGTAGTCTGATTAACGGCGACAGCGATGGTGATGGAGTTTTGGATGAAAGCGATAATTGCTCATCGATTCGGAATGGTTATGTTAACATTTGCGCAAAAGTTTGTTCCAATAATAAACTAAAAACTTGTTCTACGGACGCTGATTGCGGGGCTGGTTCCTGTGTTTTTAACAATAATGGCAGCTGTTGTCCGAATAGCAATCCGCAAAATTGCTGTATTTATTTTAATCCCGATCTAAAAGAGGGTGATGCTGGCTATGCAGATATGATGTCTCAGGTAAATACTTACTGTGGGCAAAAGAATAGCGATGGAGACGAGCTGGGCAATGCTTGCGATATTTTATGCATGAATGATAAGTTTAACGATCCGGACGGCGACGGTATTTGTGGCCGAAAAGATCGATGTTGGAGTGTTTATGATCCGACTAATCTTGATTCTAATAATAATTGCCCCTTAATCGAATGGTTTTCGGAAGATCCGAAATGTGGCGACGCGTGTGAAAGCATAGATTCGGGCAATCTGTGCAAATTGAGTAATCCTGATTGTTGCCAAAGCGACGACCCTGATTATTGTCAGAAAAAATGTGACGCAATTCTGGGCGCAGATTGGAATTATTTGCGAGGCGGTTCTCTCAGCTGTTGCGGCGATGACGATAAGGAGGGCAAGGGCCTATCGTATCAGGCGGTAGAAAATAGATGTGATGGCATCGACAATGATTGCGATGGTACGATTGACGAGGGGTGTGATGATGATCATGATGGTTATTGCGACGCCACGATGAATTTTCCAGTCCTTGGCTCTTATCAATGTTCCGGCAGTCCGAATTGCTGTCTGGCCGCAGACCCGACCATTGACGCTAATCGTGACTGTGATGACACCGATAAAGATATTCATCCGGGCGCGATGGAGAACTGTGGCGATAATAAAGATAATGATTGCGACGGTAAGGTAGACGAGATCGAGAGCGGGGTGGCCCCGATAAAATATTTGACTTTTGGCGACGATAAGTCGCCGGATATTTCAGTCGGCGCTAGTGAAAAAACCAAAGTAAATTTTGATATGGAATGCTCTGCCTATGGTAAAATTTCTTTGAATTTTGTCCGCGAGGCATCAAAGGTGCCAACCGCAATTGTTTTTGTGACGGACGTAAGTTATAGTATGCAAGGGAAGGTTGCATCATTGAAAGCCGCTCTTTGGAAAACCATCACCGATATTTTTGACAATTCTGACAATGTTCTTATTGCTTTAGTTTCTTTTGGCAGCCAGGCAGAAGAGATCCAAAAAACTAGCTTCAAAAGGTTCTATCAGAAAGCAGATTTGCAAGACGAAATATTGAGCTATCAGGCGCATTCCAGCTATGGTACGGCAAGCCGGTCAGCTTTTGAGGTAGCGGAAAGGATGCTTAACGATAATAATTTGCCATCAAGTAAGATGATTGTTTTCATGTCGGATGGAGATCCAGAGCCAGATCCTTATCAAAATCCAATGGAGAAATATAAAACCGGAGACAAAATTTATACCGATGGTTTGACCCCACTTAATTGTAAGGGGAACGGTACAAGTGGGCCTTTGGCGGCTTGTGATCAAATTCCAGACAATTGGATCGGCCACGATATAATTGATGTTGTTAAGGATGATTTAAAAGCTAAGATTTTTACCGGCGCTTTTTCAGTTAATAGCGATGCGCTAGAGAACATGTGCATTTGGTCTAGTGACTTTAAACTAGGAATGATTGATTGTATTAACCAGGCGGCTGGGTATTACCATACCGATAGTGAAAATTTATCCTACCTCTATAGCATGTTAAGTGATCGGGTCGTCTCCATGCCGACCGATTTGGAAGTAAAGATTTACGATCCGGCGGTGCAGACCGACGGCAACGGCTTGACGATTTATAGCGACGAAACCGCTTGCAGCGATGGCATTGATAATGACGGCGATGGTAAAATTGATGGAGATGATTCTGTTTGTCAAGAGGATAATAATGTTCGCGGCGAGTATGACCCGACAACAAAATATTGTACGGTTATCGAAAATTTAACTTGTGGTAATTTGCTCACTTGGGTTTTATGTTTAGCCTCCGGTGGCACCTGTGAAAGAGTAAAAGAAAATGAACAAATTGTTATTAATCCCAACGATTTTCCGGACGCCTTTCAGTGCCATGACTATCCTCAGAGTAAAGAATTGCAGGTATATTTTTCCCACGCGCCCTGGGTGGAAGATCTGATCAAAGATGGAGCTATTACTGATTTGCCGCCGGGCGGGATCCATTTTTATGGCGCGGGAGCACAACAGATGCCAGAAGCACAAAGATCCAACATCCTTTATTGCCCGCTTTATCAATAAATAGTTAACATTGAATAATTTTTAGGCGAGATATTTGTTTATGAATGAGAAAAAGGTCTTAATTGGGGTTTCAGTTGGTCTCGGAGCGATTTTGATCGTTTTGGTTTTAGTTTTAGGTTATTTCCGCGGATGGTTTGGCGGGACAGGAGAAAAAACGATTAACATCCCGGGTGGTAACTCAAATAAGACGGCAGGAGAAAACGTCGTGTCAACAACTATGAACGTCAATTTTTCGGACTCCCAAATCACAACCGCTTTTGATGCAATTAACAATCTAGATCAGCAGGCCTGCGCTGAAATCAGAGATGACGAGGTCGCCGATGGTTGTTATCGAGAAGTCGCCATTGCTTTAAAAAATTCACAAATTTGCGCGTCAATTACCTCCATGGAGACCAAAGTGAGTTGTTTTGACGCTATTAATTTGCCCCGGGTTATTGAGAGCGGTAAAATAGAATGGTGTGAGAGCCAAATTCAGGGTCCGGGGAAGAAAAAGATTTGTTTGCGTGAATTTATCGGTAGTGGCGGTTACCTTGACTGGTGCAATGCTTTATCTGGTGATTTAAAAATCTATTGTCAGTCAATCGTTATTTTCAATCAGGCGGTAAATCAAAAGGATAATAAACTTTGTGTTAATATCGGCGATGCTGATTACGAAAAACGTTGTGAATTTTTTACTTCTTTGTCCGACGAAGAGGAAATAACCAAAAACGTCAATTCAACACCAGAGCCAGATTTGTCCACGGTTGATTCGGATGGCGACGGTTTGTCTGATGCGGATGAGATAAAATATAAAACTGATCCGAATAATCCAGATACGGATGGTGATGGTTATAAGGATGGCGAGGAAGTGCATAATGGCTATAATCCGCTCGGCGCGGGGAAACTAAATCAATAATTTATTTATAATAATTTTGTAAAATATAAACATATGTTTGATGACCAGAAATTTAAAACAAATGTGCCGGCCGAGCCAGAAGATATTTTTGCGGCTACGGACAAGGGAACGGTTTCGCCTGCCCCGCCCTTGAATATGGCCAATCGTCCTAGCGGCGGTTTACCGCCGATGGCCGCGCCAATTAAGAGTAAAAACACTCGGTTTGTTATTGCTATTATCGTTGTGGCGGTAGTTATTATTGCGGTCGGCGGTTATTTATTTTTTAAGGCCTGGCGAATGAGCGGCATTAATAATGCGCCGGCAGTTTTAAATAACAACGCAGAAGATATTAATACCGAGGTAGTTAATCAGGATTTGAATAAAAATTTGAATTTGTCTTCGGTTGAAAATGAAAATAAAAATATAAATTTGGGGAATAGCGTTTCCGATACTAATAACAAAGATATTCAGTCTAGCGACGGGGCCGATTCCGACCTTGACGGTCTGACGGATGAGGAAGAGGCAAATATTGGCACTAATCCAAATAAGGTCGATACTGACGAAGATGGTTTGTTAGATCGCGAGGAGGTTAGATTGTATCACACTAATCCTTTGAATCCAGACTCAGACGGTGACGGTTTTAAGGATGGTGAGGAGGTTAAGAGTGGTTACGATCCTAATGGGCCCGGTAAACTCATTAATTTACCACAATAAGTATGTTTGATCGGCTTTTTAATAAAAGTAAATCTAATCCGTCGAGTGTTATGGGTAATCCACCTGTTAAATCGGATGACGCCGCTAAATCAGCTGCCAATATTCATGTCATGCCAGAGAAGTTTTTACCTCGTTTGGAAAAGAGTAGCGCCGGCTTGATAAAATGGTTGGTAATTGGTTTGGCGGTTATGATTATATTTGTCGCCGGGGCGATATTTTTTAGTGTTGATTGGTCCGGGGTCGGTCAAAAGTCGGTCGTAAATTCCAACCAGCCGACGGTGAATTCGATTAATAAAAATATAAATGAGCCGACCAATCTAAATCTCAATGCCAGCCAGAACTCGGACCAGAACCAAAATGTTAACAGCCTAATTAATGAGAATTTGAATTCCAACGTGGACATCGACCCGAATAGTAATGTGGCCTCTGCCAATAAACCAAAATTAACCGCGGCGCCCGATATAGACAGGGATGGTCTGTCTGACATTGAGGAAGGTATTTTGGGTTCAGATAAAAATAAGCCAGACACTGATTCAGACGGCTACCTAGATGGTTCCGAAACAGTCAAGCTTTTTGATCCGACCCAGAGTGGTGGTAAAAAGCTCAGCGAAAGTAAGTTTATCGCTACTTTTACTAATAATGTTTATAAGTACACTTTATTTTACCCGATTAGTTTTGAGGCGGCGCCTCTCGACGCGACCGAGAAGGAGTCAGTGATTAAAGCCAATACTGGCGAGACATTTGATATCGTCGTTGAGAATAATCAGGATGTGCTACCAATCGATCAATGGTATCGAAAGTTTACCAATTCAGATGTGGTCGGGACAGTGAAGGAGACAGGCAGTGGTTATAAATATGTTGAATCGTCAGATGGGTTGAAAATTTATCTCGCGGCGAATAATCGGGTAGTTATTTTTTCCTATTTATTGGGGACAGTTACCGAGCTTAATTACAAACTGATTTTTCAAATGATGGTCGAGAGTTTTAAATTATTTTAATCCGATGTTAAGCAGTGAATTAAATAAAATCTTGGACGCTCGATGGTTAAATGAATCATGGCTTAAAGATGTCTGCCGAGCAATCAGTCGCGACCGTGCTTTTCGAGGTAAAAATTGGTTTTTTTCCCTGGCAACTTTGGGCAGTGTGGCAGTGAAAAAGGTTAATCTGACTTATCGGGGCAAGAATAAGCCAACTAATGTTTTGAGCTTTGAGGCGAAAAGTGGAGTCGGGTTTCTAGCCGATGATAGACGTCATCAATTTTTAGGTGAAATTTTAATCTGTTGGCCGGTGTTAAAAAGAGAAGCAAAATTAAATAAGCAGACCGAGCCGGAATATTTTAAGGTCCTACTTGTCCACGGTTTAGTCCATTTGATTGGCTATGATCATGAAAAATCAGAGGCTCAGGCGCGAAGGATGGAAAGTGTGGAAAATAGACTTTTAAAGTTATTGGCTAGAATATAATTTTTAGTGTATAATACAAGCAATTTGAACTATTATTTTTTATGAGCATCGGTAAAATTATTGCCGGACTGGATATCGGTTCGTCAAAGATTCGCTTGGCGGTCGGCCAACGGATCGAGGAAGATAAGAGATTGAATATTATTGCCGCGGTCGAGACCAGCGCGCAAGGTATTAACAAAGGAGTAGTGACGAGTATCGACGATGCCGTGGCCGCAATTTCCGACTTGATTACGCGGGCAGAAAAGGTTTGTGGTGTTCCGATTGAACGGGTTTGGCTCGGTGTCTCCGGTAGTCATATTATTTCTCAAGCTAGTAAGGGGGTAGTAGCGATTTCTCGTTCAGATGGCGAGATTACCGAGGAAGACGTGGATCGGGTAATTGATGCGGCGAGAGCGGTGGCGACGCCATCTAATTATGAAATTCTGCATGTTATTCCCCGTAGTTTTACGATTGATGATCAGTCCAATATTAAAGACCCGGTCGGAATGACTGGTATTCGTCTTGAGGTGGAGGCTCAGATTATTCAAGGGCTAGTTTCTCAGATTAAAAATTTAACCAAATCGGTTTATCGTACCGGGCTTGATATTGAGGATGCGGTTTTATCAGTTCTTGCCTGTTCCGAGGCGGTTTTGACCTCTCGTCAAAAAGAATTGGGTGTGGTTTTGATAAATATTGGCGCGGCCACGACCAGTTTTATTGTTTTTGAAGAAGGCGATGTTATTTATACCGCGGTACTGCCGATCGGCTCCGATCATATTACGGCTGATTTGGCGATCGGTCTTCGGGTATCAATTGACGTCGCGGAAAAGATCAAATTGGAATATGGCGCGGCCAACTCTAAAGATATAAACAAGAAAGACGAAATTGATTTGTCGGAAATCGACAGTTCCCTTAAGTCAGAGGAAGCGATGGTGCCGCGCAAATATGTGGTGGAGATTATCGAGGCAAGAGTAGAGGAGATATTGGAACGCGTTGATAAAGAATTAAAAAAGGTAGACCGAAGCGGTAATCTGCCGGCGGGGGCGGTTTTGGTCGGCGGAGGCGCCAAAATCCCGAGGTTAGTAGAGGTCGCGAAAAGCAAATTGCGTCTACCGGCTTGTATCGGTGTGGCACAAAACGTGGTAAGCGCAATCGATAAGGTACAAGATATTTCCTTCACGACCGCGATCGGGCTTATTGTTTGGGGTAATCAATTAGCCAAAGAAGGTAAGGGCGGGTTTTCTGTCTCGCGATTCAAGAGTGTGGCCGGGGTGATGGATAAAATGCGCAGCTGGGTGAAAAATTTAATTCCTTAAAGCGCTCTTCCGTTTTTTCTTCAATTTTGATAAAATTATTTTAAGAATATCGATGTCCCCAATAAAAAAGTTAAATCTTAAAAAATCGCGAAAAGCTATGGCCGAGGTTAAACCAGAGGTGGAAACATTTGCTAAGATCAAAGTCGTTGGTGTGGGCGGTTCCGGCGGTTCCGCTGTTAATCGTATGATCGCTGCGAAAATTCGGGGCGTTGATTTTATTGCAGTCAATACTGATGTCCAGGCGCTGTATTATTGTCAGGCGCCGGATAAGATTCATATAGGTAAAACCGTAACGCGTGGCCTTGGCGCCGGCATGGATCCGTCTCTTGGTCGTCAGGCGGCCGAGGAGGGTCATAACGATATCAGGGAAACGCTCAAGGATGCGGACATGGTTTTTATTACTTGTGGTCTCGGCGGAGGAACTGGCACTGGCGCGGCGCCGATTATTGCCGATATCGCGAGAGATATTGGCGCTTTAACTGTGGCGGTCGTGACAAAACCATTTGCTTTTGAAGGCGCGCAGAGACGGGCGATAGCCGAGCGAGGATTGGAGGATTTAAAGAGTCGGGTGGATACAATTATAACTATTCCCAATGATCGCCTGCTGCAAGTGATTGACAAGAAAACTTTACTTCTGGACGCTTTTAATATTGTAGACGACGTCTTGCGTCAGGGCGTACAGGGCATATCCGAGGCAATTACTATTCCCGGGTTAATTAATGTTGATTTTGCCGATGTGAAAGCAATTATGAAGGATAGCGGCTCGGCTCTTATGGGCATCGGTCAGAGTAAAGGTGAAAATCGGGCGGTGGAGGCGGCCAAGTCAGCGATCGCCAGTCCTCTTTTGGAACTTTCTATCGACGGCGCCAAGGGTATTCTATTTACTATCGCTTCTGGACCGAATTTAGCTATGCATGAGGTAAATGAGGCGGCCAAGATTATCACAGCTTCAGCTGATCCAGACGCCAAGATTATATTTGGCACGGTAATTAACGATGAATTAGATGACGAGATCAAGATTACCGTGATTGCTACGGGTTTTGAAAAGGGGAGAAAGACGACAGAATTGACCCAACCAACTCGTTATTATAAGCCAGGAAATTTTGTCGCTTCCAAGAAAGAGAGAGAGGAGAAGGAAGATGAGGCCTGGCAATCCGCGCCGATCGAAGAACCGGAAAAACCAGCCGAAGAAGACGAATTAGATATCCCGGCCTTCATTCGTCGAAAGATCAAAAAGTAGTTTTTTGGTCATATTTTACTTATCCACAGCCGGGCAATTAAGAAAGAGGAAAAATTTGTTTTTTTGAAAATTAGCGACGCTTATTTTCCCCGAAAAAAAGCCAAAAAGTTGCTTTTTGCTAAAAAGTTGACAGCACAATATATAGGGGTATAATCTAAATTAGAAACACCATATATTGTGTTTTTTGTTTGCCCAAGAGTCATTTTTTATCGGTTTTGCCATGAAATGCCCGGCTTGTTATAACCTAGAGACCAAAGTAGTCGATTCCAGGACCGGTTCAGACGGAATCAGTATCCGCCGCCGCCGGGAATGTGTTAAGTGCGGTTTTCGTTTTAGCACCAACGAAGAGGTAGAGATTCTTGATCTTATAATAGTCAAAAGAGATGGCCGTAAGGAGTCATATAGTAAAGATAAGCTGGCGATGGGTCTAAAACGGGCCCTAGAAAAACGCGCCGTTACCCAAGATAATTTTAAGAAGCTGGTCAATAATATTGAGCGCGATATTCAGGTGAAGGCGCGGGGTGGCGAAATCACTAGCGAGGATGTGGGTGATATTGTGATGAGACGTCTGAGAAAAATCGATGAAGTGGCTTATATCCGTTTTGCCTCGGTTTACCAATCATTTAAAGACGCGAAAACTTTTAAACAAGAATTGGAGAGATTATTAAAAGAGAAAAAGAGAAAATAATTTAATAAACCTGGACAAGTTATGTCGCTTTTAACCAAAAACAAAATTACGCAAATCAGAAAGAGAGATGACCGGATCGTGGTTTTTGACCCGGAGAGGGTAGTAAGCGCAATTTTTAAAGCCATGCAGGTCACAGGCGAGGGCGATCATGACCTCGCGGAAAAAATTGCCGATCAGATTATTGAGGCGATAAACGTCAAGTTTCATGAGCGTTCAATACCGGCCGTGGAGGAGATTCAGGATGTGGTAGAAGAATATTTAATTCGTAACCGACAGATTAAAACCGCTAAGGCCTACATTCTCTATCGTGATCAGCGCGCCAAAATACGTGATTTGCAGAAGATGATTGACTCTGATGATTTGATCGAGGGGTATTTGCGGCAGGTTGATTGGCGGGTTAAAGAGAACAGCAATATGAGCTATTCGCTCCAAGGTCTTAATAATCACGTGGCCTCATCAGTCTCATCGCATTACTGGCTCAATAAGGTTTATCCGGAGAATATCCGTCGCGCGCATCAGGATGCCGACATTCACATTCATGATTTACAATTATTATCCGCTTACTGCTGCGGCTGGGATCTTAAGGATATTCTGTTAGAAGGTTTTGGCGGAGTGGCGGGTAAGGCGGAAAGTAAACCGCCAAAACATTTTCGTACGGCCCTAGGCCAATTAGTCAATTTTTTCTACACACTTCAGGGTGAGGCCGCGGGCGCGCAGGCAGTTTCTAATTTTGACACCCTTCTCGCGCCTTTTATTCGTTACGATAGCTTGGGCTATAACGAGGTAAAACAAGCCCTGCAGGAGTTTATGTTCAATATGAACGTCCCGACCCGGGTTGGTTTCCAGACGCCTTTTACTAATATTACTCTAGATCTAGCCGTTCCCCCGACCTTTAAAGACGAGTCGATCATTATTGGCGGTCAGCCGCAAAAAGAGAATTATGGCGAGTTTCAGGCGGAGATGGATATTTTTAACCGCGCTTTAGCCGAGGTAATGTGCGAGGGAGACGCTAAGGGTCGGGTATTCACTTTCCCGATCCCGACCTATAACATTTCCCGCGATTTTAATTGGGATAATCCGGTTCTGAATAATGTGTGGGAGATGACCGCCAAATATGGCATCCCTTATTTTGCCAATTTTGTTAATTCGGACATGAAGCCGGAGGACGCGCGATCAATGTGCTGTCGTTTGCGCCTGGATAATCGAGAATTGCGTAAACGTGGCGGCGGACTATTTGCCGCGAATCCCCTAACTGGTAGTGTGGGCGTTGTGACGATTAATTTGCCTCGTATCGGCTATTTATCTAAAACCAAGGAAGAGCTTTTAAATCGTCTTAGCCAGATGATGGAGATAGCTAAAGAAAGCCTTGATATTAAGAGAAAGACCTTGGAAAAATTTACCGACGAAGGACTATATCCTTATTCCAAGCATTATTTACTGGGTATTAAAGAACGGTTCGGTGAATATTGGAAAAATCATTTTGCCACCATTGGCATTAATGGCATGAATGAGCTTCTGGTTAATTTTCTTGGTTCAGATAAAGATATCAGCTCCGCCGAGGGTCATGCTCTCGCGATTGAGTTGATGGACTTTATGCGCGAGCGAGTAATCCAATATCAAGAAGAGACGAACAATTTATTTAATCTTGAGGCGACGCCAGCCGAGGGTACCTCTTATCGTTTTGCGAAGAAAGATAAAGAGCTTTATCCTGATATTATTGTAGCGAATGAAGACGCGGTTCGAGAAAAAGGCGCCGATCCCTATTACACCAATTCTACTCATTTGCCGGTTAGCTACACTAGCGATATATTTGAAGCCCTGGACCTGCAGGATGATCTCCAGACCCGCTATACCGGCGGCACAGTGCTCCACGGTTTTATCGGCGAAAAATTGCCCTCAATTGAGGCGACCAAAAATCTCGTTCGAATAATTGCTCATAAATATCATTTGCCATATTACACGATTACGCCGACTTTTTCCGTCTGCCCGAAGCATGGCTATATCGCGGGCGAGCATTTCTACTGCCCGCAGTGCGATGAGGAGATTGGCTATGCCGAGGCTCGGGAAGAATTGCCGGTCGGGGCACTTAATTTATTGCAAAATAATAATTGAAATAAAAACAAATATATGACCGCCAACAAACTCCAAAGACAAGAATGCGAGGTCTACTCTCGGGTCGTCGGCTATCTCCGGCCGGTGCAGCAATGGAACAAGGGGAAAAGAGCCGAGTACGCCGATCGGAAAGAGTATAGTGTTAAGCTGGGCGAGACCTGCTAGTCAGTTTTTTAATTATATTATAAGATTAAAGGGTGGATTTTATTGATCCGCCTTTTAAAATAACGCGACCCCAATATACAAATGCACACGAATGACGCGAATAATTAAGATCAAATTCGCTATTCTTGATTACAAGGTAAATTTTATTCGTGACGTTTGGATGCCTGCTTGCGTCCAGCCTGCTCTACCTGCGCAGACAGGGCTGGCAGGAGGCAGGTAATTCGGGTTATTCGCATCGCTTTATGAAGATTGCCGCAATCCAAAAATTGTCCCTCATTGATTACCCGGATAAAATCGCGGCGATTATTTTTACCTCTGGCTGTAATTTCCGCTGTCCGTATTGCCATAATCCCGAACTGGTGAATCCGTTGCCCGAGAGTTTTTCGACCGTGAGCGAGGCGGAGCTGTTTCAATTTTTGGAAAAGCGGCAGGGGAAAATAGAGGCCGTGACGATTACTGGCGGCGAACCGACTCTTTACTCGGATTTACCCGAGTTGATTAAAAAAATTAAAGACCTTGGTTTTTTAGTCAAGCTTGACACTAACGGCACCAACCCCACGATGCTGAAAAAACTTTTAACCGAGAAGCTGGTCGACTATGTGGCTATGGATATTAAGGCGCCTTTTTCGCGTTATGAGGAGGTAGTCGGTCGTAAGGTTGACGTGGCGGCGATTAATAAAAGTATTGGATTAATAAAAAGCTCCGGTATTGATTATGAATTTCGTAGCACGATTCTGCCCAGACTTTTTGATGAGAAAGATATTAAAAAAATGGCCGGGCTAATCCGCGGCGCGAAACGATATTTTTTGCAGAATTTTACCAACCAAGGAAAGGTTTTAGCCGAAGATTTTAGGACCGAGAAGGGGTTTAAGTCCGAGGAGCTAAAACGGCTGGCGGCGGCTGGTCGGGAATTTGTCAAAGAGTGCCGAACGAGGTAAAATAGGAGGGGGCGTTAAATGCATTAAATAATAAATGCGTTAAATTATATGGAGCCGGAAATCCGAGATCTGATCCAAAAAAATAATGAAGTTCTGGCGGAGGCGACCAAAACCCTAAATAAGGTAAAACGGTATTTGTTTTGGGGATATTTTTGGAGTGTGGTCAAAATTCTTCTCGTTATAGTGCCGTTAGTCGTCGCCATTATTTATTTACCCCCGCTATTTTCCGATTTTATGAAAAGCTACGGCAATCTCCTCGGCGACTCCAATGATGGCCTCGGCGAAATATTGAAAGGCATTGATCCTAATACGATTAAAAATTTAAAATTAAAGTAATAAATAGCTTGGCAAATGTATGTTTAACAACAAACATGATAATTTGCGGGGGCTGTTGGTAGTGGTTCTTGTTGTTGGACTTTTGTCTGGTTTTGCCGGCGGTATTATTGCCGGCAACATTTCCAGCGGTCTTATCTCGCAAATTTTTAAGAGTTGGCCGCAGCTTCATGGCAACGTCGGCAAAATTGGCAGTCAAAACCAGAATTTAAACGGTGCGGCCGGGCAAAATGCCGCCACAGGGGATCCAATCGTGGATGCCGTAAAAAAAGTTCGTCCATCGGTTGTGAGCGTTATTATTTCTAAGGATTTGCCGGTCTACAATAATACCACCAATCCCTTTGGTGATATTTTTAATTTTCCCGGTTTTCAGATCCAGTTTCCACAACAGCAACAACAAAACCAAAATTCTGGTCAAACCGAAAAAAAAGAAATTGGCGGCGGTACGGGATTTATTGTCTCGTCTGACGGGACAATTCTGACCAATAAACATGTGGTCGCGGATACGACGGCTGAATATACGGTAATCACCAATGACGGCAAAAAATATCCGGCCAAAATTCTTGGTACCGATCCATTCGACGATCTGGCGGTTTTGAAAATTGACGCCAAAAATTTACCAGTAGTTAATCTTGGCGACTCTAGTAAATTGGAAGTAGGGCAAACCGTAATCGCGATTGGCAACGCTCTATCTGAATTTCCTAATACCGTTACCAGGGGTATTATCTCTGGTATTGGGCGTGAAGTGACGGCTGGTGATCCCTTGGGCGGTTCTGAATCGCTGAAAGGCGTAATCCAGACCGACGCAGCGATTAATCCAGGCAATTCCGGCGGACCTCTAATCAGTCTAAACGGCGAAGTTATTGGCGTCAATACGGCCACCTCGCAACAAGGTCAAAATATCAGCTTTGCGATTCCGATTAATTCCGCCAAAAAAGTGGTGGATAGTGTAAAAAAATATGGCAAGATTGTCCGACCGTATCTAGGCATTCGTTATACGCCGATTACCGCGGATATTGCCAAGGAGAATAATTTGTCAGTTGATTATGGCGTAATTATTTTACGTGGGACTGGTAAAACCGATCTCGCGGTTATCCCCGGCAGTCCGGCCGACAAGGCGGGATTGTTGGAGAACGATATTATTCTCGAGATCGACGGTAAAAAGATAGATAATAAAGACAATGATCTTAGCTCTATTATCGGCCAGCATCAGCCAGGCGATACTGTTACGCTTAAAGTTTTAAGCAAGGGTCAGGAAAAGACGATTTCGGTGAAATTGGAGGAGTATAAGAATAATTAAACAATAAACATTAAATAGATAAATTTTAAACTACGGAGGGAAAATATTTTTTGTGGGATAAATTACGGATTAGCCCGGTATATCAACATAGTTATTTATTAGACAAAAAAATTTACGATTTTTCTCAGTTATTAAAAAATAATCGTGATTTTTGGATAATAATGGATCAGATAAACCGGGTGGCGGATTCTGTTAGTGCTAATATTGCGGAAGGTTATGGTCGGTTTTGTTATAAAGACAAAATAAGGTTTTGTTATAAAGCGAGGGGTTCTTTGTTAGAAGTTTGCGATTGGTTGGCAAAAACGCTGGATAGGGGTTTCGTTTCCGCCGAGGAGGCAGAAAAATTAAAAAAGTTAATTAATCAAATTTTTCGTGAATTAGAATCAATGATTTTCAACACAAAAGAACAGTGTTAATCCTGTTTAATATTTATTGTTTAATGTTTTATCTATGAAAGAAAATGAACTCATAAAAAAAATTAAGTCTCTTCTTGAGCGGATAGAAGAGAATTGGAGGTTACTTTGACCTCGCCGGCAGCCAAAAAGAAGTTTCGCGACTAGAAAATGAGATGACCCGACCGGATTTTTGGTCGGATCAGGAGCGGGCGCGGGAGACCGGACAGAAGCTTTCTGAATTGAAAGAGGAGATTTTGACGTGGGAAAATATGAAGCGAGAGGCCGAGGATCTCCTCGAAATCGCCGCCCTGGACGAAAAAGATCAGGCGGTTAATTTGCGCGAAGAGGCGGAGAAAAAATATAATGATTTGGAAAAGAAACTCAACGAGCTTGAGTTTTTTATTTTATTTTTCGATAAGCACGATCGGGCGAACGCGATTATGGCGATTCACGCCGGCGCCGGCGGCACGGATGCGCAGGACTGGGCCGAGATGCTTCTGCGGATGTATTTGCGTTTTTGTGA
>Ga0172375_10005219_pt1 | contig 18837 bp, 16 predicted proteins | sample LakKiv1m_FD_114537 | JGI IMG/M metagenome (GOLD analysis project Ga0172375, IMG submission 114537) | Freshwater microbial communities from Kabuno Bay, South-Kivu, Congo - kab_092012_11.1m | ecosystem: Environmental > Aquatic > Freshwater > Lake | place: Democratic Republic of the Congo...
ATATACAGAAAGAAGCCGCAGAAAAGTGCGAGCACTATGGCGAGCGAACGCTCCGGTAAAGTAAAAAACAACGTTGAGAGTATTCCGAGAATAGGCGCTACGGCGTCCGCGGTCAGCCAGCGCAGACCTGCCGCGCGCGTGCCGCCGCTTTTTAATACCATATTGACGGTGTTGATGCCGTCGGAAAAGTCGTGCACAAGAACGGCAATAGCGACGACGGCGCCTACCGCCGCGGACACTTGAAATGCGAGACCTATCGCGACGCCATCCAAAAAACTATGAACCGACAGGGAAGCCGCCCCGAGTATTCCGCGGCCGTATCCCGCGCGCTCGATATCATTAGCTTCGTCAGTGTGCGTGTGCAGAAGAACGAGCCGGTCGAGGAACAGATATGCAACGAACCCGAGCGCGACCGTACTTGTAATGGTACTCGAACTCCAATACTGAGTTCCGAGCGCGAGGGATTCCGGAAGAAGATCAAAGAACGCGACGCCGACGACGGCGCCGGCACTGAAACCCAAAATAAGATGCAATTTATCTTTGAACCGCAACGCGAACAGTCCGCCCAAATAGGTGGCCGTGCAGGCGCCGAGCGCGATAAGTCCGAGCATAGGGTAAGTATACCCCCAAACGAGCTTAGAGCTGGCACTTCGCGTCAGATGGTAAAGATTTACCAGTAAATCCCGGGGTATACTTTACCCATGACTTTAGTAGAGGAATTGCGCTCACGCATACACGGGGAAGTCGACGATTCCGTGGCGACGCTCGAAAAGGACAGCCGCGACGCGGGGCTTTTTAAGATGCGGCCGCAGGTTGTCGTGTCGCCCGCGGACGCGGATGATATCGCGGCGCTCGTGCGCTTTGCGACCGAGAAAAAAACAGCGAATCCAAGCGCTGATATTTCGCTCACCGCTCGCTCGGCAGGCACTGATATGTCGGGCGGCGCCATCAACACTTCGATAATCGTCAATATGCTGCCGCACTTCAACCGCGTTCTTGAAGTTGGGGAGGGTTTTTCGGTCGTCGAACCCGGCGTTTTCTATCGAGATTTTGACAAAGCGACACAGGCGGAGAACTGGGAGTTACCGAGCTACACCGCCTCGCGCGAAATAAATACGGTCGGCGGAATGGTCGCCAACGATTCGGGCGGCGAGAAAAATCTCAAATACGGCAAGACCGACCGCTACGTTCAAGAGCTCGAAGTTGTTCTTGCTGACGGGCAAAAACATATCTTAAAAAATCTGCAGGGCGATGAATTGACGAAAAAACTACAGGAAGAGTCGTTTGAAGGCGGGCTGTATCGCAGAATGTCGGCGCTCATCGCGAGTAATCGCGACCTGATACAAAAAGCGCGGCCGCGAGTGACTAAAAATTCAGCAGGGTACGCGCTCTGGGAGTTGGGTGACGGCAAACAATCCCTCAATCTCGCGCGGCTCATCTGCGGCTCACAAGGAACGCTTGGTCTCATTACGCGCATCCGCTTCTCGCTCGTGCGTCCGAAAAAATATTCGTCGATGGTCGTTTGCATGCTCGACGACATTCATGAGCTCGGTACGCTCGTGCCGGAAGTTCTTGAATATAAGCCCGACAGCTTCGAGTCGTTCGATGATAAAACATTCAATCTCGCGATTAAGTATTTTCCTGAATTTATCGTTCAGATGAAGATGAGCATATTATCGCTCGGTATCGCTTTTTTGCCGGAGATGTGGATGATTGCGACGGGCGGCGTACCGAAGCTTCTCATTATGGCCGAGTTCCGTGCCGACACGCAGGAAGAAGCGCTCGGGAAGGCAGAGCACCTTGCGGCAGAAATTAAGAAAAACAACCCGCACCTGAAGGTGCGCGTCGCGAAGAACGAAAAAGACGCGCGGAAGTTCTGGGTAATACGCCGGGAAAGTTTTAATTTGCTCCGCAAAAAAGTCCGCGGTATGCGCACGGCGCCCCTGTTCGACGACTTCGTCGTGCCGACCGATACCATGGTCGACTTTCTGCCGAAATTGCAAAAAATTCTTTCGCAATATGATTTGATGTATACGGTGGCGGGACACATCGGCGATGGGAATTTCCATATCATTCCGCTCATCGACCCAAAACGCCAGGACGGCGTGAAAATCCTGAACGAACTTTTTCATAAAGTACATGACCTCGTTATCTCGTATCACGGCTCCGTCACGGGCGAGCACAACGACGGCCTCGCGCGGACGCCCTATATCGAAAAAATGTTCGGATCTGAAATGGCCAAGCTATTTGTCGAGACTAAAAAGATTTTTGATCCGCTGAATATATTCAATCCAGGGAAAAAAGTTGGTATGACGTTTGAGGAGGCGATGAAACATATCGACCTTGCTAAGTAACGTCGAAGTGACACAATGGTTCGCAGAAGGAGGACAACCGTTTGTTCCTGTAGGAGAACGAAATGCGCGGAAACGACGATGTGTTTGCGTTAATCCTTGAAACTGTAGAAATAGGTCGGCGAAAAGCTACGCCAGTCGTAGCCAAGGTTCGTTCGTCGGAATGTCGGCCGTTATGGCATTGCATCGGTTGCGGGGAGAGCGTTCCCAGCGCGACCCTGGCCGAGCAGCTCGGTCACATGAGCATTTGCGGCGTGCTGACGGCGAATGGCGGGATTTCCCGCATCCAACAGCCGGGGTGAAATACTCGTGCCGCACGCGTATGGGCGCTTAGCAAGCGCCCTTTTTCTATACCTGCACTTTTGAAAATAACCAACTACCGACAAAAAGCAATACTGCGGTTATGGCGCCGAGTATGAGAATATCTATACCCATGCCGAATTGCGTAACGCCGGTCAGTGCGTCGCGCAAGCCATCGACGCCATAGGATAACGGGTTAAAGCGGACAATGATGAGAAGAGCTTCGGGTAAATTTTTGATAGGGAAAAGCGCGCCGGAAAGAAAGAAGAGCGGCATCACGATGAAGTTCATAATAAGTTGAAATCCCTGCATATCGTCGAGCATTGAGGCGATAGCGACGCCGAGCGCGGTGAAGAGAAGCGCTACAAAGGTCGCGAAAAAGAAGGCTACAGGAACCATCGCCCAATTCTCCGGCCGGAAGCCAACAATGAGGGTAAGTCCAAATACGATGATGCCTTGAAGAAGCGCCACGGTAGCTCCGCCCACGGTCTGCCCGAGCATTATCTGGAGCCGTGATACAGGCGCGACGAGCGTTTCTTTCAGGAAACCGAATTGCCGATCCCAGATTATCTGGATACCGGAAAAGATGGCGGTAAAAAGAATGCCCATCGCGATAATGCCCGGCGCGAGGAATTCGATGTAGTTGCCGCCGCCTGCGGCGGCGTACACCGGCCCCAAGCCGAACCCGAGCGCGACAAGAAAGAGGAGTGGCTGGCCGATGGAGCCGACGATGCGCGACTTCGCGCGGAAATAGCGTTTGAGTTGACGTAGCCAGAGAATGTAAATCGCGTTCATAAAAAAAATATATAACTATGCAAACGTTAGTTTATCGCCGTCCGCCGCGCCATATCGCCGCGTGAGCCCGCAGGCGGTCGGTGCCGCTTGCTTCCTCATCGCGAATGACGTTGCCGGTCAGAGCAAGGAACGCGTCTTCAAGATTTGTGGTATGAGTCTGTGCTTTTAGGTTTGCCGATGTATCGGAGGCGACTATCGTTCCGTGATCGATGACCGCGATACGCGCCGCGGCGCGATCGGCTTCTTCCATATAATGCGTCGTAAAAAATACAGTCATATTTTCTTCCTTGTTGAGGCGCTTCAGATAGTCCCAGATATGGTTGCGCGTCTGCGGGTCGAGTCCAAGTGTCGGCTCGTCGAGAAACAGAATTTTTGGATGATGAATGAGACCGCGTGCAATTTCGAGCCGGCGCTTCATACCGCCCGAAAATGTTTTTATCAGGTGATCTTTGCGCTCGGTGAGCTCGACGAATCCGAGAAGTTCGTCAATGCGCTTGCGCCGAAGTTCTTTCGGCACGCCATACAGCACGCCATGAAATTCGAGATTTTCCCACGCGGTCAGTTCGTCATCGAGCGAAGGGTCCTGAAAGACAATGCCGAACGAGCGGCGTGCTTCGTCCTGCTGTCGCGCGGGATCGAATCCGTTAATGCTCACCGTTCCCCCGGTCGGCCGCAGAAGCGTCGTCAGCATTTTTATCGTCGTCGATTTACCCGCGCCGTTGGGGCCCAGGAAGGCAAATATCTCTCCGCGGTCGACCGTAAATGAAATATCGTTGACCGCGGTAACACTCTCGAATTTTTTTGTAAGATTTTGAACGCGGATTATTGCTTGGCCATCCATAGATGGGTTAGTATACCACGCGGAACAATCATTTCAAATTTATTCCCACGATTCGAGCGAATTTTGTTCTATGATGTCGGCTACGGTTTCGGTTAAACGACAATACATTTCAGCAAAAAATCAAACCAATCGGGGAGTACACTATATAGATGGAACCCCTTGCGTCAAAACTGCGCCCACGCTCGCTCACCGAATTTGTCGGCCAAGAACATCTGGTTGGCCGCGGCAAGCCCTTGTGCGAGGCTATTGAAGGCAAACATCTGTTCTCGTTCATTCTCTGGGGACCGCCGGGTTCCGGCAAAACGACGCTTGCGCGCATCTATGCGAACGCGCTCAACGCGGAATTCCACGAAATTTCCGCGGTCGACGCCGGCAAAGAAGATATCCGCGCCATTCTCGGCAAGAAGGGCCAATTGCCGCTCGGCCGCCCCAAAATCCTTTTTATCGACGAAATCCATCGCTTCAATAAAGCTCAGCAGGATTTTCTCCTTCCGTTTGTTGAACGTGGCGATCTGACGCTTATTGGCGCGACGACCGAGAATCCCTCTTTTGAGATTATTTCGGCGCTTCTTTCGCGCTGTCGCGTGTTTGTGCTCAGTGAACTCACGGAAGCGGATATGGAAAAAGTAATCGACCGCGCCGCGAAAAAGGCAAAAATGAAAATCCCGAAGGCAGCGCGAGAGTGGCTTATCGCGGTCGCGGGTGGCGATGCGCGTCAGGCTATTACCGTGCTTGAGAACGCGCATAAACTATACGGAAAAATCTCACTCGAAACACTGAAAGAAACCATTCAGTCGAAACATCTCCACTACGACAAAAAAGGCGAGGAGCACTACAACACTATCTCGGCGTTCATCAAAAGTATGCGCGCGAGCCAGCCTGACGCGGCGCTCTATTATCTGGCGCGTATGGTCGAGAGCGGTGAAGACCCGATTTTTATCGCGCGGCGGATGGTCGTCTTCGCGAGCGAAGATGTGGGGCTCGCTCAACCGACTGCGCTCGTCGTTGCAAACGCTGTGTTCCGGGCGTGCGAAACCGTGGGCTACCCGGAGTGCGCCATCAACTTGGCGCACGGCGTCGCGTATCTCGCGCAGTGCAAAAAGAGCCGCAATTCATATAACGCGTACTTTGCGGCAGTTGATGATGTACAGAAGCTCGGCAATCTTCCGATTCCTCTGAAAATCCGCAACGCGCCGACCAAGCTGATGAAAGATCTTAATTACGGCAAGGATTACGAAAAATACGACAAAGAATCGTATTTACCCGATGCGATCAAAAACAAAAAATATCTGAAGTAGAATACCGATATGGCGCATATCCACAAAGACGTAGATTTCACAGTCAGCGTTTTTATCGTTCATAACAATAACGTATTGCTGCGCAAGCATGAAAAATATGATATTTGGCTTGGCGTCGGTGGGCACGTTGAACTACATGAAGACCCCAATGAGGCCGCGATACGCGAGGCAAAGGAAGAAGTCGGGCTCGATGTCATGTTATGGAATGGCGGTCAGCGCTATCAGGAGGACGTCGGCGCGCACAAGGAACTCGTCCCGCCAGTTTCTCTTAACCGCCACCACGTATCCCCGACTCACGAACATATTGATATGATCTATTTTGCCACGGCACGCTCACATGCCGTCATTCCGGAAAATGATAATGACGAGTGGCGCTGGGTTACAAAGAACGAAATGAACGATATGGATCTTTTGCCGGATGTGAAATTTTACGCGGGGCTTGCAATAACAACACTAATGAATAAGTAAAATATGAAAACGGAAACCATAGTGCTCGCGGGCGGATGTTTCTGGTGCACGGAGGCAATTTTCACCTCGCTCAAGGGAGTTGTTTCAGCGGAGCCGGGGTATGCGGGAGGAGAGGCAGCGACCGCGACCTACGAACAAGTGTCAAAAGGGAATACCGGACATCTCGAAGTCGCGAAAATCGAATATGACCCGGACACACTGTCGCTTGAGGAGCTTCTCGGCGTATTTTTTTCGACGCACGACGCGACGACGCCAGACCGGCAAGGTAATGACGTCGGACCGCAATATAATTCCGCAATTTTTTACACGACCGATACGCAGAAAGAACGCGCCGAAAAATATGTCGCGGCGCTTACAGGGCATACGCCGAAGCCTATCCTCACGACCGTCCGCCTGCTCGAAACATTCTATCCGGCGGAAAATTACCACACAAAGTATTATGAGGCGCACAAAGACGCGCCGTATTGTCAGCTCGTTATCGCGCCGAAACTCGAGAAGGTAAAAGAGAAATACAGCTATCTTGTAAAAGAACGATGACTAAACATATCTCTAATTCGCGCGCGACTTTGTTTTCTTATGAGCGAAGCGAGTTAGAAAACAAGAAGTACTCTTGTGGTGAATGGTAGAATAGTGAATGGTAGAATAGTATGAATCCAGAACAGTTCGAACAGATTGTCGCTCAGGAATTTCCCGGAGCGATTCCGGAGAAATTCAGGCCGCTCATTCGCAATGTGGCGTTCGTTGTTGAAGATGAACCTTCGGACGATGTGCGCGCTGAAGAAGGACTTGAAGGCGACGAAACGCTTCTGGGTTACTATCGCGGAGTTCCCACAACCGCACGCGGGGACATGTATGGCATCGGCGGTGTTCTGCCGGACAGTATTGTTTTGTACCAGTTGCCGATAGAGGAAGAAGCGGAGTTTTTGTGCACGGGAAACCCCGCGTTATTTGAAGACAGGGTGAGAAAAGTTGTACGCGAAACCATCTGGCATGAAGTCGCGCACCATTTCGGCATGGACGAGGAAGAAGTTGCGCGCAGGGAAGCTGGTCGTGAGGAATGACAGCCGCGGATTCGCGGTGTACATTAGAACTATGGAATCCAAACCGAAACTCGCGCCGTTCTATATGCTATCGGTGGCGCTCATCGGCATTGCCGATGCTTTCTACCTCGCGCACGCGAGTTACACCGACTCATCGCTTGCGTGCGCCCTTTTGGAAGGATGTAATATCGTGGCAAAAAGTCCGTACTCACACGTGTTCGGCACACCGCTTTCGTATTTCGGTCTCATCTTCTATCTGTACATGTTCGCGGTCGCGGCGCTTCTCGCGTACGATCCGCATTCGCGCGGTTTGCGCGTCGGCGCGCTTATCTACTCGTTCGTGGGCGTCTGCTATTCGGCGTACTTTCTCTTTCTGCAGCTCGTGGTCATTAAAGCGGTCTGTTTATACTGCCTGATATCTTCACTCACGACCCTGGTGCTTCTCTGCCTCGCTCTGTGGCATTTCATTTCAACGCGGCCGCCGAAAGAAATCCGTTAATATCGCGGTCCGCTCATTTTCCGGTACAACTTGAAAAGCAAGTAGATGGACAGGAAGACGAATATCGGATAGAAAAATGCGACGCTTCCAACAATCGAGCGCAGTATCGTGAGCAGATAAAAGTACAGCGTCCAGAATACCGCAAGAAGCCAGCCGACGATGTTTTGTAGCCAGCCGCCCTGCGCAGCCTTTTTTGTTTCCGCGCCGAGTACCATACCAGGGAGTTTCGGCTTGGTCTGCGCGATTTGCGAATCGAGAATATTCGCGGCGGCCACACGCGCGCTGTCGAGGGCCGACAAGACCGGCTGTGCTGCCGCTCCTGCCTGCGGACTTAGCGTGGTGATGCGCTCTCCTATCGAAGCGGATGATTCGACCTGTGCGAGATTATTAGAATCAGGAATCGCGGCAGAAGCGAGTTTTGGCGCAACGGTGAATGTCTCCGATTCTGTCGCGACAACCTTACCGCTTCCGTCACGGAGCTCCGCGGTGACGAGATGGCTTCCGGCGGCTGGCGTCCACGAAATGGAAACAAGGCGCGCCTCACCTGATGATAGGGAAACGGAGACGCTGCCTATTTCGCGTGACGTATCTTTGAACACAAGTGTTCCCTGAAATGAGTCACCTGACGGGTTGGTAACGCTCGCGTACACCAGAACACTCTCACCTTCGGTCACGGGCGTACGCGATAGAAAAATAGACTGCGCGGCAAAGCCCGCGCCCTGCGACGCGGCGGAAACAAAAGCGGGAAAAAGAAATATGAATAGAGCACCTATGGCAATCCGGCGGGTTATCATGCGTTGTGTCCCAAGTATATCAGGCGGCACCTGGCTTCCGGCGAGAGTTATCAACGGCACAATTTGACATAATTAGTACAATATAGCAAAATATAAACACGGTACAGTGCTATACTAATCGTCATATGCCCGATCAGCTGGAACAAAAAGAAGGAATTGCGCGCCGGCTTCACCGCTTTTTTATTCCGTCCCGGCATAATGAATATCATCCGCATCTGCTCGGGCGCGACGCGCTCATGGCGCTTTTTGCGCTTGCGGTCATTGCGGAAGGATTTTGGTTCGTGGCTTCGGTCGTGCAGCAGTCCGGCGTGCGGTTTCTTGCCGCGGTGCAGCCGGCGGTGGTGCTTGCGCTCACGAACACCGAGCGCTCGCACAATAACGTCGGACCGCTTGCCGACAATTCGCTCCTCGATACCGCCGCGCAGGCGAAAGCGAACGATATGGCGGCGCAGGGATATTTTTCGCACGTGAGTCCCGATGGAACAATGCCCTGGGACTGGATAGCGCGCGCGGGCTACAACTACTCGTATGCGGGAGAAAATCTTGCCGTGCGCTTCAGCGAATCGGGCGACGTGGTGAACGCGTGGATGGCGTCGCCGGCGCATCGCGCCAATATTTTGAAAGCGGATTATCGCGAGGTTGGCATCGGCATCGCGGAGGGTTCCTATCAGGGTTCGCCGGCAACATTTGTGGTCCAATTTTTTGGAACGAAAGAAGAAACATCCGCGGTCACGGCAACTGCCGTCAGTACGACGACCGGACACGTTGCACGGGCTTCGCGCCCCGCACCCGTTCTTGCCGCGACGGCGACAAGTTCTGATTGGAACGTTCCCGCGGGCCGCGTGGAAGGAATCAGCGTCGCGGCAGTAAAAGTGTCCCAGTCATCCGCCAATACGCTTGCGCGGCAGATTGTCGATTCGCTATCCTCGTACCGTCAAGGAACGATATGGTTCTTCGCGGTTCTCGCTATTCTGCTTCTTGTCGCGATTACCAACACGCTTGTCGTTCACGCTCACGCGGGTCGGCAGCCGCGCCATCTCGTGCTTTCTGGCGCGATGGCGCTGTGCTTCCTTTCCATCGGATTCACGATGTTTAATTCAAGCGTGGTTACGGGCGTAGGTGCTTTCCGAAACACCGCGGACGTGTTCCTCGGAACAGAGAGAGCGGCTGAGTTTTCATTGCAGGCCATGGCCGCCACGTCAACCAAGGCGGCGCCCTCTTCTGTGGAGATGATAGTTGCGCCGCGTGTCCACAGCGGTATCATTGACGCTATATGACAAAGACACAATTGCGGACCGGCATCGCGGTCGCCGCGGCGATTATTGTAATGGTGTTTTTTCTTTTTTTTAACAGCATTCCGGTCCTAACCGGAGGGCAAGGAGCAACTCCCGTTCCGGCGACGACAAGCTCGGTCGTCATTCAGGATATAAAAGCCGGTACCGGGCTACAGGCAGTGCCGGGGGCGAACATAACGGTTACGTACGTCGGCAAATTGCAAAACGGGACTATTTTTGATCAATCAGCGCGCGGCAGTACGTTCAAGTTCACGCTCGGGGCAGGCCGGGTCATCCCAGGATGGGAACAGGGGATACAGGGGATGAAAGTCGGCGGTGAACGGATTCTTATTATCCCGCCATCGCTCGCCTATGGTTCGCAAGCGGTGGGTCCTATACCCGCAAATTCCACGCTCATCTTTGACGTAAAGTTAGTCGATGTTTCAACATCGACCCCCGCCGCTCAGTAACGTCATTTTTTTGAAGCCCCGCTCCCAAATTGGGAGCGGGGCTTCTCCGTGTCCGCGTAATTGTCGAAGCTCAACTTCAACAATATATTTTGGGCCTGTGCTATATTGTCGAAGTGACAAAACGGCCGATTTCTTTTTCTATTGAACAGGCGTCGTCTCGCTCGTCCGCGCGCGCGGGCGTGCTCACAACGCCGCACGGGGATATACACACCCCGGCATTTATTCCCGTGGCGACGAAAGCCGACATCAAGGGCATTTCAGCCGCGCAGTTTCCGGCGCTCGGCGTGCAAAGCGTCATCGCGAACGCTTACCATTTATATTTGTCGCCCGGCCCCGAACTCATCGAGCGGGCGGGCGGCGTCGCCCAATTTATGGGTTTTGCCGGCCCCACGATGACCGACTCCGGCGGTTTCCAAGTATTTTCTCTCGGCGAAGGTTTTGGGAAAAAACTTTCTAAATTTCTTCCCGAAGACGCGTCGCCCCAAGAAGGGGTCGCGCTGTTTGATGAAGACCTTGCAACGTCGCACGGCAAGCTCGCGATAGTCGACGAAGACGGCGTTTCATTTACGTCGCATCTTGACGGTTCATTGCACCGCTTCACGCCAGAGCGCTCTGTTGAAATACAGCACAAACTGGGCGCGGATATTTTTTTCGCGTTCGACCAATGCACGGCACCGACCGCATCGTATGAATTTCAAAAAGAGGCAATGGAGCGGACGCATCGCTGGGCGAAGCGCAGTCTCGCGACACACCGGCAGAACATTGAAGCTAATCATCGGCAGGCGATATACGGTATAGGACAGGGCGGACAATTCGACGATCTGCGCCTTGAGAGCGCGCGTGTTATCGGCGAAATGGGGTTCGACGGATTCGGCCTCGGCGGTTCGTTCAGTAAGAAATACGGCGAAAATTCTTTGCAATCGGCACTTGCTATGCTCAAAGAGTTGCCGAAGGGTATGCCCGTACACGGACTTGGTGTCGGTGAACCGGAAGATATTCTGCTTGCCGCCGCTCACGGCGTTGACACGTTCGACTGTGTCGTGCCGACGCGCAACGGCCGCAATGGCGGGATTTATACACACCGCGGAAAAATCCAAATCCCGAACGCTGAGTTCAAAGAGGACTACGGGCCGCTTGATGACGGATGCGAATGTCCGGTGTGTCAAAATCATTCGCGCGCGTACGTGCACCATCTTTTCAGATGCAAAGAATTATTGGGGCCGGTGCTGGCTTCGCAGCACAATGTTTATTTTCTGTGCAACCTGACCGCCAAAATCCGCGAATCAATTTTAAATGGTGCGTTCGAGGAGTATCGTGACACATTCCTTGCGGGATATACTACAACCTAGTACGTTCGGATTATGAACGGGAAATTCAAACTCGCGACTCACTATGAACCGGCCGGCGACCAACCGAAGGCTATCGGGGTACTTGTGGACGGCATAAAAAAAGGCGTGCGCGACCAGACGCTTCTTGGCGTGACAGGCTCCGGCAAAACGTTTACCGTCGCCAATGTCATACATCAGATACAAAAGCCGACTCTTGTTATCGCGCACAATAAAACGCTCGCGGCTCAGCTCGCGCAGGAATACCGCGAATTTTTCCCCGATAATGCCGTGCATTATTTCGTCTCGTACTACGATTACTATCAGCCGGAGGCGTATATTCCGCACAGCGATACCTATATAGAGAAGGAGGCAATGATTAACGAAGAAATAGACCGTCTGCGACATGCCTCGACGCAGGCGCTTCTCACGCGCAAAGACGTCATCATTGTCGCTTCGGTGTCGTGTATTTACGCGCTCGGAAGCCCCGAAGAATATCTGAAAGTGCATTTGGAGCTCCGGCCGGGAATGAAGAAGAATCGTACGGATCTCGCGCGCCAGCTCGTCGACTTGCAGTACGTGCGTACCAATGCCGATCTCGTGCACGGGCAGTTCCGCGCGCTCGGCAATGCGATCGAAGTGATGCCGATGAGCGAAAAAATCATCTATCGTATTGAGTTTGAAGGCGAAACGATAGCAAAAGTCCGCGTCATCGACGCCATCACGCGCGCGGAGCGGGAATCGCCGGAATCGGTATTTGTTTTCCCCGCGAAGCATTACGTGACGCCGGAGAGAGATCGCGCGAGCGCGATTAACGCGATACAAGCCGAACTCAAAAAGCAGACCGCGCATTTTGAACGTTCCGGGAAACTTCTTGAAGCAGAGCGCATTAAGCGCCGCACCAATCATGATTTGGCGCTCATTCGTGAAATAGGCTACTGCAACGGCATCGAAAACTATTCGCGCCATTTCGACGGTCGCAAACCAGGGGAGCCGCCATACACGCTTCTCGATTATTTTCCGCATACGCCGGACGGCAAACCCGATTTTCTTACCGTCATCGACGAATCTCATGTTACCGTTCCGCAAATCGGAGGAATGTATGCCGGAGATCGTTCACGTAAAGAAACACTTGTTGACTATGGTTTCCGCCTGCCGTCCGCCGTCGACAACCGTCCGCTCCAGTTCGACGAGTTTGAAGAGCGGGTCGGCCAAACGATGTATACGTCCGCGACGCCTGCCGATTTTGAAAAAAATAAAAGCACGGGGCATATCGTCGAGCAGATAATCCGTCCGACCGGTCTACTTGATCCGCTTATCGACATCCGCCCGGTGACCGGAGGTGCAGGGAGTACGGAAGGTCTGACCTCCGCAACGGAGGTCAGACCTTCCAAAACGCTCTCTCAGGTGCAGGATGTTATTGCAGAGACTGAGAGCGTCATACAAAACGGCAATCGCGTTCTCTTGACGACGCTTACCAAAAAAATGGCGGAAGATCTCTCGGAGTATCTGAAAGAGAAAAAAATAAAGGCCGCGTACCTGCACAGCGATGTTAAAACGCTCGAGCGCATCGAAATTCTCACTGACTTTCGAAAAGGGAAGTACGACGTACTTGTCGGCGTGAACCTCCTTCGCGAAGGACTTGATTTGCCGGAAGTGGAACTTGTTGCGATTCTCGACGCCGATAAGGAAGGATTTTTGCGAAGTGAAACGTCGCTTATTCAGACTATCGGACGCGCCGCGCGCAATGCCGCCGGCAGGGTCATTTTGTATGCCGACCGGATGACTGGTTCCCTCGAAGTAGCTATCGGCGAAACGAACCGTCGCCGCAAATTACAGATGGAGTACAACAAAGAACACGGCATTACTCCGAGAACGATTCAGAAAAAAATTCACGATATTACCGAAGAATTGCGGAGCGATCACGACAAGGCAGTCGCGCAAGTTGCTGCGATTGATTTCGATTTGTACCGCAAAAATCCGCGGAAATTTATCGCCGACAAACGTAAACAAATGAGTGAAGCGGTAAAAGAATTGGATTTCGAGACGGCCGCGCTTTTGCGCGATGAAATCGCGAAGCTCCAAGCGAACATCAAAGCAAAAAAATAAACGGCAGGGGATTGTAAGTCCTCCTGCCGTTGTGTCGGTGTGAACCGTCAGTGCGGCCTGATTCTGCGCCCCCACGCTTTTGCGTCGCATGTGAGAAGCAGCACTATCAGACACCAAGCAATGATTACCGGGCCGAAAAAAAGTACGCCTGCGTAAGTCATTTTTCTCCTTAGGGATTGCGCGGCAATAATGTCAGCCAGCGGCGGCCTGAAGTAATATCGCCAACACAAAATTGCGAGCGCGAGATACACAGCCAGTCCAATGAGAGCGGGGTGGCCGAATGTCAGATCCATAGTGCCTCCTCAAAAGAAATGAACATTCCGAATTTGTAGCTACCTACAATGATATAACGATACGGCGGTATTGTCAAATGTCTGGGCACGTGATACTCTAAAGTACACATAACCACCCCCTAGGAATAAAAGGGGTGGCAATTCACGTTGATACCCCGAGGCAAGATGTCGGGGTAGGCCCCTCGGGGGTACGGTGGATTGATATATCAATCCACTCCACACACATCACGCACAAAAGAAAAAAATATGGAAGACTTTATACACATCAAGGGCGCAAAAACCCATAATTTAAAAAATATTTCGCTCTCAATTCCGCGAAATAAAATGGTCGTGTTTACCGGGCTCTCGGGCTCGGGTAAATCGTCGCTCGCGTTCGACACCATTTTCGCGGAAGGTCAGCGGCGCTATATCGAATCGCTTTCTGCGTACGCGCGGCAATTTTTGCGCCAGATGCAGAAGCCAGATGTAGAAGAAATAACGGGACTTTCGCCGGCCATTTCCATTGACCAAAAGAGCCGTTCCAACAATCCGCGCTCGACCGTGGCGACTATTACGGAAATCTATGATTATCTCCGTATTTTATTCGCGCGCGTGGGCCGTCCGTACTGTCTCGTGTGCGGCCGTGAAATTAAAAAACATTCGAACGAAGAAATCGTGCAAAGCGTCGTCGAAAGTGTTGCTAAACACACGCCGAAAAACGCACGCAAGGTGATGGGTGTCGCACTCAGCGAAGACAGCGTGCGTATTTACGCGCCCGTCGTCGTCGGGCGCAAAGGCGAGTATTATCAAATGCTCTATGACCTTCTCGGCAAAGGGTTTGAGAAAGTAAAGGTGGACGGCGTCGTCAAGAATTTGCGCGAGCAGATATTGCTCGATAAAAATAAAAAACATTCCATCGACGCGCTCGTCGATGAAATTCTCATTTCGGATTTTTCGCGTCAGCGCGAATCGGCGCTCCTGCGTCTCTCCGAGGCGGTTGAGCGCGCGCTCGCGGAAAGCGACGGACTCGTGAAAATTGAAGAGCCGGGTAAGGCGCATGGCGAAATAAACGAACGACTCGTGTCGGCGAAGTTTATGTGCGCGTACGACGGATTTTCGTTCCCCGAAGTCGAGCCGCGCCTCTTCTCGTTCAACTCGCCCTACGGCGCGTGCCCGTCGTGCAACGGCCTCGGCACCAAATATTTTTTCAGCGATGAAAAATGCCCGGTTTGTCACGGCGCGCGTCTGCGTCCCGAAGCGCTCAATGTGTTCGTCTACGAAAAAGATGGCAGCCGTAAAAATATTCTCGAAGTAACCAATCTTTCCATCGAAAACGCGCACACGTTTTTTACGGCGCTCGAACTTTCAAAAAAAGACAGCGAGATATCGAAAACAGTCGTTAAGGAAATCGTCGCGCGGCTCAAATTTATGCTCAATGTCGGCCTCGACTATTTGACGCTCGATCGCAAAGCCAATACGCTCTCCGGCGGCGAAGCCCAGCGTATCCGCCTTGCGTCCCAACTCGGCAGTGGGCTTGTGGGTGCTCTCTATGTGCTCGACGAACCGACTATCGGATTGCATCCGCGCGACAACGAGAGGCTCATCAAAACGCTTGTGTCTCTGCGCGACTTGGGCAACACCATCATCGTCGTTGAACACGACGAAGACACCATTTATTCGTCGGATTACATCGTCGACATCGGGCCGAAGGCGGGCGTACACGGCGGTGAAATCGTGGCGGAAGGCTGGCTCGACAAATTGCTGACCGCGAAAAAAAATGACAGCGGTTCGCTTACGCTCGCGTATCTGCGCGGCGAAAAGGTGGTTGAAGTGCCGGAAAAGCGCCGCTCGAAAGAAATGGGCACCCTGAAAATACGCGGCGGCAAAGTGTTCAATATCAAAAATCTTTCAGTGGATATTCCGCTCGGACGGCTTGTCGCGGTGACCGGCGTGTCGGGCTCGGGAAAATCGTCGTTCTTGTATGAAATACTGCACGAAAATCTCCGCGCCCGTTTCGACAAACGGTACCGCACAAACAAAATTTATAACGCGGCGACGTTCGAGGGCGCGGAGCATCTGAACCGCTCCATTCTCATCGACCAGTCGCCGATAGGCCGCACGCCACGCTCGAACCCGGCGACGTATACCGGCGCGTTCACCTATATCCGCGAGCTCTTTGCTTCGACGAACGAAGCACGCGCGCGCGGTTGGAAGGCGAATCGTTTTTCGTTCAACGTAGCGCAGGCGCGCGGCGGCGGGCGCTGTGAAGCGTGCGAAGGCAACGGCACGATAGGCGTCGAGATGCACTTTTTGCCGACCGTATATGTCGCGTGCGACATTTGCGGCGGCAAACGCTTCACGAAAGACACGCTTGAAGTGAAATACAAAAAGAAAAATATTTACGATGCACTCACGATGACGGTCGAAGAAGCTCTCGAATTTTTCGTTGATATTCCGCAGATCTACGATCGGCTGAAAACGCTCGACGAAGTTGGTATGGGATATTTAAAGCTTGGACAGAGTGCCACGACTTTATCCGGCGGCGAAGCACAGCGCGTGAAAATCGCGGCGGAATTATATCGTCCGCACCTGCAGAAAACAGTGTATCTTCTCGACGAGCCGACGGTGGGCCTTCATTATGAAGACGTGCGCAAACTCATCGAGATACTGAACCGTCTGGTCGCGGCCGGGAACACGGTCATTGTGATCGAGCACAACATGGATATCATCAAAAATGCCGACTATATTCTCGACTTTGGTCCCGAAGGAGGCGAGGGCGGAGGTACGCTGGTCGCCAAAGGTAGCCCGGAAGAAGTCGCGAACAACAAACATTCGCATACGGGCAAATACCTGAAGCGCGTTCTGAAAGGAAAATAGTTCTCTGAAAATTGCGAATTGCTGTGTTGTGGTGCCCCCGCGTCTCGTCGCCGTACAAACTCAAGTACGTCTCCTCGCCGCTTTCCCCACGCCTTGCACTTCATCAATTTTCAGCGAACTATAGGCGTGCGAGTATACATGTATGAATCTATCACGTTTTAAAAAACTGAAATTGCCCGACGCGCCTGGCGTGTATTTCTTTCTTGGGCCCCGGAAAGAGATTCTCTACATCGGCAAAGCGGCGTCGCTGCGCGATCGCGTGCGAAGTTATTTCTCGCCTGATCTTGCAGAGACGCGCGGGCCACTCATCGTGCAAATGATCGAGAAAGCGCGTTCGCTCGATTGGCGGCAAACTGACTCCGTGCTCGAAGCGCTCATTCTTGAAGCAAATCTCATCAAGACGCACAAGCCGAAGCACAACACGCTCGCAAAGGACGACAAAAGCTTCAATTTCGTCGTTATCACGCGCGAGGATTTTCCGCGAGTGCTTCTCGTGCGTGGCAAAGAGCTGGCGCAGGGGCTCATCCGAAAACCGCGAACGGTTTTTGGGCCATTCCCGCACGGCGCGCAGCTCAAAGCGGCGATGAAGATTGTCCGCAAAATCTTTCCCTACCGCGACACGTGCGTTCCCTGCAAAGTTGGGAAAGTCAGACTTTCCCAAAAAGGAGGTCTGACCTCCCCCAAGGGGAGATGTAAGCTGTGTTTTAACCGGCAGCTCGGACTGTGCCCGGGTGTTTGCAGTGGGGAAATTTCAAAAAAGGAATATGCAAAATCAGTGCGCCACATCGTTCTGTTCTTTGAAGGCAAGAAAAAAGCACTGATGCAAGAACTTGCCCGCGATATGAAGCGTGCGGCAAAAGAGGAACGTTTCGAGGACGCGGCGCAACTCCGCAGGCAATTGTTCGCCCTGCAACATATCCAGGACGTGTCGCTTATTAAAAATGAATTTCGGAATCCCGATCATGAGACAGTAAATGCCCAATCGTTCAGGATTGAAGCATACGATGTCGCGCATCTTCATGGCGAAGCGCCCATCGGCGTGATGACAGTCGTTCGAGATGGAGTGCCGGATAAAAGTCAGTATCGAGTGTTCCATATCCGCGACGCGAAAGCAGGCGATGATGCGGGAGCGCTCCGTGAAGTATTGTCACGCCGTTTCGGTCACGTTGAATGGCAGTTTCCGCGCGCCATTGTCGTCGATGGCGCCAAGGCGCAGATGAACGCGGCTGAAAAAATCACGCGCGAAATGGGCGTCCAAATTCCGATTATCGGTGTTGTAAAAGACGAGCATCACAAAGCTCGTGGAATCGCGGGCGATCCGAAAATTATTCGCGAGCACGAGCAGGAAATCGTGCTCGCGAATGCCGAGGCGCACCGCTTCGCTATCGGGCGCCACAAAATCGCCCGCGCCAGGAACTTCCTCGCGTAACTTGACAGGAAATCACGACGAACTATACCAGCCACGTTCTTTAGGGAAGAAATCAAACGAGATTCTCCGCGTCGGTCGCAAATGGCAAGACCGGCGAAAAACCGACACGATCGGAAATGAGTAGTATTTCTCGGAGAAGAGCCATCTCATGGGTGATTGTTGGCCACAACATCCACGGCTAAACTCTACTGAACATGCAGTCCGGGCGCGAACTTCCAAGTTCGCGCCCTCTTCTTTTTGAACCTGGAGGCGAAGCCTCCTAAAACCGACTTTAACGATGAAGATGCCTTTGGGGTGTTATATACTAGAGCTATGCGGATTGTTGTCGGAGTATTGCGCGGAGGGCCGTCGAGCGAATATGACGTTTCGCTTAAATCGGGCGCATCGGTTCTTTCAGCGCTCGATCCGGAGCGCTACGAAGGGCGCGATATTTTCATAGGCAAAGACGGACAGTGGCATTCTCGCGGTGTTGTGATGCCGCCCGACAAAGCATTACGCGGCGTCGACGTTGCGTTTAACGCGCTCCATGGAACATATGGCGAAGATGGTTCGGTACAGCGGATTCTTGAAAACTTGCGTATTCCGTATAACGGGACAGGCCCGTTTAATTCGGCTGTCGCATTCAATAAAATTCTGACCAAGCAGGCGCTCATGGCGCATAATGTGAATATGCCGCGGCATATTGTTTTGGAAAA
>Ga0172375_10005221_pt1 | contig 18834 bp, 22 predicted proteins | sample LakKiv1m_FD_114537 | JGI IMG/M metagenome (GOLD analysis project Ga0172375, IMG submission 114537) | Freshwater microbial communities from Kabuno Bay, South-Kivu, Congo - kab_092012_11.1m | ecosystem: Environmental > Aquatic > Freshwater > Lake | place: Democratic Republic of the Congo...
CGTGGCGGGTAAGGACATGGCGCACAACCGCTTGATCGTGGTGCAAGGACACGATCATCCCGCGCTGCTCAAGCCGCAATTGGATGCGCTTGAGATGCATTGGATCAGTGGCACGCCACCTAACACCACGCGCGCCTATGCCGCCAAGACGCGCTATCGCCAGCAGGATGCGGGATGCCGCATCACCCTCGGCGAGGCTGGTCTCACCCATTTCTGTTTCGATGAAGCGCAGTGGGCGGTGACGCCCGGCCAGTCGGTGGTCGCCTACGATGGCGACATCTGCCTAGGCGGCGGCATCATCGAATAATCCACAAGGAGCCTCATGTTCGCGCAACTCACTCCGGAGATCATTCGCTTGCTGCTCGTTTTGGGCGGCACATTGCTGGCCCACTTCTTTGTCGGTCGCGCCTTGAAGCGCGCCGAAGCCGCCGCAGCTCACACCGAGAACATTTGGGACGATGCGTTCGTGGCTGCCGCCAAGAAACCACTGCCTGCCCTGATCTGGCTTTGCGGGCTGTCATTCGGCCTACACTTGCTACATCTTCAAACAGGCGAGCAACTGCTCGACTATCTGTCACCCGCCCGCAACATCGGTTTCATCGTCTGTGTCTCATGGTTTCTATTCAAGTTGATCCGCGAGGCTGCCGACCGAGCGATCGCTTCGCGCCCGCTCGTGGATGGGGCGGAAGACCGCACGACCGTGGATGGCTTGAGCAAGATCGGCCGCATCGTGGTGGTGGTCATCGCGGCGCTGATGGTGATGCAGACCTTGGGATTCAGTATCTCCGGCGTATTGGCGTTCGGCGGGATCGGCGGGATCGCAGTGGGCTTTGCCGCAAAAGACCTGCTGGCAAATCTGTTCGGCGGCCTGATGGTACATTTGGACCGCCCTTTCAATATCGGCGACAGAATCCGCTCCCCGGACCGTCAAATCGAAGGTGTGGTGGAACATATCGGCTGGCGCCAGACCAGTCTGCGTGCGGTCAACATGTCCATGCTGTTCGTACCGAACGCGCTGTTCACCTCCATCGTCGTGGAGAATAGTTCGCGCATCAATCAGCGCAAGATCGACGAGGTGATCAGCCTGCGTTACCAGGACATGCCCAAAATAGCCGCCATCGTAGCCGACATCCGCGCCATGCTGGTGGTCGATCCCGCCATCGACACCGAGCGAAATCTTGTGGTCGCGCTCAACCGTTTCTCAGAATCCTCCGTCGATATCACGCTGCAAGCCTTCACGCGGACAGCCGTACTGACCGAGTTCCACCAGATCAAACAGGCGGTAATGCTCAAGGTCGCGCAGATCGTTCAAACGCATGATGCAGACTTCGCTTTCCCGACCCGCACGCTCATCACACAGACTGCATAGCCCCCCCGCTTCGCGTAAAATGCGCCCCTGATTTCTTTTTAGCGACGACACCATGACTCTTTCAGCTCTCACCGCCCTCTCCCCCCTCGATGGACGATATCAAAGCAAGGTCGAATCCTTGCGTGGCTATTTCAGCGAATACGGCTTGATCCGCTATCGCCTGCTCATCGAAATCGAATGGCTCAAGGCCTTGAGCGCGGAGAGCGGTATCGAGGAGCTCCCTCCGTTCTCCATCGCCACCATCGCGCAGCTCGACCAGATCGCGGCCAACTTCTCGGAAGCCGATGCGGAACAGATCAAAGCCATCGAACGCCGCACCAACCATGACGTGAAGGCGATCGAATATTGGTTGCGCGAGAAATTGGGCGAGAACCCGGAGACTGCCAAGGCGCTGGAATTCATCCACTTCGCCTGCACCTCGGAAGACATCAATAATCTGAGCCACGCGATGATGCTCAACCACTCGCGCAAGGAAGTGATGCTCTCAGGCTTGCAAGCGATCATCGACAAGTTGCGCAGCATCGCGCACCAACTGGCGGATGTTCCCATGCTGTGCCGCACGCACGGACAGACCGCGACCCCCAGCACCATGGGCAAAGAAATGGCTAACGTGGTACATCGCCTGCGCCGCGCGCATGCACGCATCGCTGCCGTCGAGATCACCGGCAAGATCAATGGTGCGGTGGGCAACTACAACGCGCATCTCTCGGCCTATCCCGACTTGGATTGGGAAAGTTTCGCCAAACGCTTCGTTGAGTCACGCGGCATTGTGTTCAATCCCTACACCATCCAGATCGAACCGCACGATTGCATGGCCGAGCTGTATGACGCTTATGCCCGGGCGAACACCATCCTCATCGACCTGAACCGCGACATCTGGGGTTACATCTCACTGGGCTACTTCAAACAAAAAGTGGTCGCGGGTGAAGTCGGCTCATCCACCATGCCACACAAAGTGAACCCGATCGACTTCGAGAATTCGGAAGGCAACCTGGGCTTGGCGAACGCCCTGCTGAAACACCTCTCCGAAAAGCTGCCCGTCTCACGTTGGCAGCGCGACCTCACCGATTCCACCGTATTGCGCAACATGGGGGTGGCCATGGGTTACACCCTGCTCGCCTACGAATCCTGTCTGAAGGGGCTGAACAAGTTGGAAGCCAACCCACAACGTTTGGCGGATGATCTGAACAACAGTTGGGAAGTCTTGGCGGAACCGATCCAGACCGTGATGCGCCGCTACAACATCGAGAACGCCTACGATAAGTTGAAAGAACTGACACGCGGCAAAGGCGGCATCAACCGCGAAAGCCTCGCTGCTTTCATCCAGACCTTGGACATCCCTGAGAGCGAGAAGCAACGTTTGTACAACCTAAGCCCCGAGACCTATCTGGGCAAAGCGGCCGAGTTGGCGAAACGTATCTGACGCACACTTTGCGCCCACTAAAAAGCCCGCATCAGCGGGCTTTTTGTTTTTCCGAAACAGAACGGCTTAGTGGTGATGACCACCTTCGCCATGCACATGACCATGCGTCAACTCTTCCGCAGACGCGGCACGCACCGCCGTGATGGTGCCAGAGAACACCAGCGACTTGCCGGCCAGGGGGTGATTGCCGTCCACCGTTACCTCGTCAGCCGTGACTTCCGTCACGGTGTAGAGCATGAAGTCTTCGTCATCGTCACCTTCCGCGCCACCTTCGAATTGCATGCCGACCGCCACTTCTTTCGGAAACATATCGCGCGGCTCGACCCGCACGAGATCGTGTTCGTACTCGCCGAACGCATCGTCCGGTTCCATGCTCACGGAGAAGGTGTCGCCGATGTTCTTGCCTTCCAGCGCCTCTTCCACCGTGGGAAAGATACCGTCGTAGCCGCCGTGCAGGTAGCTGATCGGGTCTCCGGTTTTTTCGATCACGGTGCCGTCAGCGTCCGCGAGTTGATAGGTGAGCGAGACAACGGCGTTCTTTGCGATCTTCATTTCATTTCCTTTACCAGTTTAAGAATTTCTTGCGCATGCCCATGCGCATGCACATCATACAGGGCGTGGCGTAACTTGCCCTGTTTGTCGATGATGAATGTGGAACGTTTGATGGACCATTTCTTGTGTCCATCCACTTCCTTTTCATACATCACACCATATTTCTTGCACACACGCGCTTCGGTATCCGCCAACAACAAGACAGACAGTCCATATTTATCCCGAAACGATGCGTGACTGATGCAGTCATCCCGACTGACTCCAACCACGATGGTGTCGTACTTCGCAAAATCCTCCTCATGGTCGCTGAACTCGTTCGCTTCCATGGTGCAGCCTGGTGTGTCGTCCTTCGGGTAAAAGTAGAGCACGACGTTGTGCTTGCCCTGCTGCGCAACCAATTTGAATAACGCCATATCGGCATCAGGCAATTCGAAATGGGGAGCATCAGCCCCTGCTTGCAATGGTGTATTTTGTAGTTGTGGCATACCACCCTCCTGCCGCGCATTCTATCCAATTTTGCCGTAGCTACGGCGGCTGAATTTACTTTGCATAGATTGCCAGCAGACTATAATCACGGCATGAAAAACACATTGCTAGGCGGACTCACTCCGCAACAATTCCTGCGCGACTATTGGCAAAAGAAGCCCTTGCTCATCCGTCAGGCTATCCCCGGATTCCAAGGCTTGCTCGACCCACAGGGCTTGATCGATCTCGCCTGTACTGAAGATGCGCAAGCGCGCCTAGTCACTCAAAAAAATGGCAAGTTCGGCTTGCAACACTCCCCTTTCACACCCGCAGATTTCCAAGGCTTTGGCAAAGCCAAATGGTCGGTGCTGGTGCAAGGGGTGAATCACTTTTTTCCAGAGGCAACGGAGTTGATCAAACGGTTCAACTTCATCCCCCATGCGCGACTCGATGACCTGATGGTGAGTTACGCTCCCAAGGGAGGCGGTGTCGGCCCGCACTTCGACATCTACGACGTATTCCTTCTCCAAGGCTATGGGCATCGGCGTTGGCAGATCTCGCAACAAGCCGACCAGACATTGATCGAAGGCGCACCGTTGCGCATCCTGAAGGATTTTAAAGTCGAACAGGAATGGGTATTGGAGCCCGGCGACATGCTGTATCTCCCGCCCCAGTGCGCACACAACGGTATCGCGGAAGATGACTGCATGACCTATTCCATCGGTTTTCGCACACCGTGGCATCAGGAGTTGGCGGAACAGTTCCTGGTCTATCTGCAAGATCGCGTCGAGATCAAAGGCACTTACGCCGACCCCGACCTGAAACTGCAAAAACATCCCTCCGAGATCGGGCCAGAGATGCTGAAGCAGGTCGCCGACACCATCCGCAAGATAAAGTGGGACGACGAGGATGTGGCGAACTTCTTGGGGTGTTATCTCTCCGAACCTAAGCCGCACATCTTCTTTGACACACCGGACAGGCCATTGTCCGAAGCCAAATTCAAACAGGCAGTGGAAAAGTCTGGCGTGAGCTTAGACCTGAAGTCGCAGATGCAGTGCTACGATAGCACCGTCTTCATCAATGGCGAGGCGACACCACTCAGCAAGACAGACTATCGCGTGTTGCGCGAGTTGGCCGACACCCGATCGCTTGCAGCAGGCACCCAACTCAGCGCTGCTTGCCTCGCTACGCTATATGAATGGTATCTGGACGGATTCTTGGCACCCACAAGGAGGCGCTGATCATGAGTGAAGAGATGCTACGACATACGCAATTCGATGGGGCGTCTGACTACATCGCCGCGCTTGATACCGTGTGTGCTTCGGCTCGACATACGCTCAACATCTTCGAGAAGGATTTTGCGGATATCGGGTTCAATTCGGAAGCGCGCTATGACATCCTGCGCCACTTCTTGCTGGGTAGCCCCAACAATCGCCTGCGCCTGCTGGCACACGACCCGCAACACCTTGTCCGCTATTGCCCGCGCATGATGATGTTGTTGCGCGAGTTCAGTCACAGCATGGAGATACTCCAGACACCCGCTCACATGCGGAATGTCACCGAGCCTTTTGCCGTCGCAGACAATGCAAACTATGTGCGCCGTTATCACTTCGATGATGCACGTGGTCTGCTCGCCCAGAACGACCCGGAAGGGGCTCGCTTGCTCAACTCGCGTTTCCAAGAAATGCGCCAAGCTTCTCATCCCGGTGCGACCCCGACCCGCCTAGGGCTATAGGCAATAATGCTCTAGTATTTCCCATTGGAATTGATAGAATGGCGCGCCTTTTGCGGTAGGAGGGTGGCCGCAATGGTTATTGATGACCCTCGCTTGATGATTTATTGACTCTAGGAAATAACATGAAATCTGCTTTGATCGCTGTCTTGGTTGCTCTGTCTCTCGTTGCTTGTGGCAAAACTGAAGTTGCTGCGACTGCGCCCGTTGTTGCTGAAGCTGCTTCTGGCGTTGCTGCCGCCGCTTCTGGCGTTGCACCTGTGGCTGCTGAAGCTGCTTCCGGCGTTGCTGCTGCCGCTGCTGCAGTGGGCGAAGCTGCCAAGAAGTAATCTGCACTCCTCGTGCAATAAAAAAGCCGACTCACGTCGGCTTTTTTACGTCTATCGCTCTCACGTGATTTCACGCCAATCCAATCCCTGCTGTTGATCCGCTACCGCGATTCGATCCTGCGCGCATCCTAGCGACCTACTGAGCGCCTGTACTGCTAAAGCTGGCAGATTGTTGTGTTGACTCAGATGCGCCGCGACAATATGTTGCAAACGGCTGTTATCCAACTGCGACAACAAGGTCGCCGCTTGTTCGTTGTTCAGATGACCGAAGCGTCCGCCCACGCGTTGCTTGAGACTCGCCGGGTAGCGCCCCTTGAGCAACATCGTCTCGTCATGATTGCACTCCAATATCAGGGCGTGACAGCCCGACAAATTGGCTTGTACATGCGGCGTGGCATGCCCCGTATCGGTCAACACACCCAAGCGGACTACGCCATCGCTGAACACGTACTGCACCGGCTCCCCTGCGTCATGCGGAACCAGAAAAGGCTGAACTTTGATTGCGCCGAGCGTGAATGAAGAATGGGGATTGATTTCGGTAACACGGATATCCGCAAACGCGGCTTGTTGAAAACGCAAGGTACCGTGCGTCATCCAAACTGGAAGATCAAATCGGCGCGCCAACTTGGCGACCCCACCGATGTGGTCACTGTGTTCGTGGGTCACCAGGATGCCATTGAGCTGTTCTGCTTGCAGCCCGAGGCGGGCTAGACGGGTGACGGTCTCGCTGACGGAAAAACCACAATCCATCAACACCGTGGTGGAACCGACTTGAACAACGAGGGCATTGCCTTCACTGCCACTGCCCAGAAGTGCAAAGCGCATCACTGCGTGTCATTTCTCCAGATTCTGGAACAAGACCTCAAGCACTCGCTGCGCTTCTTTACCGTTCAGATTAGTACCTTCTTTGACGGTCACATCGCTCACGCCATTGGACTCATGCACCGACACTTGCACGTCAGCGGCTTTCTTGTCTTTGGAAACACTCTTCAAGAAATAGAGCCCCTTGCTTCTATCCATGTCCACCACTGCGATGCCGGCCTTTTCCAGAGCCAGGCCGGTCTTGCGCCAGACGCGGTCGAATCCTTCGGTGACCAAGATGAAACGAACGCCGCCCACCGTCAGCAATTGGGTGACAGGTAACGCAACGACTGGCGCACTGGCCACGACCGCGCAAGGCTCGACACTTTTCTCGCGGGTGAAATCCGAGTATTTGGCCACTTTAGTTCCATCTGCGGCAGGGATGGAAAAACGTTGATCCGCTACACTCTTGGTCAGATCGGGCGGCACCTCCAGAGCAGGCGTTTCCACCGCCCCTTCCTTGTAATCCACCTGCTTGCGATCGAAGATATTGCAACCGGCCAGCAACGTGATCGCGGTCAAACCCATTAAGAGGTTGCGTGTGTTCATCCCATTTCTCATTTCAAATGACTCCTGCTTGACGCATCGCGGCTTCCACCACAGGTTGTGCACCTGCAGAAAGCGGCGTGAGCGGCAAGCGCAATGTATTTTTCATCTTACCCATGCGGGCGACAGCCCACTTCACTGGAATCGGATTAGCCTCAATAAACAGGTGACGGTGCAGCCCCAACAAACGGAAATTGATCTCTCGCGCTTTCGCGACTTCACCTTTCATCGCTGCGATACACATCTCATGCATCAACTTCGGTGCAACGTTGGCGGTCACCGAGATGGTGCCGTGTGCTCCCAACAACATCAGCGCCAGCGTGCTGGCATCGTCACCGCTATAGATGGCGAAATCTTTGGGCGCACGCTGCAACAGATCGCTACCGCGCTCAATCCCGCCCGTCGCATCCTTGATGCCGACGATGTTCTTGATCTGCGCCAAGCGCAATACGGTGTCGTTGCTCATATCCGCCCCCGTGCGTCCGGGCACGTTGTAGAGAATGTGGGGCATATCCACTGCTTCGGCGATAGCTTTGAAATGTTGGTACAAGCCTTCTTGCGTCGGTTTGTTGTAGTAAGGAACGACAGTGAGCGAAGCGGCAGCCCCCGCCTTCTTGGAAAAAGCAGCCAGTTCGATGGCTTCCTTGGTCGAATTAGCCCCAGTGCCAGCGATGATGGGCACGCGCCCGGCAGCATGTTCCACCGCGACTTGAATGAGTTGTTCATGCTCTTCCACATCCACCGTGGGCGATTCACCCGTCGTGCCTACGACGACGATGGCATCCGTGCCATCGGTGATATGGAAATCGATTAATGCGCGAAATGCCGCCCAGTCCAGACTTCCGTCTTCATGCATGGGGGTGACGATGGCAACAATGCTACCTGTAATCATGATGTCAGCTGCGTTTTTGGGAGGGCGCATTCTAACCGATTCGACCGATTATTTGTCCGCAAGCGTGTCAGCTATGAAATAATCCGGACACTGTGAACGCCAACGACTTCAACCCCCATATCCCCTTGTCCAGCCTTGCTCCCGGCATGCATGGCACGATCACCGACATCCACACGGATGATGCGTTGCGTCAGCGTTTGCAAGCCTTGGGTTTCCGCTCAGGCAAGCAGGTCGAAATCATCCGCAAGGCTAGCTTTGGCGGCCCCATACAGGTACGCATCGGCACCACCGATATCCTGCTGCGCCAAACCGAGGCTGCGCTCGTCGAGATCCGCATGACATGAAACACATCGCCTTGCTTGGCATGCCCAACACGGGCAAATCGACCTTGTTCAATCGTCTGACGGGCGGAGCAGCACGTGTCGGCAACTGGCCCGGTATCACAGTAGAACTGCTCACCGGCAAAATACTGCTGGGCGGTGACATGGCGGAGATCATTGATCTTCCGGGTATCTACGACATCCACGGCTTCTCGGAAGACGAGCAGGTGGTGCGACATTTCCTGCATGACAACGTGCCCGACCTTGCCATCGTGGTGCTCAACGCGACACAGATCGAACGTCAACTGAGCCTACTCATCCAGTTGAAGCAACTGAATCTCAACATGGTCGTGCTCCTCAACATGGCGGACGAGGCCAAGCAGTTTGGCATCACCATCGACGGCGACAAGATGTCTGAACTATTGGGCATGCCCATCCATCTCATCAGCGCCAAATACGGGCAGGGTCAGCCTGAGGCGATGCAAGCCATCACCAAGGCTTTGCGTTACCCCACCCCGGGCATGGCAGAAGGTCTGCGCACACAACTAGAACAGGACGCTCACATCGAACACGAGATGGCACGTGTGTTGAATGAGGCCGTGCAGGTGCCGATGCGCTTGTCAGACAGCCACACCGACAAGCTGGACAGGGTGATGTTGCATCCTTGGCTGGGATTGCCAATCTTCTTTGGCATCATGTATCTGCTGTTCCAAGGCATCTTTTTCTTCGGCCAACCCTTGCAAGGCGGGGTTGCCGACGGGCTAGGGTGGTTGCGCGAGACGCTGCTCGATCCGGCCTGCGCCGGACTACCGACCTGGCTGTCGGGATTACTACTCGACGGCATCTACAACGGTGTCGCCACCGTGGCCGCCTTCGTCCCCATCATCATCCTGTTCTTCCTATTCATGGCGATCGTGGAGGACACGGGCTATCTATCGCGTGCCGCCTTTCTGATGGATGCGCTGATGGCAAGAATGGGGCTAGATGGTCGCAGCTTCGTGATGTTGCTGATGGGATTCGGCTGCAACGTCCCCGCCCTGATGGGCACGCGAGTCATGCGCTCGCGCAGTCTGCGCATGCTGTCGATGCTGGTCATCCCGTTCTCGCTCTGCTCTGCGCGGCTTCAGGTGTTCGTGTTCATCACCGCCGCCCTGTTCTCGCCCAAACATGCGCCACTGGTATTGTTCAGCCTGTATCTATTCAGCTTCGCCGCCGCCATCATCACCGCACTGTTGTTCAAGCGCCAGTTCGCCAATACCGAACCTTTCGTGCTGGAGTTGCCACCGTATCGCTTCCCCACCGGTCGTCAGATGTTGTTGCGCGGCTGGCATGAAGTCACCCACTTCCTGAGACGGGCATCGCAATTCATCATCGCCGGTGTCGTTCTAGTCTGGCTACTCACCCATCTGCCCGCCTCGGCCGCCCCCGCCAGTGCGGAAACGCTCGCGGGCATGATCGGCACTTGGCTACACCCCCTGTTCGCCCCCATCGGCATCAACGAACAACTCACCATCGCGCTGATCTTCGGCTTCGTTGCCAAAGAGATCGTCATCGGCTCGCTAGCCGTGATCTACGGCATGAGCGGTGATGCGCTCGGCGGCGCACTCGGCCAGCAACTGGATTGGGTGCAAGCCTACAGCTTCATGTTGTTCACCCTCATCTACACGCCATGCCTCTCAACCATCGCCACCCTGCGCAACGAATCGAAAGACACGGGTTTCACGGCGCTGGCCTTGGTATGGTCACTGGCGCTGGCATGGCTGGTCAGCTTCTTGTTCTATCAGAGCGCACGCGCACTGGGCTATTGAAAGCGCGACCACCATGTAAAACGCCCCAGACAAGCTGGGGCGTTTTCTTGTGTGTCACGCATTAAATCAGCGTTGCTTCCAAGCTTGATCGAGTACCGTCTGCGCTTTATCCAATTTTGCTTTTGCCGCATCCAGCTTCAATTTGGAGGCTTCCACCTTTTTCTTGTCTTCCGCCACCTGTTTCTGCGCTTCAGCCAATTCCTTTTCCGATTCGGCTAGCTTCTTCAAGTTGGCTTGATGCTCGGCATCCACTTTTTGCAAGGCTTCGCGTGCATATTCAACGCCGGCTTGTTGTGCCGACACATCTTTGGCGTGCACCAAACTGGACATCGCAACCGCCATCGATCCCAGCAAGCCTACTGTCATCAACAATCTCAACATGCCACTCTCCGATTCAATACCACGTATCAGAAGGACAAGCGCACACCGATGTGCGCACCATTATCCAACACGCCATCTTTAAGATTGTTGTTCATGTAAAACTTGGTGGTGCGATAACCAACATAGGCTTGCGTCAGCGCGGAAACAGCGAACTCAGCACGCAGCGCCGCTTGCGCAAAATGATCGGCATCGCCGAAGGTGATGATCTTGGGAGCGTAGTGATATTCGCCCGAGAACGCGAAGCGACGGTCCGCCGGCACTTCGAAACGCAGTTGCCCGCCCAAAGCGGCACCCGATGAACTCAAACGATTCACACCGACATTTTTCAACGTGGCAACCAAGACTTTAGCGCCCACACCGAGAGACAATCCGGGAACAGAGCCTTCCTCGTTCAGCACCAGCAAACCGGCTTCGCCCATCACGCTATTCACATCGTTGTACAAGACAGAAGCAAACAATTCCGACTTGCCTGCGACCCCACTTGGCAAGCTGTATTTGAACTGTGCCGCCGTATTGCTCAGATTAATGTCCAAATGATCAGCGGCCGCAAGGGAACTGATAGAAAGCAAAGATACGGTGACGAAACGACGCAACATTGATGACTCCTTAAAACGAATTTGGCGGAGGCGGTGAGATTCGAACTCACGAAGGACTCTCATCCTCGCCAGTTTTCAAGACTGGTGCCTTCAACCGCTCGGCCACACCTCCAGATACTTCTACTACTCTAGCTATCGCCAGTTTTGGCTACGACATAACCTAAAGGTTAGTCTGCGCCGCCACAAACCGCTGCGCGGTGTGTGGTCAAGACTGGTGCCTTCAACCGCTCGGCCACACCTCTAGGGGATACCGCTAGTGCCGCCCTACGGCTACCGTTCGAAGGAAAAGTTCCGTTATTCGCTTCAGGCACACACAGCGGCGCGCATAATACCCGAAAACACCTTCATCCCAAAGACTGAACTGTCATCGCGGTTGAAACTTTCACAGCGCTTCGATACTCTCACGCCCGTCGCGTCAAAAACTTGCGCGTTTTTTAGGAGATTAACTATGCAATACCAAACTCAAACCGCACAAATGGGCACCCTTGCCACCGAGCAAAATAAAGTCCTGCGCAACACTTATACCCTGCTTGCACTGACGATGATCCCCACCATCTTGGGCGCAGTCATCGGGTCATCTATCAGCTTTGCTTTCATGGCAGAACATCCCATCATCGGTTCCCTGCTGATGTTCGGCGTGATGATGGGTATGTTGTTCGCGGTCGCCGCCTTGCGCAACAGCGTATGGGGTATCGTCGCCCTGCTTGGTTTCACTTTTGTTGCAGGCGTGTTCTTGGGGCCTATCCTGCAACACGCATTGCACTTCAGCAACGGCGCGCAATTGGTAGGCATGGCGGCAGCCGGAACGGGCCTCATCTTCTTTTCCCTAGCCACCATCGCAACGGTAACCAAGAAAGATTTCAGCTTCTTGGGCAAGTTCTTATTCATCGGCCTCATCCTGCTTATCGTGGCTTCCTTGGCGAATCTGTTCTTTCAGATTCCCGCCCTGTCGCTCACTCTCTCCGCGATTGCAGTGATGATTTTCTCCGCTTACATCCTGTATGACGTCAGCCAGATCGTGCATGGTGGCGAGACCAACTACGTGATGGCGACGCTAAGCCTGTACATGAACATCTACAACCTGTTCATCAACCTGCTCCAGTTGTTGATGGCATTCGGCGGCGAACGCGAGTAACGCAAATCATGCTCAGCAAAAAGGCGGCCTAGGCCGCCTTTTTGTTTGCCACGACAACCAGGTGTCAAGCGGGGAGTTCAAACACCGCAATGGATTCGACATGCGAAGTCTGCGGGAACATATTCATCACGCCTGCCGCTTTCAGCACGTAGCCTTTGACATTCACCAGCACTTCCGCATCCCGTGCCAGCGTTCCTGGATTGCAGCTTACATAGACGATACGGCGCGGCGCGCTTTCTGGCGTGATGGACTTAACCAACTCGATGGCACCATCGCGCGGCGGATCAATGAGCCATTTGTCGAACTTGCCCAAGCCCAGCAGTACGCTGTCGGTCATCTCAAACAGGTTCATGGAACGGAATTCGGTATTGCTACTCAAGCCATTGTAGGCGGCACTTTGCAAGGCTCGACGCACCAAGGAATCACTGCCCTCGATGCCCATCACCTTGGCAGCGCTGCGTGCGATTGGCAACGTAAAGTTACCCAGGCCGCAGAAGAAATCGGCAATGCGTTCGTGCGCTTGGGGTTTCAACAGACGCATGGCACGGCTCACCATCAAACGATTCAAATCACTGTTCACTTGCGTGAACTCGGTCGGCGCGAACGGCATGGTGACGCCGAATTCGGGCAAGCTGTAACTGAGTGCAGGCGCATCTAATGGGTAGAACGGTTGGACCGTCTCAGGTCCTCCCGTCTGCGTCCAGAATTGGACTTGGTGCGCATCGGCAAACGCTTTGATGAGCGCCTCATCCGCCTGCGTCAACGCAGCCAAGATACGCAATACCAGCACATCGACCTTGTCGCCGAGTGCCACTTCGATTTGCGGCACGATGTCGCGTCGGCTCAAGCCTTCGTTGAGTTTTCCCAGCAAGGGCAACAAGGCGGAGATTCTCGGTGGCAATATCTCGCAGCCAGACAGATCGGCAACATATTTGCCGTTCTGTTCGCGGAATCCCACCAGCGTCTTTTCTTTCTTTAAAACGTGGCGTACCGACAACCGCGCGCGCTGACGATACGCCCACGGCTGACCATAGATGGGAGCCAAGATGACTTCGGGCTTCACCTTGCCGATACGTTGCAGGTTGTCTTCCAGCACGCGTTGCTTCACCGCTACCTGGGCTTGGACGTCCAAATGCTGCATCGAACAGCCTCCGCACACGCCAAAACTGGCACACTTGGGTTGCACACGCATGAACGACTGCTTCAATATCTGCCCGACCTTGGCTTGTTCAAAATTGTTTTTCTTGCGATAGGTCGAGTAGGTGACGCGCTCTCCGGTGAGCGCCCCTTCAATAAAGATAACCTTGCCCTCGGCATGTGCGATGCCGCGTCCCTCGTGGTCCAGCGATTCGATCACAACGGTGTTATGTATTTTTTGCATTTCTTTCCAACTTATTCAAGAGCTCGCCCCATCGGGTACGCGCCAAACCAAAACCAATCAACACGCCGGTTGTATTCGCCAGCATGTCGGCATATTCAAAATAACGATAGCCACTGAGTCCTTGCAAAAACTCGATGACCACCCCCATGGCCACGAACGCAATCAGCAGATAGATACGCGATTGTTTCAGCATGAAAGCCTGACAGAACCACAACATCAGCACCATATAGGCTGCCGCATGTTCCAGTTTATCGACACCATCAAACGAGAGGGGCTGAGGAGGCTGCGGCATCAAGGAGAGATAGAACACCGTGACAACCCACGCCCCCCCCAACGCCAACCAGACATTGCGCAACATCTAAGCTTAGTTCCAAGCCGCCAAGTATTCTGCCCAGTGCGCCTCAGTGGATTTCGCCAGTGTGCTGCGCACCAACTCCACCTCTTGCGCGTAACGCGCTGGGGTAAATTGACCGCGCATCAACTGGAAGCGCGCGAACACCAACCACGTGTTCACCACATCGGTCTCGCAATAGTTGCGAATCTCAGCCAACTTGCCTTGCTGATACGCCTCCCATACCTTGCTGCCATCCATACCCAGCTTGCCCGGGAAACCGATGAGCTTTGCCAATTCATCCAGTGGGGCGTTGGCACGCCCGGTGTACAACGCCAGCAAGTCCATCAAATCCAGATGGCGCGAGTGATAACGACTGATGTAGTTGTTCCACTTAAAATCCTTGTCGTCCTCGCCTTGATCCCAATAACGCGGCGAACGAATGCCATGGATTAAACCGCGATAGTGCAATACGGGAAGATCAAACCCGCCACCGTTCCAACTCACGATCTGCGGCGTATATTTTTCGACGCCGTCGAAGAAGCGCTGAATCAGGCTGCCCTCATCCTCCCCCATCTCACCCAACGACCACACTTTGAAGGTGTCCCCCTCACGCAGCACGCATGAAATCGCCGCGACGCGCTGCAAGTGATGCGGCAGGAAATCGCTCCCCGTTTTCTGGCGGCGCATCTGGAAAGCCAACTCGGCCACCTCGTTATCGCTCACCGCACTGTCAAGCTCGTATAAGGTACGCAACCCCTTGATGTCAGGGATGGTCTCAATGTCAAAGACTAAGGTGGGATTCATTGTATTGACCCAAAAAAATCGAGGCGCGATTTTACCAAAGCGCCCAGTTCAAGCGATGCAGACTATTTGACGCGATACAGGCGTTTCTCCAGCGTCTGTCCTTTGACACGATCGAAACGATCTCCCATCGCGCTATCGAGTTTGTTCAGGCGGTCTTCTGGCAGGGGAAGCGTCTTGAACAGCAGCGCAACCCGATCATCCTCTTTGGCTGCATGACCGATCTGTTGCAATACACTGAGCAAGCCATAGGCATCGTAGCCGGCACGCGTGGCCAATACGACACCGATGCGATCCGCCTCGAACTCCGCCTCTTTATCCAAGCCGCGTGCAACGATCTCAGCACCACTGCCGATGAGTTGCTGCACCTTGTCGTTGCCGCCGACCGATCTTGAAAGTGCTTTGCTACCGGCATCCACCAGCTTGCTCTGTTGCAATATCTTCAAGTGATGCTGGCGGATGACGTGGCCGACCTCGTGCCCCAACACCCCCGCCAAGTCCGCTTCACTTTGAAAAGTGCGATACAGCCCCAGCGTGATGAAGATGTAACCACCGGGGGCGGCAAAAGCGTTCACATCCTCTGATTGGATGACACCGAAATGCCAAGGCAAGTCTGGCCGCTCGCTCTGCGTCGCTACCCAACGCCCGATGCGGTTCACATACTTTTGCAACTTGTCGTCTTTGACCAACGGTGCAGCGCCCAACAGATTGCCCGCAATTTGCCTGCCGATGGCGATCTCCTCGCTCTCACTCGGCCCTTTGATCTCTTTCACTGCTTCAGCAAGCTTTGGATTGACGGGCGGAATGGATGCCTTAGCCGCATCGACCTTGTTTTTCAGTTCCCCCAGATCGAATGCAATCGCACTGGCAGATACACAACACAGAGAGAACAAAAAAAATTGTATTGGTCTTTTCATGTTGTCCCTCCTCACTTCGCCGACAAATACTCAAACGGACGCGCGACCAACCTGCCCTGTTTGGCGAATGTCGCCGCATCGGCCTTGCTCGCTGCATTGGCTTCCGCATGCTTTAATTCTGCTTCATTGAAACTCGCCGCTTTCAATTCTTCTTCGTTCAAACCGCGCACCCCCGTCGTTGCCACCACCTTGCCAGTACCTGCTCGACCGGACGAAAGGGCCAACAATCCAGAAGTCTTGTCCGTTCCCTTCTTCGCGTCACCTTTGCGCACACTTAACATGTGCACCCATCCCGTTTTCTTACCCACCTTAACCTTGAACCAGCCCCCCTGCTTGCTCAGGATGTCCAGCTTCTCTCCTACCGCGAGCGCCTTCACCGATTTCGCATCACGAAAAGGTTCGGTTTTCATGTCATCCGCTTTCGACATCGCACCCGCTTCACCCGCGAGCACCATCCCACTTTGTAGCGCAGCGCATACCATCATCAGTGCCGCCAACCATGCTCTATGCTTGTTCATTTCGTTTTCCTTCGTCATCCCACTTGATCAATGCTTCGGCAAACATCACACGCCAACCTTGCGCCGCCTGCTCCCCGCCCTGCAATCTTCCTTGATGCACAACATGACTCGTCGCGCCGTTCACATGCAAGACGAAACGACCCAGCATGGCGGGCATACCATGCAGCACCGTTTCCACATCCGCTTGGATTGCCGCACACGTCTCTGCATCATCCACATCTGCCGCCCACGAGATGGCGATGGTCTTTTCAAACAATCCCCACAATCCCTTCTGCGAACCGTTCAATATCTCTACGCTTTTGTGCGGTGAACCGATACGTTTCAATCCGAGGCGTATCTTTTCCAACATCGCATCAGGGATCACATTAAGTTTGGTGTCGAAGCGGATAAGCAACAGCGTTGCCAGCACATCTCCCTGTCGTGCCGTCGCCGCGCGCACCATGTTCTGCTCTAGCGCCTTGCCTGTCGCGTTGGCATATAGACGTGCCAACGAGAAGTAGGCAATCCCCAACACCACTGGCCCTGCCAAATTGATATAGGTGTTGGTGAAATTGATACTGGCAAACGAAAAACCGATCAAGATGACTTGCGACAAACCAAACAATTTGTCGATATTGGCACGTCCCTCTTCCCGATAAAACGCCCACGCTGTTGCCCAGATCAGCGCCAACGTAATGAGCAAATACCAAATACGACCTTCAGGAAAGCGCAGTGAATCTTGGTTTTTATGGTTGTCGATTGCGGTCGCCAACACCTCCACACCGGGATGCATCTTCGCCATTGGTGTCGCGCGCAAATCAAACAGCCCGGGCGCAGTAGAACCGATGATCACGATCTTGTCTTTGAATTCATCCTGCTTGCGTTGCTTGTTTTTGCTGCCCATATCCGTATAGACATCGGCGAAACTCACAAAGTGATAACTGAACGGCTGGCCGCGCCAGTTGAGCAAAATCTGCTCGGTAGAAGGTTCCGGCCAGCCCAAATCCTGACCAATGCGAGAGGGCAGTGAAGGCACCTTCCATCCATAGCTAGGAATATACACCGGATATTTGCGCACCACGCCGTCGCTATCCAGCACCACGTTGTGCGTTCCTAGGCGACCACTTTCGATAGCCGCTTGAAAATGCGGCAGGATGACCGCGAGTGTTGCGTCTTTCTGTGGCGCTTCATCTTCGATCGGTCGTACACCCGGTATCTGCTCGACTTTGATCTGACTCAGCGCATCCGCACTCTGATCGAGGCGCAGCATGGGGAAATAGAGGTTATGGGCGGCGGCAATGGCGGCATCAAAATAGGCATCGCTATCCGCATTGTAGATATCCGCATCGCTGAACAGGATGTCGAATACCACCGCCTTCGGTTGTTGCTTCTCGATGTTCTCCACGAATTCGCCCAACACTTGTCGTGGCCACGGCCAGCGCCCATAATCTTTAGCAAGCGTTGCCAGACTCGCCTCGTTGATATCTACGATGACGATGTCCGGATCAGGCTTGGGCAGTGAAATGCGATATCTCACCATGGCATCGAAAGCGGCCGTGCGCATCTCACTGGTGATATGTAACACCGTCGTATCCAACACCGCGAATACAGAGAAGATGGCCGCCAGATAAAAGTAAAAACTGCGCTTCCATACACGCGCAAGGAATTCAGTGAACGCCTCGAATGCGAAACGCAGGCGACTGGTCAGAGAGAGCAAGAGATTGTTCATGGGCGGATTTTAACAGTCAGACACTTCGGAATAATAAAAAGCCCAGCACAAGGCTGGGCTAGTCTGATGAGAACGGATGACTTTTACGCGAAGTTCTTCGCCGCGAAATCCCAGTTCACCAAGCTGGTCAAAAATGTTTCAACGTACTTGGGACGCAGATTGCGATAGTCGATGTAGTAGGCGTGTTCCCACACGTCAACACACAACAGGGCTTTGTCGCCAATGGTCAGCGGTGTGCCGGCAGCGCCCATGTTCACGATATCCAAAGAACCGTCCGCCTTCTTCACCAACCATGTCCAGCCGGAACCGAAATTGCCGACGGCGGAAGTTTGGAACGCCTTTTTGAAATCATCGACGCTACCCCACTTCTTGGCGATGGCATCTGCCAACGCACCAGTTGGTGCGCCGCCGCCGTTTGGCTTCATGCAATTCCAGAAGAACGAGTGGTTCCACACTTGCGCCGCGTTATTGTAGATACCACCAGCAGGTGCTTTTTTGACAATGGCTTCCAGATCAAGGTTTTCGTACTCAGTGCCTTTGATGAGGTTATTGAGATTGGTCACATAAGCTTGATGATGCTTGGCGTAGTGGTAATCGAAGGTCTCAGCAGACATGTGCGGCGCAAGTGCGTCTTTGGCGTAAGGCAGGGTTGGCAGTTGATGTTCCATTTGTTTCTCCTAGTAAAAAATCGGGGACGAAGTGCATTAACCACAACCGGAAATATACCATAGCTTTATGCTTGGGTATTAAGGATGAATTACAATGC
>Ga0172375_10005226_pt1 | contig 18825 bp, 17 predicted proteins | sample LakKiv1m_FD_114537 | JGI IMG/M metagenome (GOLD analysis project Ga0172375, IMG submission 114537) | Freshwater microbial communities from Kabuno Bay, South-Kivu, Congo - kab_092012_11.1m | ecosystem: Environmental > Aquatic > Freshwater > Lake | place: Democratic Republic of the Congo...
CAAGTAATCCGGCAAGCGCTATCCATCGCCCCGGTTTTTGCCCATGAAATACGTGGGGGGCAAGCCTTTGTATAGAGACACAAGATATTGTATGTACTTGAGTCAAGCGGATACGCCTAAAATAATTAACCCACATGGATTTTTCCCGGCTGACCCGGTCCACCAAAAGCATGAGGGCGTCGATGACGGTATTGCCGGTGACCCAGATTCTTTTTGGAGACACTCCTTCCTGGAGGAGATTATCTCGTGCCCGTTCGGTAGGTGCAAAATGGTAGTCGGTGAGCACCCCGGCAAAGCGGCGGTTCAATTCCTCCGGGAAAGGCTGATGTTTATCCTGGGTGCGTAGGCCAGCCTCCACGTGCCCTACCGGGATATGTAAATAGAATGCAGCCAAAGCCGCTATAAAGGTAGTGGTGGTGTCCCCATGCACCAGAACCAGATCCGGTTGTTCCATCCGGAGCACGTCTTTTAGACCCTGCAAGATCCGGCTGGTAATATCAAATAGATCCTGGTCAGCGGTCATGATATTCAGGTCATGATCCGGTCTCAATTGGAACAACTCCAGAACCTGATCCAGCATCTGGCGGTGTTGGCCCGTAACCGCCATCTTTACCGTAAAGAAATCCTGGGCCTTCTGAAGCCGCAGGATCACCGGAGCCATCTTTATGGCCTCTGGCCTGGTGCCAAAAATAATCAGGATTTTTTTCAATTTTTTTCAGACCTCGGGAACCATTGCATCAATCTGGGGTAAAATCCCCTCTCCACCGTGAGAGTTGCTTCTGCATGAGGAAAAGCCTCAGTTCTTTATTTTGGACGGCGCCAAGCGTTCATGAATAACTTGCCAGATAACTGAAAAGGCAAACCAGGGAATCGCAAGAATATACCGCTTCCAGAGCCTTCTGGGCTCCTGCATTACCCGATAGAACCATTCCAGGCCTGCCATCCGGACCCACTTGGGGGCCAACTGGGTCATACCGGCGGCCACATCGAAGGCGCCCCCCACGTCCAGACAGAGGGGCACCCCCATCTCCTGCAAGTGGTTATAGATAAAAAATTCTTCTCGGGGGGACCCCATGGCTACCAACAGAATATCAGGCTGAGCCCCCTGGATGTCTTCAACGATCTCAGGCTCCTTTGAGCTGGAAAAATACCCGTCATGGTAACCGACAACCTTGAGACTCGGGTATTTATTCTGGAAATTTTGTATCGCCCGGGTTAGCATTTCCTGTTTGGCTCCCAGAAAATAGACTGAATAGCCCTGAGCTGCCGCGTGGCGCATCAGACGCTCCATTATCAGAGGGCCGCCCAAATTTTCTGGCAAGGGTCTGCCCAGGAGTCGGGAAGCATAAATCAAGCCCATTCCATCGTTGAGTACCAAGTCCGAACCGGCGACCATCTGCCTAAGAACCGGATTCCGCCGGCACCAGAAAATCATGGTTACACTCGCCGGGGTGATCCAATGAGGAGCGCCGCTGCGGATGAACCCATCAATCACCGCTACTGCTTCCTCCATGGTAAGACGGTGAAATGGCAAACCAAAGAAAGGCGACTTACGCGAATCCAGGTTTAGATTGCCCCGGTCCATTATTGCTCAAGCTCCTAAACTTGCCGCATCAAAAATTTGGCAGGGGGTTAAAAGTCGACTCCTGGCCTCCTATTCGCCACTTTCACCCCAGCCTCCGCAGTAAAGCTCTCAATTCGGAGCTGGCTGTTCCTTCACTGCGGCGGAGGCTCCCGGTGGGAAGGAAGCACTTCGTTCAATATTAGCCCAATTCTCCCGGAACCAGGCAATGGTATTCTCTAACCCCTGGGCGAAAGGGGTTTGGGGTTTATATCCCAGGAGTTCCCAAGCCAATTCCACCGAGGCCAATAACCGGCTCTTGGTGTCCCAGACCCGGCGGCTCACCAACTTGATCCCCCCCGGATTATCGGTGAGCTTGTTGATCAGAGCCGCAAGTTCGCCCACTTTCACCTCGGACCCCGAAGCCAAATTCATTTCTTTACCCAAAGCCCTCTCATAAAACCCCGCCCGGAGCAGGCCATCCACAATATCTTCCACATAAGTAAAATCCCGGGTTGCCTCGGTATTGCCCGTGATGGGTAAAGGCATTCCCTTTAAAGCCCAATAGATGAAATTGGGAATGACATTCCGATATTGACCTGGAACTTCACCGGGACCGTATGAGTTGAAAAAGCGAGTTTTGACCACAGGGAGGCCGTAGTGGTTGATAAAGAAATTACTGTACAGTTCCCCCAGCATCTTGGTGATTTGATAGGGGGTGGTAAGATGCAAGGACATAAACTCTTCCCGCAAGGGGAGGGGAGCCTGACTGCCGTAGATAGAGCACCCCGAAGAAGCATAGATAAACCTCTCTATCCGTGTCATCCTGGAATACTGCAGCAGTCGCAGGGTGCCTAAACCATTCACCATCAGATCTCTTTCGGGATAATCCACGGAATTCTGATTGGCGAAAAAGGCAGCCAGATGAAAAACGATGGCAGGATTCTCATTGAAAACCCGCTTCAGGCAAATTTCATCCGTCACACACCCCTTGACAAAGAGGATATTGGGGGCCGAGGGGATATTCCACTCGTAGGCCGCCGAAAGGTCATCCAGGATGATAATAAGCCGGGCCTCTAACTTACTCAGGTTTTTGCATAGATTAGATCCTATAGACCCGGCGCCCCCGGTGACCAAGATGACCTTATCCTTATAGAAATCCAGGAAATCTTTCATTCTTCTCTCCTTCAAACTTTTTTTATTAGGAGATGCCATAGATATTTTTCATCCACTCAATGTAACGTGGAATTCCTACCTCAATAGGGATCTGAGGATCGTGCTTCAGATCGCGCCTGATCTTGGAAAAATCCACGGTTTTGATTCTCGTGGTGAAGGGCTCCGATTTTTTATATGTCACCAATTCATCTGATTTATTTAGATTAGTTAAAATAAGATCAGAGACATACTTGATATCAGTTTTCCATTCTTCTTTGCCGCCAAGGTTATAAACTTCCCCGGGGATAAAGTTTTCCACTATATTAACCAAGGTGCGGCACGTGTCTTCCACATAGTCGAAAATACGAGAGTGCCCCATATATACTGTATAAGGTAAATTCTTTAAGGCGCGATATACAAATATTGGTATAACGCCTCGATACGGACTGTAATATTCATGTGGTCCATAGCAATTCAGAGGGCGAACTCGCACTGTTTCTGTTCCAAACATGCTGGCTGAGTTCAGCACCTGTAATTCGCTAGCCCACTTCGTGATGGCATAATCGTTCATCTGCTTTATTGGGATTTTATCCATAATATCTTCTGTCATCAACCCGTCATAGTCGCCATATACTTCACAACTGCTAAAAAATATTTGCCTAAATCGGTATTCCTCTTGTAATCTGAGTATATTTTTCGTCCCGATCATATTGGTCTTCCAGAGATTTTCGTAATGATCTTCCCCATTCCATCTGCCGTATTCCGCCGCCAGGTGAAACACGTAATCAAAAGAAAATTTATGGAATACGTTGTTTAGTTGTTGGTAACTACTTACATCAGCCCGGAAGTGATTCGAATCCTCGCCGTGGAGGATATCGATGGACCACACTGCGTACCCCCGTGCTCTCAGTTCATGTACTAAGTTACTGCCAATAAATCCCCTGCCTCCAGTTACTAAAATCTTTGCCATGTTGCTCCTCGCATTATCTCAAGTGTATGGGGAATTGATTTTTGACGTCAATTTATCTGGACAATAACATACTAACCGAATGAGCATACCTATCTGGATGCAATATTAGATCAGAAGATTCATTTAAGGCTGAGAACTGTTCGCTTCCTTTCCCAAATATGCGACGCACTGATTGTTGATACAAAACATTCCCCCAAAAAGCTGAAAAATAAAAAAAATAAAGTTTGAACCCGCGATGGTTTTTACGGTAAAGATAGCAAAGTTGGGGAAATTTTAACCGCAAATAGCCAGGAGAAAGGTTACTTAAATCATCTTTTATTGTAGTTCTATGAATGATCTCACTTTCCGCCAAATACCAAATTTCAAAGCCAGCCTGATTAATCCTATAACACCAGTCATAATCATCGGGACCAAAGGGTATCGCCGGATCAAGCAGACCGACTCTCTCAAGAACGAGACGCCGGGTCATAAGGCACCCTCCATCCGCTACCGGCACGCGGTGGGTGAAGTCATAATCTGAGGTTAATCCAGAAGAGTTGGGGAAGATTTTAGTTAACCATCGGCGCAAAGCATTGCTCCGGCGCAACCATCTTCTTACCGGGATAATTCCCGCCCAAACGTGGAGGAGCAGGCTGGGGTGGTGGAGAGTCGTGACGATATTTCCTTGGCCATCCAGGGTGCGGGGACCGACCAGGCCAGCCTGAGGGTGGAAACGCAAAAATTCAATCATATTTTGAACGGCATCCGGTTTCAGTTCCGCATCATGGCTCATGGTCAGCACAAATTCCCCCCGGGATTGAGCCAAGGCTAGATTCATTGCCGGAGAGTAACCTTGATTGACCGGGTTGCGAATAAGACGCACCTGCGGATATTTCTCTTCCACCAGTGCCGCGCTGCCGTCGGTGGAGTTGTTGTCCACCACGATCACTTCCGTATTTAAAGAGGCCGTAAAAGCGTACACAGAGTCCAGGGCCCGGTCCAGGTCATGCCGGTGGTTGTAGCTGACGATACACACGGTGAGCTCAGGAGTTACCTGATGGTCCCCGGCCGAAGCCGCAGCAGAAACATGGTTTTTCTGGTTAAAGCTCATAGTGGAATCCTAAATAACCTTACGGAATAGCCCTTCCAAGGTTTCGGTAACTTGGTCCATGGAATACCGTGGCCGGCAGTTGGAACTCAATTGGGTTACTAAAGCGGGATCATCCAGGAACCGGAGCATGGCTTGGGCCAGGCCCTCCGCATCTCCGGGAGTCACCAGGAAACCATTAACACCCTCTTCGACATAATCCATCATGCCCCCCAGGCGGCTGGCGATTAACGGCACCCCGGAATAGAGGAATTCCAGGCCCGCCAGGCAAAAGGTCTCCTCCCAGATAGAAGGGACAAACCCCACGTCGATTTGATGGTTGATTCGGATTAAATCCCGGGAAGCATAAGCGCCTTTAAAATCAATGTTAAGACCCTGGGCCAGGCGCCGCAAGGGCAGGAGGTAATTCGGCTCCCCGGAACCATAGACCACCAACCGGGCCCGCTCCTGGTCCAGTTGTGCAAAGGCTTGGATCAGCACGTGTATCCCTTTGGCATAGGACAGGTTGCCCCGGTAGCCAAAGGTAAGGGGAAAGGAAGGAACACGGGTTTTCGGAGCCAGGTGGTCAAAATGAGACAAAAGGAAGGGGATGACCTTGATTTTTTCCGCCGCGAGGCCGTGCCTGGTGAGAAGCGCGGCGGATCGGGTCGACAGGGCATGGATTTCCTGGACCTGATTAAGGGCGGCAACGGCCCGTTGCCGCCGCCGGGCAAAGGCAGCGGCGGAATAAACCGGCGCTCCCCAACCGGGGGGACCCGGCTGGGGGGTATGGTTCGGTGCCAGGATTCGGCGCCAGGTCTGACGCCAACGACGGACCGGGGCAAATAAGGGGGTATCCCGCAAGGCCGTTTTGATCAGGTCCAGCCAAAATCTCGCGTCCGGCCGGGGCAGCCAGCGGCAGCGGCAGCAGTGGGCGCCGGACTCAAAATCGTCACATCGCTGGCCGCTGGCATCCAGGAGATGCAGTTGGGGGCAAATGGGCCAGTAATTGTGAAAGGTGACGACCGTTGGGACTTTCCGGGCCTGGAGCAGTTCCAGAACCGACAGGGTATGGCCGGAAAGTTCCCCGATGGAAACCAGGTCCGGCTGCACCCGGTCCAGCACCTGGGCAGTCAACTGTTCCACCAGGGGATGCTCGGTTTGGGTTTCCGGATCCCCGCTGGTGAGCGGCACGTTGGGGGTATTGACCAACTCCACCCGGACCATCTGGCCATTTACTCCCCAGCGCAGGTAGGGCTGGCGTGACAAGTCATAGCAGCCGGCATCAAAGAAAGTGACCGTATGTCCGCGATCAGCCAGCGCCGGGATCAGATCCCGCTCAAACGGGAGGCCGCCGCGGTTGGAGATAAATAAGATATTCACGTTGCCTTCCCCGCCTGCGGCTGCTCCAAAGTTAAGGCCCGCTCTGCCAGAGCCAATGCCATGACCAGCACCAACGTTTCATCCCAGCTGCCCATGAAATGGGCGGAAAAAAACATGTAGAAGGGCGCGCAGATGAAGTAGACCGTGAGCGCCAGTAGCAGGCTGCGAGCCATGGGACCCTGAGCCTGGCGCAGTCCCCGGCGCAGATGCCGCACCATCAAGACAATGAAAGTGAGGAACAGGAGCATACCTAGCCAGCCGGTGGCAAAAAGGATCCCGGCTAGGCCATTGTCGGCCCAGATGGGGGGGGATACCTGACCCCAAAAGATCATGGGAGACAGTTGCTCCGGAGTCAGGGCCAGCAGGCCCATGCCCACCAGCGCATTGATGATGCTACCCCCATTGTTCTCCATGACCGAGGGTAGGTGGGTAAGCATACCCAAGCGGCTGGCGAGGTTCCCTTGCCCGCCGTATTCAATTTCATCCTGAAATTCCCACAAGCGCCATAACCAGCCTTCTCCCAGTTGCTCCAGCCGCCCAAGATAGAACAAGAAAAAAGCAAAAATAATGATAGCCCCCAAGATCGGTGACCACAAGTGAAGGAGATTTAGGCCCTTTTTTTCTCCTTTTAAACAAAAAAATATGAATATTGTCGACAAGAGGTACATGGCAAGCAAGGTCTTGCCCAACATAGTGATCACAGTCAAGAGGCACAGCCCCCAGAGGACCGAGAGCCACCCGGATGGGTTTTGTTTTATCATCAGGTAGGCGAAAATGGCGCATCCTCCTAAATAGAAGGGTGCGGCTGTGGCCGTCCAGATTCGGACCTGTTCGGTACTGCCGGCAAAGACCTGGGTACTATAGCGAAGAATTGTAAATGGCGGCTGTATCGTTTGTAATAGGTACAAACCACTACTAAATAAAATGAGAAACAGCATCGCCCCCACCACCTGCCTGAGTTCCCGGTCGTTGCAGATAAACTGCGGCACCACTATCAATAGCGGCCAGACAGAGAACTGCCTGGTGTACCGCAGGGTGGTGAACAAAGGTTGGACTGGTAGAGTGGCCAATGCATAAAGGAGCCATAAGGCGGGGATCACCAGTCCCACCCGGAATAACCAGCGCCGCAAGGGGGTGTACTGTTCCCTGTGAGTCTGGGATGTACGAATTGCCAAAAAGATTCCTGCCGCCAGCAGTAGGAACAATTCCAGGTCCCGAAATTTGAACCCCCCGCTGACGCCCCATTGATCCAGATCAAAGAACTGCCCGAAGCCTAACATATCCCCCACCAGGAAGGCGAACCCCAGGGGGCGATTGAGAAACAGAGCGGTCAAGGCCAGAATGAGGCCGACCAGGCTAAACATGGGGCGTTGGGCCTCCACGGTAGTGGGGACGATAAGGGCGCCTTCGCCCGGGGCTAAGAGGTCGACCCATTCCCGGGGCGGCGGCGACGAGATAGTGCGCAGCCCCAGAAAAACTGTAACCACCAGGCAAAATAAAATAAGACCAATAATTTTTCGGTGTTGGGCGGCCCGGACTTCAGGACTGACCATGACCGCTGGGGCTGGCGAGGCGAGGCCCATCAACTCCTGATTTGTCCTGAGCTCCTCCAAGGCTAGACCTCGTGGAATATACGGTCCGATCGGCCGGCAGTAAGGAGCAGGCGTGCTATGGCTGCCGCAAAATCGCGCATTAGAGACCAGTTAAGCAGCCCGGCCCAGGAAAAGATCAGACCGATGAATAGGGCCAAAAGCCCATGAAGCGACCACCGGGCTGGTAGGGAAAGTTCCGCCATCAACAAGGAAAGGCAGAAACTCAGGGGGAACAAGACAAAAAAGGAGAGGTATGGCTTAGATAGCCGGGGCAACCCCAATTGCTTCCGGATGTAGATAAAGCAGAAAGAGAAACTGGCGACCGTAACGCATGAGAGGCTCAGCACCATCCCTTTAGCCCCCAAGGTTTTAACAGACATCAGGGCCAACGATATTCCCAGAAGGTCAAACAGGGCAATCAGGACAACTATCAGGCGCTCCTGGCGGAGTACCGTCAAGGTCTGGGTATTGAGGAACCCTATGGGTGAAAGCGTCATGGTTGGCAGGAGAAGCAGGGCCAGGGGGGCGGCGGCGAGGTATTGCCGGCCGAAGATCAGCCAGATGACCTCCGGAAGGATGCCCGCCAGGAGGATCCCCAAAATAAGACCCGAGGCAACCATGAAATCGGACAGCCGCTGGTAGGCCAGAGCCATTTCCCCCGGCCCTTCCAGCGCCTTTTTCGTCATGAGAGGATAAAGTACCACATCCATGACCGAGGCCAGCAGGATGACCAGCATCACTACCTTTTCGGCTGCGGTATATAAGCCGACCTGGGACATGCTGCTCCAGGCTCCCAGAATAACGCACGGAAAAGTTATATACACGGCCCCCCCTAAAGACAGAAGAAAAAAGGGGAAGGCTGCCGCTACCGGGGTCCAGCTTGGCTTAATATACTGTCCCAAGTGCCGCAGGCCGAATTTTCGCCGGACCAGGTAGAAGATGAACCCGGCTTTAAGGAGGTAACTGATGGTGATCAACCCCAGCAGTTGAAATAAGGTGGCCTTCAGGTAGATACCGGCAACAGTAAGCAGCATCAGGGCCAAATTGGTCACGGCAATCACCAGGGTTTCAAATTCCATTCGTCCACGGGCCCGAAAAAGACAAATCGCCACCAGGGTGAGCTTGTCTAAAAAGACCTGGCCGGAGACCAGCAGGCCCACCCACAACATCACAGGATCGGGCTTAATCCAAACCCAATAGGCTCCCACTCCCATCATGGCCAAGAGCGCCAGGCTTCCCTGGAGAAAGAGAGATTGTCCTAAAATTTCCCCACTCCGGTCCGGGAACTGGGCCATTTCCCTCAGGCCCCAGTTATCCAGGCCAAAGACCACAACTCCGGCCAGTAAACCGGCGAAGGAGATGGCGTAGGAATACTGGCCGAATCGGGTAACTCCCACATAACGCGATAACAAGCCTAAAAAAATCACCGAACAAGCCATGCTGATCAGCCGGCTCAGGAAGATAGCGGCAGTGTTCTTGGCGGCGATATCCAGCGTGGTGGACATAGGTTAGCCGAAGACGATTTCCATGATTTGTCGGGCTCGATGTTTCCAGGTGTGTTCGGCCAGCACCCGGGCCCGGGCCGCGGCGGCTATTTCTTGGCGCTCTTTCGGATGGTTCACATAATAAACGGCTTTTTCCCGCATCTCTTCTTTGCTCCGGAAGGTTTCGATTTCACCCTCGGGAAAGAGCCGGTCGATATCCGCCTTATGTTCAGCCAGAATAAAAGCCCCGGCGGCCGAGGCATCGAACAGGCGTTGGCTGGCGCCGGTGACCATTTGCGGATGGACCACCCCTAAGAAGATACCCGTACTGGCAAAGAAGGCCCGCATACGTTCCGGATTGAGAAAACCGGTGACATGTATATAGGGGGCAATTTCCGGAACACGGCGGACAATATAGTCCCAGTGGCGATCTCCGAAGATCTTCAATCCCAAATCCGCCACGTTTTTCAGCAGCAAAGCCCGGTAAACCCCATACGGAGAACCGGAATAGCCGCTGGAAACATAGCCGAGATTAGACTCAAATAATTGCCGTTCACTATCGGAGGGGGTGATAGGATAATACACGTCGGGGGGCGCCCCGACGGGCAAAAACGCCACCCGATGAGGAGTCAAGCGCTTCAGTTTAGGAACGAGGCTTGTCTCACAGGCGAAGACATGGGTGAAGCAGGGCAGACAGGGCAAGTAGTCGGGCAACATCAGACCCAGGGTGGGGTCATCGACGGCATAGGTGGCAAAAGGGATGCGAAAACGCTGCACCACGGCGCGGACGGTGTCAGGGTGCAAAAGCGCGCCGTTGTGGACGATGACGAAGTCAGGCTTCTCCGCCTCCAGAAACCGCCGGGCGTGGACATTGACATGGGCCACATACCCGGTATTATACCAGTGGCGCAGACGAGGCAAACCTAACATCAGGCTGGCGGAGTACCGATGATACAAGGGATTACCCCGGTTTTTCCAGGCATCGAAAATCACCGTTTGGTGCCCCAGTTCCTCAAAGGCTTGAGCCAGAAAGGCTTCTAAGTTTGCCTGCATTAACGTCCCAATGATGGCGATCTTCATGGTTGCCCCGAGCCTGGATATAAATGGCGATACTCTTCCACGGTGAGGCACATCAGGACATTATCCCAGTAGCGGCCGTGCCGGAAAATAGACTCTATCAACCGGCCGGTCTCCCGGAAGCCCAGTTTAAGATAGAGTGATTGGGCGTTATGGTTAAACGCCGCCGTGTGCAAATAGATCATGTGCATATTATAGTGATCAAAGAGAAAGGCCAGGATCATGCGGTAGGTTTGGTAACCATAGCCCTGCCGGCGATAAACGGGGAAGATATCCACCCCCACCTCACAGACGCGATTCACCGCATCCACATTCTGTAAACGCCAGACCCCGATAGGCTGTTCTTCTTCAACTAAACATACCATGAAGGTCACATCAGAGCGCCGACGACTCATAGATTCAAACCAATCCCGTTGTTGCAGCGGCGAAACGGGCCAGGGGTCCCTCATGTGCAACAGCGTATCCGGCTCGTTATGCATCCGGCGCACCAAATCGATGTCATCCGGTTCTAAGGGGCGAAAGCCAATATTATGACAAGTATACACCAGCATATTACTATACCTTTACCCAGTGCCCTTTGGTAAGATCCCATCGTTTTATCACTCTGGCAGGTATTCCCACCGCAACAGAATATGATGGGATATCTTTTAACACCACTGAGTTGGCTCCTACTACACTATTCTTCCCTATTTTCACTCCCCCGAAAATTTTCACCCCATCTCCTAACCAACAACCACTTCCAATGATAACAGGCCCTTTACTAATCCAAGGCTGATCTCTAATTGGCGTTCGAACATCAACATACTGATGATCACTATCGCTGATAAAAATATTACTTGCCATCAACACATCATCATGTATCTCTAAACATGAAGTAGCCCCAATTCTGTTAAACGGATTAATATAACAACGATTACCAATTTTAATTATCGGCTTATTTATTATTGCGTTATTTAAAACAGTTGCATTTAATTCGCAGTGATGCTCAATTACTGTGTGGTTGCCGATTGATATATATTGCCCGCCCAAAATTCGAGATGGAGGGAAAATAATTGAATCTCCAAATTGCATAAATTGCTTTTTGTAAATAAGTTTCACCAAAGGCCAAAGCTTTGTCCACGTAGCCCCATAGGGATTTTGCAGAAACTTGAACAAATAATGAAAGATACTAAATTTTTTTGAATCCATATAAAGAAAGAGCTAACTGTTTTAAATTGTTTGCTTCTGTTTTGCCTGCAAGGAACTCATCCACCGCAATCCTTACTCCTGGCGTATCAAGGTTTCGAGACAAAAAATAGTCATCTATTAGGATCATCCCACCAGGGTTAACCTTATCATAGAGAAATTCCAGACAAAACTTCGTCCCCGCATACTGGTCGCAGTCGATCAAAGCCAAAGAAATACGAGCCTCATCACTTATCACTCGAGGCATAACATCCTGAAAAAACCCTTGATAAAAGGTAACTCTCCCTTGATGCCCAAAAACCTTTATTTTCTCCATCGCCAGTGCCAGACTGGTAGCTGAAAGAACTCCGCGGTGATAAACGATTTCACCGGTTGGCAAGGCATCCTGAGTTAACGCCTCCGGCATCCCTTCAAAGGAGTCGAACCCATGGATAGTTTTAGATGATCCAGAGGATTTTAAGGCATCAGCCATGATTAAGGTGACGCCGGCGCGATAAACCCCGCATTCTATAATGTCACCGGGAATCTCCATTGAATGATACAAGCAAGATAAAAGGGCTTGACGTTTTTCAAGCTGCAAGCAACTTTCCACCATATCAATTCTATACCCAAACAGTTTAGATGCTAACCTTTTTAATCGAAAAGCCGCTAAATGATAATCTTGTTTGGTTAATTTAGCCCAAGCTGTTACTAAATATAAGATAATATCATTAAATGATCGAGCATTTTCCTTTAATGTCATTAATTCAACTCTCACTATGAAATTATACTAAAAAAAAGTTCTTTTAAACAGGTGGCATAACTAATAGGATCACCAATGTCGAACCAGTATCCTTGGTGGTGGGTCACGGATATAGTGGCCTGATTAAATACTTCCGCATCAGTTTCAGCGCTCCTCCAGCTAAAATCCCTACTCACCACGTACGGAGCAATCACCCCCCATTCTGAGGGCGGGATTGCCGGTTTGTAGAAGACCTTGCCGGCATCGGGGTCATAGACCCCCATCTGGCTTAACTTGCGGCGGTCGGGCACCCGGGTAAGGCTAAAGCACACCTCGCCATGGCCGGCCATAAAGGTCTCAATCACCGCATCCACCGAGACATCCGAGATATTGTCACAGGGCATCAGGACGCAATCCTGGTTAATCTTCAAGTCCTCCCGGATTTGCCGAAGACCGGAGAACATGTCATGCACCCGGTCGTCGTCCTGGATAAGGGTGCGGTAACCGGTCTGTTTAAGCTTGGCGTCGTTTTCGGTATTGGTTAAGATGACGATCTCACCTATATAACGGGATGCCTCCAGTTGCGCCAGGGGGTACATGAACACCGGCCGGTCATAGACCGGCACGAAGGCCTTGGAGATATATCGGGTGATCAGCCCTAACCGCTCGCCTTTCCCCCCCGCAAAAAGGATGCCCAGTAATTTTTGCATAGTATGGTATAAAAACTTAAGAATAAAAGCTAATATTGAATTAGCTTAACTGTACAGCACTCCCATTTTGCAGTTATGACACTTAAACAATAATATATTTATAATATGAACAACGAAGATTATAGATTATTGTAAATACTCATCTTCGTGTTCAAAACGGCTATTGCCTTCAAAATAAAGGATAATGACGTAATATTTAATAATTATTGAACGAACTAAATTTCCTGTTGTACAAGTTTATCATGGCGCAATAAGCAACCAGTTGTTTCATCTGGTAAAATTATTTGATATGTTCTTCACTAATTTTGATTGTTTCCCCAGAGAATTTCGGTGCCGTTATCATGAAACCGGACGCTCATGCCAATATAGTTAGGGTAAAGCTTATACATTAAGGCCTTTTTGGCCTCGGCGGATTCCGTGAGGGTGAGAAAGAACCCGCCCCCGCCGGCCCCGGTGATCTTGCCACCCACCACCCCGTGGCCCCGCATAAAATCGTAGAGCTCATCCACGTAGAGATTGGTGCTTTCGGGGCTCACAGCTTTTTTTAACTGCCAGGTTTCGTCCAGGATCCGCCCCAACTGGCTGACGTCGGCGGTGGGGGAAAGTAGTTCGGCCTTGAAGGATTGGGTAGCCTGGTACATCCGTTCCAAATAAGCATCTTTGCTGCCCTGCTCGAGGCTCTCAACCAAACGGGCCTGGATGGGCAGGGAATTGCGAGCCAGGTTGGTAAAGACCAACAGAGTTCGCTCTTCCAGGGCAGTTCGCACCTCCGGTGCCAGGGCAAGGGGCTCCACCCGGACTTGGTTATGATTGAAGGTAATGGCGTTAAAGCCGCCGAAACAGGTGGCGTACTGGTCCTGGCAACCGCCGATCGTATCAGCCTGGCGCTCCAACTCCAAGGTGAGCCGGGCCAGTTCCTCCGGGCTGGTGATGCGACGGTTCCGCAGGCAGGAGCAGCCCATGACCAGGGCGCTCATCAAGGCCGAAGAGGCCCCCAGACCCGACCCGGTGGTCATCACGTCGGAAACGATGACAACCTCCACCCCTTTGAACAGGCCAAAATGTTCCAGGGCGGTGCGGGTGTAGGTATGGGTGATGCGGCTGGCAATGGGCTCCGTTTCGATGGTGGCGTGATGCACCCTGACATTGGTGTCGAACATGTCTTTGATGGTGACGTAAATAAAGACATCCAGGCTGGTGGAGATTACCTCCCCCGGCAGGCGCTGGAAATATTCCGGGAAATCCGTTCCCCCCCCCGCAAAGCTGAGGCGCAACGGCGCCCTTAAGTGGATGACCCGCCGATTATACAGCATGGCTTTCCTTCGAGGAATTGATGAGCGCGGTGACATAGCGCCTCAGGCCCTCGGTCAGGCTCACTTGGGGAATAAAGCCCAACTTTTCCCGGATCTTTTGCGTGGAGGCCTGGCGCCGGCGCACCAGGTGGCGGTCATAGTCTAAGCGCTCCACCGGCACGCTCCGGCCCATTTCCGCAAAGATCATATCTTTAAGTTGGTTGACGCTGGTTTCTATGCCGGTGCCCACATTAAACATCTCAAAATTCACGCCCTCATTGAACAGGCTCAGGACATTGGCCCGAGCCGCGTCTTCCGAATGCACGAGGTCCATGGTCTGCTCGCCGTCGCCATAGAGCTGGATAGGCTCCCCCTGTTGCACCTTCAGAATCCACTTTTGGAACACCTGGGTATAAAAGGCGCCCATGCCTTGCCGTTCACTATAGATATTGTAATAACGGAAGCCAACCCAGGGTAACTTATGGGAAAAGGCCCAACTTTTGAAAAGGTGCTCCTCGGCAATCTTGGTGGCCCCATAAAGCGTCTCGTTGTCGTAGGGGTGCTCTTCATCCACCGGCACATACCGCGGATTCCCGAAGACTGAGGCCGAAGAGGCAAAGGTAACCTTCTGTACCCCGTAGTCCAGACAGCACTGAATGAAGTTGAATGACCCCTTAATGTTAACATCTATGGCCTCAAAGGGGAATTTATTGCTATCCATGATCATCATAGAGGCTTGATGAGAGGCAAACTGAGGCCGGTGTTTCTCAAAGACCCGGGACAGGACCATATAGTTGGTGATGTCACAGACCTCCAATACCGCCTTCCCGGTTTCCAGATGAGGGGCAAGATACTTAAGGGTGCTGTTGTAGAAGTTATCCACCACTACTACATCGTGTCCCAGTTCAACTAGCTGATCCACTATGAAAGAGCCGATGTTACCGGCTCCGCCGGTGACCAGAACTTTTGCCATGGTTTCCCTCGTTAGTCAGGTTACCCAGAGATCACCCAGCCAAATTCTTGAGGATCTAAATTGGCATTATGCAAGAAGGTGACCAGCCAGGTTCGAACGGTTAACTATCTTTCCTTCCAGATAATCTGCATAGACTCCGGTTCGGGTGGACCTGGAGTCAACATCGAGTGCTTAATCAATACGGTCAAAAATAATGTATGTCATTCACGCATGACCATCTTTCCCAGTTACCATTGTCGGCGGAATCAATTTCATCGGCTCCTGTCAAACCCCGCATCGCATAATTGGCCTTTTCCTGATCAGAGGCAGTGGGTGGTTAGCCTTGCTTCCTCGCCAGCGCATAAATTTGATCACTGAAGGAAGGGATAAACTTGCAGAGCAGACGATAGGGGAACCTGATCCAATCCCATATTCGCAGGGGATGAAAACCCCCTACATCGAAAGTTAGCTGCCCGGTTGAATCTCTGGTAAAATTCACGAGACTCAAATGAGTAATGTCAGAATAGAAGTCCAATTCATGTACTTCGAACCCGGTCTTTTTCAAGGCAAAATCTAACTCTTTGATCGTATATTCATGCACATGGGTATGGTTCCTGGGCAGATCGAAAAAAGACACCAAACCCGGGAAGCCCGATCTCCCAAACCATGGTTTAATGCGAGCCCGCAAATCCAGGCTGTTGGGTGTGTCTAAGTATAAAAAACCTCCCGGTTTCAGGACGCGGTTGATTTCCAACAAAGGAAATTTTGGAGAATGGTGAAAATGTTCGATTACCGCCATAAGTAAAACGCCATCAAAAACGGCATCGGCGAAAGGTAACCCATCAATTTCTATTTCTCCTAATACGCATGGTATTTCGGATTTAGCTAAAAAAATCAGGTCCTCAACAACCAGATCGGCGTTTATGGCAAAGCAGTTATAGCCTAATTTTTTTAGACAAATAACCATAGCTCCGCCACCCGGGCCGATATCTAAAATATTAATAGTTCTGTTGCCGCCAACACCTGAATTATTATTTGAAGATAGAATCTTTAATGCATGGCAGAATCTATGATAATGTACCCTATCCATGAGTTTGTTATTCCCATGGTACTCAGCCATAGAGTCCAGTGTCTCTAAAACCATTGCTGCAATATTTTTTTGATTTATTTTCATCGCACAATTTCGCCAACAGCCGCCATGCCGATGTTGCCAGCGCTACCGGTGATCAGAACCTTTAGCATGATTTTCCCGGTGACTCGGGTTATCTGGAGATCGCCAGGGAGAACCCCCGGGGTCGTTTGGCAACGCGATGCAATAAGCTGATGAGCCGGGTACGGGCAGTATAATAACGTTCATGCCAGATAATCTTAAGTCCGATCCGGTTCAGGTACCGGTGTAACTCTTCATCATCGATTCCTGGCTCCACATGGGGCTCCGCACCAATGTCTGCCGTTCTCATAGGGTAGTTTCTTGACCTCATGATCTTATGTCGTAGATAATTCCGAAAAAGCTGAGCACTAGATAAATGGTAGTCTGCCATTTCCATCTTGTGCCAAAAAGCATTTTTCTTGCAGGGATCATGAATGGTATAAATAATTCCGCCAGGAATTAACCTGGAGGACGCTAACTCGACTATAGCCCTGTAATCTGCTAAATGATGTAAAACCGAACTGAAGCAAATCAGATGATAATTTTCATTTGTGGTTGTTAAATAATGATAAATATCGGAACAAACAGTTTTGGCCGAAGGCCTGACATCGGAAGGCAACTTCATCAAATATTGATTGATCATCTCGGAGGAGACATCTACCAGATCAGGGGTAATCCCGTAGGCTCGCAACTGTAGGGCGATATTACCCGTACCCCCGCCAGCATCCAGCCCTCGTAAAGATTGACTGGGAAACCTGGTCTGAAGCAGTCCTGATATGCGATGCAAGTGATCAGCCACCAAGCGAAGGGCGGCCCTATTGGTTATGCATCCTTCCTGGGTATCGTAGTTAGGGGCATCCTGGTCAAAGTAGGATCGATTGGCTGCCACTACCTGTGTATCGAAAGGTTCCATGTCCCTGTTCCTGTGTCGTGAAGTGGCCTGCCCCCATCAGTTGTACTAAGTTTTAAGTTAGAATGGGGTCAAGCTGGAGATCCTGGGGGGGCGTAGCGGAGCCAGGATCTCTGGGGCAACAACGATGGTTTCGGGTGCCGGTGGTCGATAACCCAAAGGCACTGTAGTGCCTTCCCGTAAGGTACTCCCGCCGCCAGCGCTCTATCAGAATCCGGGCCTCCTTCGGGGTGGAGAAAATCTCCCCGTTGAGCCACTGCTCAGGCAACGTCCCATTGAAGCTCTCATTATACCCGTTTTCCCAAGCGCTGCCAGGGTGACCAGACAATTACAAGCTGTGCAATATCATTTAGCAGGACCTTCTTTTAGCTATGAGGCCTGTCAGAAAAAAATGGGCTAGTTATCAACTTATCAAAATAAATTGAATTATCTATAGCATGTTCAGGCATCTTTTTAGCTAGAATTATAATATTATAAGGTAACTTTAGAGTTAAATCTATTATTTGCATCTTAACAAAATTTATTATATCAATAGCTAACTTCGTATTAAATACATGCTGATGGATACATCTTTTTTGTAAACTTGCATCAAAATCAATTTCTTCTCTGGCGTTTCTCTGGTTATTATAAATTAATTTTAATTTATTGACATGAGTCGAATCATCTTCTCCAATGTTCTTGTCCAGGTCTTCTATTAAATGCTCCATTGAGGTGATTTGTCTGAAAATGTCAGACGTTAAATATTTTTGGTAACCCGGAGGAACGTTTTCTTTATGTGGAATTACTAATAGAAGGTGACCTTCCGGCTTTATTACCCTTTTCCACTCCTTTAATGCCTTCAAGGGATTCGCAATGTGCTCTATAACATGGGAAGATAAAACAAAATCATAATATTCTGATTTTATCGGCTGTAAATCAGAACCATCCAATATATACGACCATCCTGGCTTTTTCGTTTTATCATATATATAATAATAACCTTCGCTTACTTGTTTATAGGTTGTTTTTGGACTTAGAGGATTCCATGTCTTGGAGTCAAGATGAGTTATTATGTTCGATTCCCATTGGCAATTATCAATGCTATCCACAAGGGGATAAATCGGTAATGTGCTTTGGCGGGAGAATATTGATGAAGGGCCACCGATTTCTAATCCAGTTTTCCCCGTAAAGACTTGCTCATATACTTTATAATTGCGTTCTTTTAACGTAATAAGATTGCGAACGGTGTATATTAGAATTGGTTTAATGCCAAAGTGGCACATTAAGTTATATTTATGTGTAATAATATCTTTCAGTGAAGCAAGTCGCATTGTTACATACCATTAAATTATAATGTAAGCGTTGCCATCACAGTTAATAAATGTTTTTACTGAGGATCTAACCTCACTTTGGGGGGTGACCAATTATTCCTCAGTGCATTAATCAGCTCGGAGTAATAACTAATGGGCCTCATTACAGGCCTGTCCGGTAGCATTTTGCATGTGCCTGGGGCCGGGACATTAGTAGGTACCGCCTAAGTTGAACGTAACCGTTCAGTCCTTCTTCTGAGAGAAGGCAAATTATTTTGAATTTTTTGAAAAAAAATTGCACAAGGGGCTAGTTATTTTGTGAAAAATG
>Ga0172375_10005227_pt1 | contig 18824 bp, 15 predicted proteins | sample LakKiv1m_FD_114537 | JGI IMG/M metagenome (GOLD analysis project Ga0172375, IMG submission 114537) | Freshwater microbial communities from Kabuno Bay, South-Kivu, Congo - kab_092012_11.1m | ecosystem: Environmental > Aquatic > Freshwater > Lake | place: Democratic Republic of the Congo...
AGCGGGTCGCGGCGGCGGCGCGGCGGCGGAGAGCGCCGCGCCGATGAGCCAGTCCTCGCGACGAGCCTGGAAGTACATCGCGACGAGAAAGGTCAGCCCGTACGGCGCGATGAGCAGACCGGCTGCTCCACCGACGACCGGCAGCACGCCGGCGACGAGGTACACGCCCATCATGACGAGTTGCAGCAGGAACAGAGCGAGAAAGGTCCACCACCAGCCGGTCCCGTGGACCAGGGCGCGGGTCTCGCGAAGCGCGTCGCGCGCGCCCACACCGCGGTCCACGACCACGACGATCGCATAGATCCAGCACACCGAGAGGTAGACGAGACCGACGGAGACGGCCACGACGAGCACGATGCCGCCCGCGATCAGCGGCCACGAGATCAGCACCCCGCCGAGGACGATGACTGCGATGGGCACGACGAGCAGCGCCAAGGGGACGAGCAGGTAGGCGAGCGCGTAGGTCCAGACGACGCCGCGGAAGACCCGGAACCCGGAGAACGCGTCCCAGAACCCCAGGGTGCGCCCCTCGCGCACCCGCCGCAGTTCACCCGTCAGGACGCCGGCGTACAGCGGCACGGCGACGAGGAGCATCACCGCGAACACGGCGAAGTAGCCGAGCACGAGGACTGCGATGCTCACTGCGCTCAGCGCGGTGAACCCGCCCTGCTCCGAGCTCGAGACCATGCCCGGCATGGCGAGGAGCACGGCCAGCACAAGGACTGCACCGCCGGCTACTCCCGGGATGACCGCGGCGAGAAGCATGCCGACGATGAGCTGCCCGATGTCTTTGACGAACAACTCCCACGCATCCTTGAACAACTTCCCCAGGTCCACTCCCACCTCCCGCGCGACGGCGCGTCGACAAGGCTCCGCGACAACGTCATGCCTACGTCGATCACCTGCTACTCTTGACCCATGCAGCACTGTACCCGCAGGCAGTTCCTGAGAATCGCCGGGGCGGCGGCGGCCGGAGTCGCCCTGACGGCCGCCGGCTGCGGCGAGCAGCCCGCGGCCGACCCGCCGGCGGACGGCCGCCTGGCATCGCCGGCGACGTCACCGGGAGCAGGCCGCCGTACCAGACCGCCCCTGGCGGTGGCGCGCGGCGGCGATGCCGCCGCCATCACCGCCGCCGCCCTCACGGCGCTCGGCGGCATGGAGGCCTTCGTCGCGTCGGGCGCGGACGTGGTCATCAAGCCCAACATCTGCACCGGCTACCACGGCCCAGAGTACGCCGCGACCACGAACCCCGACGTGGTGGGCACCCTCGTTTCTCTCTGCCGACGCGCCGGCGCAGGCCGTGTCCGGGTCATGGACATGCCGTTCGGAGGCCCGGCCGACGAAGCGTACAGGGTCAGCGGCATCCAGGCGGCGGTGGAGCGGGCCGGCGGCGAGATGCACCTGATGACGCCCACGGGTTTTCGTGAGTACCGCATCCCGGAAGGTCGGGACCTCACCTCCTGGCCCATCTACGGCGACGTCCTCTCCTGCGATGTGTTCATCGACGTGCCCGTCGCCAAGGACCACGGCATGACCCGGCTCACACTCGGCGGCAAGAACCTCCTCGGCGTGATCCTCGACCCCGGCGACATCCACAGCAACATCGGACAGCGCACCGCCGACCTCATCAGCATCTGCCGGCCGACGCTCACCGTCATCGACGCGGTGCGCGTCCTCAGGGCCAACGGCCCGACGGGCGGTGACCTCGGCGACGTGGAGCGGCTCGACACCGTCGTCGCCAGCCCGGACATCGTCGCCGCCGACTCCTACGCGGCGACGCTCTTCGACCTGACCGGCACCGACGTCCCCTACGTGGCGGCCGCCTACGAGATGGGCCTCGGCCAGATGGACCTCGACCGGGTCGACATCCGCCGCGCGGACGCCTGAGCGCGGCGGGCGCGGCGCGGCGGGCCCCCGTCCCCTCCGACAGGCGCATCCGGCGCTCCGACAGGGATAGAATCGGGGCGTCATGGACGATCACGCGACCTCGCGGCTGCACGATGCCGCGCTCGACTCCACACTCACCCGCCACGAGGCTCTCATGGCGGAGGCTCGCCGGATCGTCGACGCCGGCAACGCCCGTGACGTCGTCCTACGGCTCACCGGGGGTCTGGCGATCCGCCACTACGCCATCGACCTGGAGTTCGCAGAACGAGACTACAGCGACATCGACCTCATCGGTCTCAAGCGTCAGGTCGTGACGATCGGCGAGGTCTTCGGTGATCTCGGGTACGTCGAGAACCGCCACGTGTCCATGGCGACCGGCAACGGGCAGCTCCAGTTCTTCCTGCCGCCGCAGGCGCCCGGGTCGCACGAGCTCCCGGTCTTCACCGAGGTACCGCCCAGCGACCACATCGACGTCTTTCTCGACGCCATGCGCATGGACCACGCCATCGACTTCCGCGACCGGCTCGAGATCAACACCTACGCGATCGATCCCGGAGACCTCTTTCTCAGCAAGCTGCAGATCGGCAACCTCAACGAGAAGGACGCACACGACGTCATCACGCTGTGCAAGGACGTCTACGTCGACTTCCAGCCCCATCCCGGCGTGCTGGACCTGCAGCACGTCGCCGAGACGTGCGGCCGCGACTGGGGTCTCTACATCGACGTGATGAGCAACATCGATGCGGTCGTCGACCGCCTCGCCGACTACGACCTGAGCCCGCGCGACGCCGCCCGCGTGCGCCACACGCTCGAACTCGCCCAGGACATGATGACCGAACAGTCGAAGACGCTGCGCTGGCGACTCCGCTCGCGCATCGGCAAGCGCATGCGCTGGTACTCCGAGGTCGAAGAGCAGTTCGGGGGCCGCTCCGAAGAGACGGCCCTCGCGGTGCGCACCAAGGCGGGCCGGGCCGCCGGCTGACGGCCCGCCCGGCCTGGCCTCACCCCGGCGGCCAGGGCGGCGGCGCCGGGATGAGACTCCAGCCGACGCCCTCCTCGAGATCACGGACCGCGGCCCAATCCCCAGCGGAGAAGTGCCGTTCCGCCAGAGGCACCAGGAGGTGCTCGTCCTGGGCGAGCAGATCCTCGATCTGCTCGATGAGACGAGCGCCGTTCTCGGCGACGAACGGCGCATCGTCCCGGGCGATCGCCAGCCGCAGCCGGCGGAGAGTCTCGAGCGCTTCGGCCTGCCGTTCTGCGAGAAAGCCCTGGGGACCGTCGACCCCATGCACAGCCAGTGCGGGGAACCACGCCTGCTGGTGCCGGCGAAAGCGCGACTCGACACCCGAGAGACGCTCGACGAGTCGCGAGACCGCCGACCGTTCCCGACGCCAAGTTCCGCGGGTCGGCGAGCCGCCCAGACGCTCGAGCTCGGTCCGCAACCCCCCGCAGACCTCTTCGATGCTTCCGGCCTCGCAGCGAAGCGTCTCGAGCGGGTGCCCGGCGGGCAGCGCCGTCCCGACACCCCCGTTCGGATGATGGAGGGCCTCTTCAACGCGCCGCCCGGCGTCCCGACGCGCCGCCGACTGCGTCGCCGCGAGCGCCCGATCGAACGCCGCGATCTCCAACGGATCGAGGTCGCCCGTCGCCGCCCGCCATCGCGCGGCCATCTCCGGGAGCGGCGCGCCCTCCTCGAGCCCGTCGCCGATCCGCCGGAGCTCGGTCAACCGCGCATCGTCATCCGCGATCACGCGCGGTGCATCCGCGACCCGCGGCGCGCGCCCCGTGAGCCGCGTGATCTCAGCGGCGATCCCCTCGACGATCTCCCGCCAGGTCTCGTTCAGGTCGAGAGCGACGTCGTTCAGGGTGGTGACCCGGGCCCACGACACCCGCCCCCCGGGCCGCGTCAGGGCCTGGAAGCCGCGTCCGTGGCCCGCCAGGTAGGACTCGAGCGCCGGGTACGCCTCGAGGAGCGTGAAGACGGTGGTCCGTGGTCCGATCAGGATGTCCGCCGGCCGGTCGTGAGCCATGGCCTCAGCCTCCCCGGGTTCGCCGTACCGGCGCCAGCGTAGCAGTCCCCGCATCCCTCGCGCACGCTGGCGACGGCGCCCCGCCGATGGTATCCTCCCGCTCCCGCCCACCGCGCCGGCACACCGCCCTCCATGCCATGAGCATCGTCACCTTCAACAACGTAGAGAAGTCCTTCGCCGGGCAGCGTCTGTTCACGAACGTGACCTTCTCGATCGACGGCCACGACCACGCCGTCCTCGTCGGCCGCAACGGCACCGGCAAGACGACCCTGCTGCGGCTGATCTCGGGCGACGAGCACGCCGACTCCGGCAGCGTCGCCCGCGCCCGGGGTCGCCGGATCTGGCTGCACGAGCAGACCCCTGAGCTCGAGCGCGAACGGCCCGTCCGTGACTACCTCCTCGAAGCGTTCGGTGAGGCCGTGGATCTGGAGGCCGCATTGCGGGCCGCCGAGGAGCGCCTGTCCGGGCTCGCCGAGCACAGCCCCGAGCTGCGCGACACCATGCGTACCTACCAGCAGTTGCAGCGCCGCTTCGAGGCGGCCGGCGGCTACTCCTATCGCGACAGGCTCAGCGGCGTGGCCGAGGGTCTCGGTCTGCCCGAGGACATGCTCGAACGGGGTCTGCTCTCGCTGTCCGGCGGCGAGCTGACGCGCGTGACGCTGGCGCGGGCCCTCCTGGCCGACGCCGATCTGCTTCTGCTGGACGAGCCCACGAACCATCTCGACATCGACTCGGTCGAGTGGCTGGAGGGGTTTCTCGGAGACTACCCGCGCGCCTTCCTCCTCGTGACGCACGACCGGCGCCTGCTCGAGAAGGTCGGTCGCAGGGTCCTCGCCGTCGAGCACGAGCACGTCGAGGCTCAGGGCGGGGATTTCGCCACGTATCTGCGGGAGAGCGCGGCCAGACTCGACCTCATGCGGCGAGAGTACGAGCAGGACCTCGAGAAGATCGAGCAGTTGCAGCGCTTCTACGATCGCTTTCACGCCAAGAAGGACAAGGCCAAGCAGGCGAAGGCCAAGCTCACCCAGATCGACCGCATCAAGGCGGGACTGCGGGAACCCCCGCGACAGCGGCGCGACTTCAAGCTCGGGCTGCCGCAGCCCAAGCCGTCCGCCCGGGTCGTGCTCGAGATGAAGACACCCATCGTGGGCGTCGGCTCCGCCGATGACTCCTCGGGGGTGCACACCCTCGTACGCGATGTCGACATCGTCCTCGAGCGCGGCGAGAAGGTCGCCCTTCTCGGCCCCAACGGATCCGGCAAGACCACCATGGTCGAGACCGTCGCCGGACTGCGGAGTCTCCCGGACGGCGCCGCCCACCTGGGCCACAACACCCGCCTCGCCTACTACTCGCAGCAGGGGCGCGAACTCCGCGAGGACGACACGGTCCTGCAGACGGTCCTGCCGCTGGTCGGGCAGGACGAGGAGGCGGCTCGGCGTCTGCTCGGCCGTTTCCAGTTCGGTCCCGACGAGGTCCAGAAACGCGTCGAGATGCTCTCCGGAGGAGAGCGCAGCCGGCTCCGCCTGCTCACCCTGCTCGTCGGCGACGCCAACTTCCTCCTCCTCGACGAACCGACGAACCACCTCGACATGGGATCCGTCGACGCGCTTGCCGACGCACTCGACGACTACACGGGCACGATCCTCCTGGTGACCCACGACCGCCACCTCATAGACAAGGTGGCTACCAGGGTCCTCGAGATCCACGCCGGGGAGCTGCTGAACCACCTCTCCCCCGCGCGGTACTGGGAAGCGCGCGCCGCGCGGACCAACGGCGCGGAGCCCGACACGAGCGCGACCGGCGGCAGGTCCGCCGCCTCCGGCGGCCGCTCCGCCGGCCCTGCGGCCCCCGCGGGAGCCGCCAGGTCCCGGCAGACGAGAGAGACCGCCGAGGAGACGCGCCGGCGGCGAGCCCGGCTCCGCGCCGCCGAGGCCGCGATCCTGCGCGCGGAGAAGCGGCTCGGCGCGATCGACGCCGAACTCGCCGAGCCCGCCACGTACGCGGACCGCGACGTCCTCAACCGGCTGCTCGACGAACGCGGCATCGTCGAGGGCCAGCTGGAACGTGAGTACAAGCAGTGGGAGAACCTGGTCGAGGAGGGCTGACCGGCGTGCGGTGCACGCCCATCCTCGGCGCCGGGCACTGCGCCGCCTCGAGGCCCGGCCTCACCCGCTCCCGCTGCGTCTGCGGAACCCGTGCTACTCTGACGGCCATGTCACCATCCACCCTTGGCGATCGTCCGATGCCTTTCATCTCGCCGCCGCGCGTCCGCCGCCTGCGCGGCCGCATCCTCGACTGGTACGATTGCAACGGTCGTGACCTGCCCTGGCGTCACACGACCGATCCGTACGCCGTCCTCGTCAGCGAGGTGATGCTGCAGCAGACACAGGTCACCCGGGTCGTGATCCGCTACGCGGAATGGCTCGACGCCTTCCCGACGCTTGAGGCACTCGCGAGCACCCGCCTCGAGACCGTCCTCCGTCTGTGGCAAGGCCTCGGTTACAACAACCGTGCGTACCGGCTCCGTCAGTGCGCCCGGGATGTGGTGGCCGCCTCCGCTCCGGATCGTCCTGCGACACTGCCGCGCACGCTCGACGAGCTGCGGGCGCTGCCCGGGCTCGGTCCCTACACGGCCCGTGCGGTGCTCATCTTCGCGCACAACGACGACCTGGCCGCGGTGGACGCCAACGTTCGGCGGGTACTCACCCACGAGCTCGACCTCCCGCTTGACCTGCGAGATCGTGAACTCCAGCTGATCGCCGAGACCGTGGTACCGCCCGGGCGCAGCCGGGACTGGCACAACGCCCTCATGGACTACGGTGCCCTGGTGCTCACGGCGCGCGCCACCGGCATCTCGCCGCGCACCCGCCAGACCCGCTTCGAGGGCTCGCGGCGTCAGCAGCGGGCCCGCCTCCTGCGAGCCTTGCTGGAGTGCAGCCCGCGGACCGTCGCCGAACTGGCGGATCGACTCGCCCTGCCGACAACGACCGTCGAAGCCCTCATCGAGCTCCTGCGCCGCGATGGGCTCGTGACCGTCGATGGCGACGGCGTCGCCACGGCGTGACACCGCCGAGTCCGGCGCGGTGATGTCGCACACCACCACACTCCCCGGGAGGCAGCCGTGATCTACGACGTCGACATCGTCGCCGTCCCCGAACAGCCCATACTGTCGCTGCGTGAACGCGGATCCCTCGCCGGGATCGGAGCGCGTATGCGCCGGCTCCGCGAGCTCGCTGCTTCGGCCGGCCTCGAGACGACCGGACCGATGATGGCCCGCTTCTACGAAGAGGTGATGCCGGACGCCGATGTGGACCACGACGTGTGCATCGCCGTCCGGCCGCGAGCGGACGGATCCGTGCCGGATGTCGTCGGCGAGGCCCGCGGAGAGTGGCTGCCGCTGCACCACGTCCTGGAGGCCGTGCATCGCGGACCGCACGACGAGAGGCACGACGTCTGGGCCGCTCTGCATGAGGCGCGGACTGCCGTGGGCTACGCCCAGGCAGGGCCGGTGACCGAGGTGTACGAAGTGAGCCACTCGGACGGAGCTCAGCCCGCCGACTACATCACCCGTGTCAGGCTGCCCTATGCGCGCTGAGATCGGCGCGGAGCGGCGCAGCCTCCCCGCCGATCACGTCCGGAGCATCGTCAGCAGGAAGACCAGCTCGCCCTCCGCCTGCACTGCGTGCCGCAGTTCGGCCGGCATGTAGAAGAGCGTGCCGGCGCTCGCTGGATACCGGGTCCCGTCGAGGATCACGCTCCCCACCCCACTCAGGATGTGGATGGCGGCGGGAACGCTCGCCGTGTGCTCGCTCAGCTCCTGCCCCGGCGCGAAGGTGAAGTGGACGATCTTGTGGTGCTCGTTCTCCACGATCGACTTGCTCACGATGCCCTGCTCCGCCACCTCGCTCAGGGTCTCAAGATCCGCGATGACGGGTCGTCCAGTGTCCATTCCAGCCTCCGGGTGACGGTATCGTCTCCCCCCTACGCTACCCGTCGGCCGCATCCCCACCCTTGACCTTCGTCAGCCTGCCGGCGCGGGTGCGACGCGACGACGCACACGCAGCAGGCGTGGTTTGACAGAAGCCCCCTTCGGGCATATAGTTTGTGTCGTGTGACACAAGATTCACAATTTACTAACAGAGGAGGGTCGCCGTGACAGTCCGATTCACCCGCGTCAAGCGCTTCTTCGAGGGTGCTACCAGCGTCGTGGCGACGGCCTCCGGTGACGCCCGCGGTCATCTCCGCGGCAAAGACTTCATGCTGATCGATCTGACCGGCAGCGCTCGGCGCTACCAGGTCTGACGGAAGACGGAGGCCATCATGCAGAACCGATTCATGCGTTCACTCGGACGATTCTTCGAGGGTACCGGCAACGTGGTCAGCACGCCTTCCGGTGATGCTCGCGGGCACGTGCGGGTCCCCATCGACACCATGTTCGACGTTTCGTCGGGTCCCCGCTGGATGGGGCGCTGACTGAGACCGATCCGCCACTTCACGACCGACCCGTCAGCGACGCCCCCCCGTCGCGACCGGCGATCGACAAGGGCTCCTCGTACCTGGCCCAGCCAGGGAACACCACGAGGAGCCCTTCCCTTTGCTCTTGCTCCGAACCGGACACGCGATCGCCGTGACCGGCGGGGTGCTTCTTCGGTCAGACCCCGAAGCAGGACGGGTACGTGCGCGGCTTCGTCTTGCGACGCTGGTATGTCCTGGCCAGCTCGATGAAGATGCCCACGTCACGCTCGAGATCCCCCTGCGTGCCGTCGAAGTAGAACGTGCGGATGGGCATGTTGTCGAGGTCCTTCTGCAGACTGGGGTACACGGCCTCCGTGACGATGCCGTTCATGCAGCTGAACGGGCTGATGTCGATGATGCCGTCGGCGCCCTTCCCGTGCAGGTAGACCGCCTTGCCGCTGCTGAGGACCATCTCGCCGAGCGAGCCGGTGTACGGCAGGTAGGGGAAGCTCATGTCGAGCACCTGGCGGACGTCCTCCGGCTCCTCGTACCCGACGAAGTCGTCGTGGAACGGGCCGTAGAGGGCATGCTCGTCCGACCGCATGATCTTGCTCTTGATGAAGCGGATGGCGCTGTCCTTGCTGAAGCGCTGCCCGTTCTCGCGGAGCCGGCGACGATGCTCGTCGTCCGTGTACCAGACCCACTCTCCGATGTCCGACAGCCAGCACTCCCCGCCCTGGTCCTCGACCATGCGGATGAGGTCGAAGTTCGAGAACGTGTTGTGCCGGCAGAAGATCTCCCCGACCACACCGACTAGAGGGCGCGAGGCATCGTAGTCGGCCGGCAACTCGCGGAACCGGTCGCGGGCCCGGACGATCGCCTTGACGATCGCCGCCATGCGGTCCTTGTGCGACACGCCCATGAGGCTGACGGCTTCTCCCACTTCTTCAAGACTCTGCTGGTAGGCGGCGTCGGTGCTCCCGCGCTCGCGTTCGTATGGCCGGGTCTTGAGCAGAAGCTTCATCAGGATGTCCTGGCTGATCACAGCCCGCCACGCGGTCCTCACCAGATCCTGCGAGTAGTCGCCGATCGATGAGTAGCCGTCTCCCGACGTGATGCTGATCACCGGCACGTCGTTGTATCCGAGCTCGTCGAACTTGTGCCGGATCAGGTGCAGGTACTGGCCGAAGCGGCAAGGTCCGTTGGAAGAGGGCATGAGGAACGCCACGTTGTCGCGACCCTCGTCCTCGATGATGCGCAGGAAGTCGCCGATCGTGATCTTCTGCGGGTAGCACTCGTCGCCGGAGGTCACCCGCGACCCCAGCTCGAGCGTGCGCTCGTCCGAGTCGCTGGTCACCCAGGCGTCGAAGCCGATCGAGCGGATCGCCGCCGCAAGCAGGTAGCTGCCGCCGTAGGGCATCTGCGGCAGATACAGGCGGCGGCCGGCGAGACCGTAGGCCTTGATCGCCTCCAGGATGCGCTCGTCTTGCGTGGGCTGCGCCGGAGAGCTAGTCGACGACACCGGCCACCTCCATGCGGGAGGCCTCCGCCTCGTCGGCAGCGTCCTGCAGCGACCACCAGCGCAGGAAGCCCTTGCTGTCCAGATACGCCTCGCAGCGGGTCATCGCGCCGGCGTCGTTCTGGTGCTCGTCGAACTGAAGCGTTAGGAACGGCTTGCCCGACGCCTCGCGCACGTAGTGCTTGATGTAGGAGTCGGGCCCGCACTTGAAGTTCGTCATGTAGATCAGGTGGAGCCTCTCCTTGTCGCGCAGCCAAGTCGCGGTCTGCAGGATCTTGCGTCCGTAGGTCCAGAACATGTTCGGGACCAGGGGATCGATGTCGATGCCCTTGATCGGCAGGAAGTCCAGCGGGATCAGGTTCACGCCGTAGAACTTGCGCAGCTTGCGCGGGATGTCCATGTTGATGCCCTTGTCGTACATGTTGTACGGGCGGCCGACGAGGACGATGCCGAGCTCACCGGTCTCGTCGAGCCGGCGCAGGGCCTCGTCGGCGGCGGCGAGCAGTGAGGAGCGGAAGACGTCCTGAGCCGCGTAGGCACGGTCGAGCGCGGCGCGCAGGCGCGCCTTGCTCACGCCGATCCGCGCGGCCATGCCGGCCATGTCACGGATGAGGCCGTCGCGACCGTCGCGGAACTGCACGCGCGGATCGAGGATCTTGTCCTTGTGCGGCTCGAAGCCCGGCGCGGTCTTCACGACGAACGGCAGCGTCTGCCCCCAGGGGCAGGCATGCGAGTTGTACTGCATGAACTCCGTCTCTTCGTTCACCTGGTTGGGCAGGAACACCCAGTCGACCTCGTGCTCCAACAGCCACTCGACGTGGCCGTGAGCGGTGCGGATCGGGAAGCAGGGCTCGGCGACGGTGAGCGCCACGCCCGCCTCGCGGATCTGCTTGTCGCTCTCCGGTGAGAGCACCGGGCGCAGCCCCAGTTCGGCGAAGAAGGTCGCCCAGAACGGCAGCCGGTCGTATGTATACATCGCGCGGGCGAGACCGACGGTGGGCGCCGTTTCCGGCACGCGCTCGCGCGCGGCCTCGTACGGCGCCAAGAGCTGCTCCTCGCGGAAGGCGATGAGGTCGGCGATCACCGGCTCCTTGTCCACCTTGGCCGGCTTGCGATAGCGGTCCGAGCACTTGTCGCCCCAGTACGTCTTCTTGCCCTCGATGGTGTACTGGCGGATGTCGCACTGGTTGGAGCACGCCTTGCAGACGAAGTCCTTCACCGTGTAGTCGACCTGCGTCAGATCCCAGCCACGGAACGTGGTCGGCTCACCGGTGCGGCGCACTCGCTCGCGGGCGAGCAGAGCCATGCCGAGCGCGCCCATCACGCCGTTGTGGGGCGGCACGACGATCTCCTTGCCGAGGATCTGGCTGAACGCCGCGGCGACGGCGTCGTTGTAGGCGGTGCCGCCCTGGAAGAAGATCACGTCGCCGATATGACGCTCGCGCACGAGCCGGTTGAGGTAGTTCGTGGCGATGCTGAAGGCGAGGCCCGCGACCAGGTCTTCACGCTGGGCGCCGCGCTGCTGGTACGCCATGACGTCGCGCTCCATGAACACGGTGCAGCGCTCCCCGAGGCGAAGCGGCGCCGTGGAGCTCAGGGCGAGATCGGCGAACTCCCCGATGATGTTGATCCCGAGCTTCTCGGCCTGCTCTTCAAGGAACGAGCCCGTGCCGGCGGCGCAGGCCTCGTTCATGGCGAAGTCGACGACGATCCCGTCCTGGAGGCTGATGAACTTGGAGTCCTGGCCGCCGATCTCGAAGATGGTGTCGCACTGCCGGTCGATCTTGCGACCGATGAAGTCGGCGCCCGTCTTGTGGGCTGTGATCTCGTCGGTGACGAGGTCGGCGCCCGTGAGCTCGCCGATCAGCTCACGGCCGGAGCCCGTGGTCCCGACACCGAGCAGATTGATCCGCGCGCCGATCTCCGCATGGATGTCGGCGAGACCTTTGGCGACCACGTCGACGGGGCGCGCGTCGGTCTTGGTGTAGATCTCCTTGATGACTTCGCCTTCGTCGTCGATGAGGACGAGGTTGGTCGAGACCGAGCCGATGTCGATGCCCATGTAGACGTCGATCACGTCTCCGTTGCCGCCGAAACCGTACGGCTTCGCCATGTCGCGGAGCAGCAGGACGCGCTCCATCGAGAGGGGCTCGGTGACCGGGAACTCCGCCGCCGGCAGGCGGCTTGCGTCGAGCCCGCCGACGGGCGCTTCGCGACCCTCGCCTCCTGCGGCCTCGATCAGCGCCGCCCCGATGGCTCCCATGCTGGTGTGGAACTCGGGGATGAACAGCTGCCCGTCGTCGAGGCCGAACGCCTCGCGCAGCGACTGCACGGCGCCCTCGTTCGCGGCCACGCCGCCGATGAAGGCGACGGGGGGCTCGATGACCTTGCCCTTGGCGATGGTGCCCTTGAAGTTGCGCATCACCGCGTCGCAGAGACCCCGCAGGACCTCCGGCGGCTCGTAGCCCTTCTGCTGAGCGTGGATCATGTCGCTCTTGGCGAAGACGCTGCAGCGACCGGCGATACTGGCGGCCTTGCCGGCGGCCAGCACGATGTCACCGACGTCTTCGATGTCGTAGAGAAGGCGACTCGCCTGCTGATCCATGAAGGACCCCGTGCCGGCCGCACAGTCTCCGTTGGTCTGGTAGTCGACGATGCCGGCCGACCGAGCGTCGTCTCCCGGCTCCAGGCGGATGAACTTGGACGTCTCGCCGCCCATCTCGAAGATGGTGTGGGTGCCGGGATGCAGGGCAGCCACCCCGCGACTGATCGCCTTGAACTCGTTTTCGAATGCCGCATCGAGGGCGCTGCCGACAAGCCTCCCGCCGGACCCGGTCATGCGAGCGCCGGCGATGCCGCCATCCGGCAGTACCGCGAGGACCTCGTCGAGGAGCGTCTTGGCAGCCTGCGCGGGGCTCCCTTTGATGCGCCGGTAGGCGACCACGAGAACCGGTGCGTCGCCCACCAGAGTGAGGCCATCGCGCGGGGTCTGGAAGAGGTCGGGGTTGGCGGAGAGAAGCCCACGGAAAAGGCCCTGGTCGCCGGACTCCCCGACAAGCGCGGCCTTGATGCTGATGCAGCCGATATCGATGCCGAGTGTGATCATGGATGACAGACGTGTTCCTCCTGCGGGCGCAGCGCCCGCCGACTGGAAAGATTACCGTCAGCCGGCGCCCACCGCAAGCCGACGCAAATAAGACTATTACACTCTTCAATCGTCGTCAACGCGGCCGGAGGCGCATTCCCGATCGTGAACCGGCCGCCCCGGCAAAAGTCACCCCAGCCGGGGATTCGTGAGCCTGTGAGACCGGCGGGCGCGCCTCTAGCATGCTCCTGCGGCGCGCCGGCCGGCCGCCCTCCGTCAAACCCGTCTGTGGGGGCACTCGTGAACGAAGCAACGACGCTCACCAACCGCGAACGCCGCGAGAACGTGGCGTTCCTCGGCCAGGCCTTCCTGGCCGCCCAGAAGCTGCCGGCGGAGATCCTGCCGGCCGAAGACCGCGAGCGCTTCGGCTCGCAGCCCGACGAGCAGAGCCGCCTCTTCTACACGCTGCTCTGCTACGGCGCCCTGGCCGCCCAGCCGGCGCCCGAATCGGTCGTCGACGCCGATTGGCGACGCCTCCGCGACGCTGGAGTCATCGACGACCTCTACGCCGGCGAGTTCGAGTTGCGCCGGTACGCCCTCGACCCGCCCGTGTCGCGCAACGACAGCAAGGGCAAGATCATCGACTTCGTCCGGCTCGGCGAGACCCGCGACACGTGGAGCCGGCTGCTTCCGCAGCCGGCCGACCCCGACGTGGCCGTCGACGTCCTGCACGCCGCTTCCGGCGGCGCGCTCAAGTCGCGCGCCTTCTGGGTGGTCCGTGAGATGCGGCGCTACGGCCTCTGGGATGATGAGACGCTCGATCGCTTCGCCTGCGTTCCGGACGGCCGCGTGCGCAAGCGCGCCGTCCGCATGGGCCTCATCGACTTGCCGGAGAAGGCCGACTCGTTCGCCGACATGAAGGCCGTGTCACGAGCGCTCCATGCGGTCATGCGCCTCGGCGAGGCACCTGACGGCTGCTTCGACCTGCCGATCACGATGGCCAACCAGCGCTGCGAGGTCTGTGACGCCGCGCGCATGGCGGCCTGTCCCATGCCGCACTGCCGCTGGCGTCGCGAGCACGCCGAGGCCTGACTCCACCCGGAGAGACGGCGGGAGGCTGGAGTCGAGCTCCCGCCGTCTCTCCGGGCCCCACCACCCACCCATCTGGAGGCTTCGCCCCATGGGCCCTCACGCACGCGCAGGGAACACTACCAGTGAAGCCGCAGAACGCGGACGGTAGTCATGGAAGGGGCGTCGACCATGGGTGGTTGGGAAATAGCGGCATGGGCGGCAGTCGTGCTGGTGACTGCATTCCGCGTCGCGCTGGTCGTCGGGGTCATCGCCTTGGTCGTCGTCATCGTGCGCGCTGTGCTGTCCGCTGAGCCCGTGACCGACTCTTCGGGCGCCGACAAGGCGTCGGCCGGCGTCATCGGCTGATCCGCAGGCGGGCTAGCGCACCTTCAGCTTGGTCCTCGCGACGGCAGCCATCGGGTTGCCGCCGCGATCGACGGCTCTGAACACCATCCTGTAGACGCCTTTCCTCTTCGGCACCCACTTGCACACGTGTCGGTCGCCTTCGCTGATCCAGCCACACGAGATTTTGGCGACGACGCGTGCCTTGGCGTCCTTCACCGTGACGTTCACCTTGATCCTGTCACTGTCGGCGTCCTTCACCCGATACGGGACTTTCGCAGCCACGCGGCGCCGTGTCGACGATGTGCGCGCCGCCGTGATACGCGGCGCCGTGAGGTCGGCGGTCACGCTCTCCGCAAGTGACGACGCACCGAGAGCGCCGTCCGCAGTCAGCCGGAACTGATAGGCGCCGCTGCTCGCCGGAGCGCCCCCCTTCACGACGCCGTCCCAGGTCACCGAATGGGCACCGGCGCCCAGCCTGTCGGCTCGAAGCTCGCGCACGGTCTCGCCGGCGCGCACGATCGCCGCGGTGACGTCCGCCGCTCGCGTCAGACTGAACTCGAGCGTGACCGAGTCGTACTTGCCGTCACCGTTCGGAGAGATCGCCTCCCGCGACAGAGCGGTGAAGCGCAGGGTGCGATCAAGCGTCACGCGCCGACTCGTCGATGTCGCGTTGCCCGCCGCGTCACGCACCTCGAGGAGAAGCGTCGAAGCGCCTTCCTCGGCGGGCACAAGACGACCGCCCGAGCTCACCCGTCCATCCCACTCGACCTTCCGGGCAGAGGCCTCCACAGCCTGCCAGCCCGTCACGCGCCGCAGCACGTCTCCGCCCGGGCCCACCACCGACACCCGAGCCGAACCGCTCTCGACGGGTTCGAACGTCAACGTCGCCGTGTCGTCATGACCGTCCCCGTTGGGACTGAACCTGTCCGGCGTCACCGCGGCCATCGTCAACTCCGGGGGGACCGTGTCGAGACGCACCGTGTCGACGGCCGGCCGCGCCTCTCCACTCGCGCTCGTCGCGGTGACCTCGATCGTGTACAGCCCGTCCGGCAGCCTGCGATCCTCGTCGTCAGTGCCCGTCCAGGTCTCAGAGACCGTCGTTCCCTCACCGCTCAGGTGCTTGACCGGCGTGCCGTCCGCCGAGCGGATCTCCAACCGCCAGGCCGCCTCTTCGGAGACCGTGAAGCCGAGGCCGGTGCGCTCTCGCACCCCGTCGCCGTTCGGGCTGATGGCGGGCTCGTCGATGATGAACCCGTAGATCTTGGGATGCCCCGTGCGCGTCACGACCTTCCTCGCCGCCGTCAGCACCCTGTAGAGACGGTCGCCCGGGCATCCGGTGAAGTTGGCATCGCGATGCCCGGCGATCACCGGGAACTTGACCTTCTGGCCCGTCTTGTACTTCTCGCCGTACCCGCACACGAGGGTAGCCGTGCCTTCCGGGTCCAGATGGTGGACGTCAAGCTTCCATTCCAGCAGCCGCTCGAGAGACGTGACCGCCGCCGACGGCGGCGTCACGGCCGTGTAGTCGCCGATGATCGAGACCCCGGTGCTGCCCGTGTTGAAGCCGAGGACGTGTGCGCCGATGACACCCTTGGTGACCCCGCCGTACCGTCCCTCGTAGATCGTGCCGTAGCGGTCGATGAGGAAGCTGTAGGCGACGTCGCTCCAATGCATGGACTTGGTGTGATAGTGGTAGACGGCGCGCACGATCGCGGGCGCCTCAGACGCACTGTACTTGTTGCCGCTGGCCGTGTGATGGATGAACGCCATCTTCACCGGGGCGAAGGAGGGCGACCCACTGCGCCACGACTCGTCGGCGCCCCACTGGGAGCGCGTCACGATGCGAGGCTTCGTCGTCATCGCGGCGGCGGGAGGGGACAGTTCGATGCCGGCGACCGTGGCGGCGACTCTGCGGATCGCGCCCACGAGCGCGGCGGGTCCGTCGGCGTCTTCGGTGCTGTTGATGGTCACGACACGCACGCCGCGCAGACGCGCCGGCGCGCCGGCCCGTCCGCCCACCACCGCGGCGACCTGTACGTAGCGGGCGGCGCCGGTCCAGATCAGCTCGGTGAAGGCCTGCTCGTCACCGCCGTTCTCGCTCGCGCGCTCCAGCTCGGCCTCGTACCAACGGCCCCACGACGACCCGTCCTCGCTGGTGCGCACCCGGACGATCACCGCCGCCCGGGACGACGCGGGCGGGCGACAGATGACCCCGACCAGCGTGAAGCGCATGCGGGGATCGATCGTGGCCGCCGGGACGACCCGCCGGCTCGACGAAACGTCTGCCCCGGTCGCCGACGCGCGAGCGCCGGCGGTCGAGCCAGGTGCAGCGGCGGCGGCCACCGGCAGGCCCGCCGGCAGCGTCGTCTCCGTGGAGCGTACCGGAGGGTTGCTCACCCAGGCGGCGACCGCGTCGCTCACCCGCGGCAAGGCCCAGACGACCAGCAGCGTCCCGAGGAACGAGAGCATGGAGATGGTCGCCGCGGCAGCGATTCGCTTGTGGGAATGAGGTCTGGCCATGAGATACCGTGCAGACTCCAGTTTCGACAGGGTACCACGATTCCCTCACCCGGACCTCCCTCGGCTCCGTGGATGCGGAACATGCGTGCGGACTCTTGTGCACGTGCGTACGCGAGACGGGCGGCGGAGCGCCAAGCGCCCCACCGCCCGTCCGCGTCACCTGAGAGAGGCGACCTACGCCACAGGCGACGGCTCGACAGACCTCTCGTCCGACTGCGCCGCGTGCTTCTCCGCGGCCATGCAGCTCCACACCGGCCTGTAGAGCTGCTCGACCTGGGACGAGTAGAGGTCGAGCTCCTCCTGCAGGTCCGTGATCATGACGTCGCCACCTGCGTGAGTCGGGTGCGCTCCGGTCGCCGCCATGATCTCGCGCGACTGCTGCGGATTGTCGATCCACATGCACGGGAGAAGCAGGTTGTCCGTGTACGGCTGGCGGCTGCGGATCTCCTGGAAATACGGCGAGTTGAACGCCTCGAGGAGACTCACATCGTGGATGTTGTCGGTCGCGAAATGGGTGAAGATGCACGGCTCCACCCACCCGTCGCTGTTGATGTGCATGTAGTGTTTGCCGGCGATGCAGCCTCCGACCCACGGTGCATCGCCCCAGAAGTCCATCGGGAAGATGGGCTTCGTGTCGCGGATGCGGTGGATGGCGAGCCGGAACTCGTTACGCTCCTCCGGAGTCGGCATCAGACTCAGGTCTGGGTGACGGCCCAGCGGCATGTACAGGAAGTTCCAGCCCAGCAGGGCGCCCTTGGAGATAAGCGTGTCGATGAACTCGTCGCTGACGATATCGCGCCAGTTGGTGCGCATCGCCGTGCTCGAGTAGCCGAAGAGGACGCCGGCTTCGCCGAGGCGGTCCATGGCGGCCATCACCTCGTCGTACACGCCGCGCCCGCGGCGCTGGTCGGTGAGCTCCCGCGAACCCTCCACGCTCACCATCGGAGCGATGTTCCCGATCTTCGCGAGCTCGTCGACCACATCGTCGTCGAGGAGCGTTCCGTTCGTGAACACCTGAAAGTAGCTGTCTTTGTTGTCGCGCGCGAAGTCGAGAAGGTCCTCGTAGACGAACGGCTCCCCGCCCAGCATGGTGAACAGGTACACACCCATCTCATTGCCCTCGTCCACCACCTTCTGCAGCAGGGCGCGATCGAGGTCCTGCTCGGCGGAGTACTCCGCTGCGTAACACCCCGTGCAAGAGAGATTGCAGCGCATGGTCGGGCTGATGAGGATCGTCGTCGGTGCGTAGATGCCCTTCGATTCCACGAGATCCCTACGCTTGGCGACGCCGCGAAGAAGAGTACTGACGATAAGACATTCGATAAAACTGTCGCGGCACCGCGGGCTGAGCTTCGAGGTCACGTGCTTGGCGATGAGCAGCGCCGGGTGGTCGTCCTTGACCTTGTCGCCGACGAAATGCACCGCACCCTTGTACTGGTCCGGGGTGATCTTCTCGGCCAGCTCGAACGCTTTGACGATCTTGCCCTTGTCGTCGCTGGCTGCCAGCTTGAGCATCTGGTTGATGACTTGCCTCTGCACGGCCGTATACAGGCCGTCAGTACGGCTCATACATCTCCTCCCTTCTCTCGTGACGCACCGTCGCCTCGACGGAACGCCTCTGTTGACCACACGCCGGATGAGGAGTCAGAAGCGGCCCTCGCACTCGTCCTCTCGGCCTCTCCACCTCTCGCCGAGGGCTTCCCCTGTCCCTCTCCGAGTCTACCATCAAGCTCACATGCCAAACACATCATGAGCACGCCGCCCGCTCAGACTTGAAGTGCCAATCCGTCTAGTACTTCGACGCGACCGCGAAAGGTTCCGCCGTCCCAGTCGTTCTGGAAGATGCGTCGACCACGTCGCCTTCGTGCGACGACCGGCGTCTCCAGCTGCCAGGCTGGCTGACCGACCGCCC
>Ga0172375_10005228_pt1 | contig 18822 bp, 13 predicted proteins | sample LakKiv1m_FD_114537 | JGI IMG/M metagenome (GOLD analysis project Ga0172375, IMG submission 114537) | Freshwater microbial communities from Kabuno Bay, South-Kivu, Congo - kab_092012_11.1m | ecosystem: Environmental > Aquatic > Freshwater > Lake | place: Democratic Republic of the Congo...
AGAGCTTGTGATGGCGACCGTTGATCCTGCTCGGCCAAGTGCGAGAGAGGTGGCGGTTGCAGCGCCAATGTTCAATGCGCCAGCTGCATTCGTATCAATGCCCTGTGCTGCTGCAACGGTGATGTTGCCAGCTGCATTAACATCAAAGTTTGTGTAGTTGATAAGACCGGTGGTGCCGACGATATCATTTGCACCAACGCTGAGTGCAGTTGCAATATCGGCGTCCGTTAGATCAATTGCTGTTGTTGTCGCGACGGTCGGAGCAACAGTTAATGCGACAACGTCTGCTCCGTTTGTGATATTGATTGCACCAGTTGCTGCTACATCCCACACGGTTGAATCAATGGCAACCGTATCCAGCCCCCCACCAATTGTTACTGATGTATTGTTTGTTCCTGTTCCGACATTCACGCTATTATTTGATGAAGCATTGAGATTGACGGTTCCACCGGTGACCGTCAATCCACCGGTAAATGACATTGCACCGGCAATATTGATCGTGTCGAGCGCGTCACCAATGTTTACCGTATCTGCGTCCGCATTTGTTGCGATATTCACGGTATCGCAATTTGCTGAGTTACAGAGTGAAACGGATGTCGAATTTGTGTTGCCAAGATTGAGAGCAGCCCCTGAATCGATTGAAAGCGCACCTGCTACTGTTGACCATGTTGCTGCGGCTGCAGATGTAATGGTGAGCGCACCCGCTGAAGTGGTGAGATTGGAAGCTCCTGCCGCGTCCATAGTCAGTCCTGTTGCCCCGGCATTGATGTCGACCAAGAGCCCATTGATCTGAGATGCGGTTGATGCTGCATTACCGACGGTAATGGTTTTTGCTGCTGCTGCTGTTCCAAGGTTCACTGCTGCGACACCACCGGAATCAACCGTGACACCACCCGTTCCAGTCAGAGCGAGCGCTCCCGCTGCTGTTGACCATGTTGCTGCGGCTGCAGATGTAATGGTGAGCGCACCCGCTGAAGTGGTGAGATTGGAAGCTCCTGCCGCATCCATGGTAAGTCCTGTTGCCCCGGCATTGATGTCGACCAAGAGTCCGTTGATCTGAGATGCGGTTGATGCTGCATTACCGACGGTAATGGTTTTTGCCGCTGCACCCGTACCCACATTGACTGCACCAGTGGTGCCTGAGTCAAGAGATACTGCGCCGGTGGTGCCGGATGCAAGCGTCAATGCTCCAGTGGTTCCTGTGGTGACTGAAATGGGACCGGTGGCGGTTGATGTTAATGAAAGACCTCCGGTGCCACCCCGGACTGTTGTCAAAGAGACGCCCGTTGTGGATCCGAGGGTTGATGAGTGGTCTGTAGCATTTGTGCCGAGGGTAAGTCCTCCGATGCCAACATTGAGTGCCATGGAAGTTGCACCAGTGCTGTTGCCCAGAGTGATTACTTTTGCCGCTGCACCCGTACCCACATTGACCGCGCCAGTCGTGCCGGAGTCAAGAGATACCGCTCCGGTGGTGCCGGATGCAAGCGTCAATGCTCCAGTGGTTCCCGTAGTGAGAGAGATAGGACCGGTGGCGGTTGATGTTAATGAGAGACCGCCTGTACCGCCCTGGACTGTTGTCAAAGAGACGCCCGTTGTGGATCCGAGGGTTGATGAGTGATCTGTGGCATTTGTGCCGAGGGTAAGTCCTCCGATGCCAACATTGAGTGCCATGGAAGTTGCACCGGTGCTGTTGCCCAGCGTGATTACTTTTGCTGCTGCACCTGTACCCACGTTGACTGCACCAGTGGTGCCTGAATCAAGAGATACGGCGCCAGTGGTGCCGGACGAAATGGTAACGGCTCCTGTTGTATCTGAAGTAATTGCAATAGGCCCGGCCGTGGCGGTTGTCAGCGAGACACCCGCACTGCCTCCCTGGAGAGCAGTAGACGAAGCGCCCGTGAGTGAGCCAAGCGTCAGCGCCTTGACTCCCGCACCGGTACCAATATTGATGGTCTGTGCCCCGATCGCGCCAGTGCCGGCAAAGTTGATAGTGCCGGTCTGTGCCGCGCCACCGATACTGAGCGTGCCGGTTGTCTGTGCGGAACCCATTGTCACCGCCCCGGTAGTGATGCCAGTGCCGAGCGCCAAGCTGGAAGCAGCGCCACCCGCCAGAGTCATGGTTGACCCGGTTGGTACGGTGAGCGTCAGCGCTCCATCTGACGTAATGTTATTTGCATCGATAGTTAATGCGGCGAACGTTGGCTGTACGCCACCACTAAAGAGTGTCATTGCAATGACAGTTCCGATCGACGTTGTTCGGAATACTGCCTGCAAAAGCGTCACTCTTCGTGAGATGCTATTTTGCATACGCATTGTAAGAAAATAATAGTTAAAAGAAGTTTTAAAATGCGAAACGCCACTGCAAAAATTTTCCCCTTCCGAGTGACCAGTTCGAAAGGTTTATACACAGTAGATATTTCTGTTGCTAGTATAGCACACCGTTACAAATTATTGGATGTGAATAACTTTACATTGGAGCACAAAGCTCCGGCATGAGGTCTATAATAAAAACTCCGAGCGTGTCGGAGTTAGTAATGTGTGTGTCTTATTCGGAATCAAATCCCCTGAACATTCAGCTTTTGGAGGATGCTCTCCAGTCTTTCGACTCACGATCGCGAGAAATGTCACAACGCACCATTCTACTTCACCTCCACCTTGATCCCCTTATCGCCGGACTTTACGGAATCTGCACTCTTTGCGGTGTTGAGTTGGTTTGCAATGGTTTGTTGAAATGGTACGGCTTTTTCCGGACGTCCGCTATCCTGATAATACTGTACCAGCCACGACAGGAGGTCGGTGCTATTATTTGTTGCATTCAGGCCCTTTTCAAAGAGCTTTAAAATTTTTTGCTCTCCATCGGAAAAATGATATTGGTAGAGGTAGGCAAGCGAACGATAGCCAAGCGTATAGTTCGGATAAGTATCAAGAAGTTTGAGATATGCCTGCTCCGCCCTATCCCAACGCGAAAGATCCTCATAAAGATGCGCAATATTGTCCAGCGCTATCCTGCTTCTCGGATCCTTTTCCAGCGCGCGATTGTAATAGTCCAGCGCGAGGTCTTTCTCTCCAAGATTGTTATAAAAAACGGCCATATAGGTCAGCGCATTTGCATCATTGTCCTTATTTGCATCGTTTAATTGTGCGATCCTTTCCCCGATTGCCTTGATATACTCATCTTTTCGGTCAATCTTTTTATCCCTGATTCGATCTTTTACCTCGGAAAGGATTTTGCTGTCATCGGATACCTTTGGAGTAATACGATATGCAACCACTCCCGCAACAGCAAGGATGGCCAGGGAAATAATAAGCGTGGTGATTGGTAGTTTTTTCATAGATTCAATGGTCAGCTTGTATGCTTCTTACACCGTTCTTGATGTCACTATTATACCAAAACAAAAGAAAAAGGAAAGCCCCCGATATTCTCGGGGGCTTATCCTCTGCATGGTCATGCAGCGCGCACAATCCATGCATTTTCTTCACTATTCAGTGATCTTTGGATACTAGAGACTAGTATGTCAGACCCTGTCCAGTGACCGGGTAGCTATCACCCTCGGTCTTGTACGCGGCTGCGCCGGTTCCAAGAGGAGTGTAGTCCCAGTTGAGACCTTCGACATCACCCGGGGTTGAGCCGGCGGTCGCTGCGGTAAGACGCAGAGGACCAGCTGATCCGGGGATCGTCAAGCTGAAGGTTGCACTGTTACCAGATGCAAGGCCACTGCGCAAGCTGTTGAGGTCGGCCTTCACGGTCAAGGTCTTTGTCTGACCCTGTGTGATGGTCTGCTCTGAGAGCGCGGTGTCTCCGGCATCCACCTGATTTGCATCAAAGTGAACATCGTAATCGCTCACCGTGATTGCTTCAGCGGCGGTGTGACTAGTTCCGGTAATGTTTGACAATGTAACATTGTCACCCGTATTCAGAGTGGCATCACACGCACCGGCGGTTTCGGCTGTCTTTGTGTCGATGGTACCCGTGATCTCGTTGCCTGTCGATGTCTGGCGGAGAACGATACGATCACCGACCGCGAGCTTGGCGTATTCCGCCGCTGACACGAGTCCGATTTCGTCAGCAACCGTTGCTGCACCCGTACAGAATTCGAGTGATGCCGCTGTTGCGGTTGTGACTGCCGCTACTGTTGTAGCAGTAATATCGGTTGTGACAACTTCTGCGAGCAATGTGGTTCCATCATAGAGCTTGAAGTGTGTCACATTGCGCTGTGGGCTGTTGTTACCTGATTTTTCGACGGTCAAGGAGTTGAAAGTCATATCGCGACTTCCGTCTGCCTTGATCTCAAATTTGGCAACCATTGCCTCAGAACCTTGTGATTCCTGCGTGAAGCTCTTTGAAGTGACAACCGGCTCGACTTCTTCATAGCGCATGGTGTTTCCGGTCAAGCCATTGGCATTGGTTACCTTGGTGATGGAATCACCGTCAACGAGAACCAATCCACTGATTGCCGCGGCAGCTGAAGCTGCTGCTGCAACGGCTGTTGTGACGACATAGAAACCGTCATTTGCTACTGCTGATGCGTCGTGGACATAGACAAGGTCACCGACGCTCAACGCAAATCCCATACCGGTCACCACAGTTGCGTCTGTTCCTACTGCTGTCAGCTTGTTGATGACGTCACCGGCTGTCCATGAGGTAGCGGTAACTTCACCGTTCAATGTGACTGAACCGGTTGCAAGGTTGGTTGCACCGGCACCCGTGGTCACCATGTAGTAACCAGGCGCGGTGTTTGTACCTGCATCACCAGTCGCAGTGTAGTAGAGAATATCGCCGACTGTTGGGGTATATGCATCGGTTCCGGCAACAAAGTATGCCGCGCCCGCTGCACCACCAAAGTTTTCCTGTACGGTCGTTCCGCTTCCTGCACCGCGTGCGTCCAACGTGCCGAAGCCGAGTACGCCGAGATTACCAGCGACAAGCGTCTGAAGGCCCGTGGTCTGCACCTGAGCAATCAAAACGCGTGAGCTGTTTGCAGGAACGGTGATCTCACTTCCTGAAGGGAATGAGAAAATTGCATTACCTGAAGTCACCTGTGTTGTCGGATCGGACGCGAGTCCGGTGCCGAGCAATTTCACTGACGAAAGGTTTGTAGCTCCGTTGACACTGCGCAAAACAAGCTGGCTGAGCTTCATATCCTCAACCGTTGAGGTCAACTTGATGCGTGCCATCTCAAAGCCGGATACGCCTGTTGTAACAAACTGGCTTGATGCGGCTCCGGATGTTTCAACAGCGACGGTCAACATGCCGCCGGCGACAACCGTGATGGTTGCGCTTGTTGCGACTGTTGCATTTGCCGCTATCTCAGCTGCTGTCGGAACGCTCACGGTTGATCCAGATACTGCGCCGCTTCCACTGACAGTGGTCGCTGCAAGATTTGCAACGATCGTTGCGCAGGTACTGGCTGCCGATGAGAGGTTTGCAACAACATCAACCTGCATTGTTTTGTTTGCAGGAACATTCAAGTCACCGGATACGGTAACGGTGTTGGTACTTGTTGCGCCAACGAGAGCGGCCAAGCTTGTTGTCGTCTGGCCCATCTGTGTCCCCATATCAGTAGCAACGCTTGGATCTTTCTTGACAAGTTTCAAGTTTGAAACTGCCGCGAGACACGCCGCTGACGGTGCGCCAAATGTAAGCGTTGAAGCAATGCTTGAGACGTTTACACCCTCAGTTGATCCGGTCTGGAAGTAGAAAGAACCGAGGACAACATTAGATTGACCCTGAACGATCGACTTTGAAGCAAGTCCGCCGTTCTTTGTGACAACCAATGATGCTGCTGATGGCTGCAAGGTGTTACCGGCAACAAAAGTTCCGGATGAGGCTGTCGAGTAGGTACCGGTCAACACGCGCTTGAAGTAGATGTTCGACAATTGACCGATGATGCGGTCAGTTGCTGCGAGTGTTGTTGAGGTGTCAACAAGAAGCTTCACATATGCCTTTTTGCCCGCCTTGATGGCGTAGTATGATGAGAAGGTCACGATGTCGTTCCCTGCTGCATCATCACCATCCAATACACCGGACGCATTGCCGGGTGTGACGGTGTACAATGACTGTCCGCTGGTATCATCCGCAACGTCAGAGACGAGGAGACGATAGGAACCGGTAAAATCGCTGGTCGTAAGACCGGTGCCGGTTGCAAGGAAGTCAAAGTCAGCGCGTTGGATTTCGATATCCTCACCTTTTGCTTCAAGTTCCCATGATGCAACCAATACATTGGATGCACCGATACCGACAAGGCCGGATGGTGACTTGGTCGCTTTGGAAACCGTCAAGGTTCCCGGGGCGATGGTGAGTTGGTTGAATCCTGCGCTTCCGGTGGTGATATCACCAATCGGGAAGCCGGCATCAACCGTTCCGATAGCACCGGCGAGAATGCCCGTGCCTGTTGCGGCATCGGCTCCGCTGGTTGCTTCAATATCGTAGTCGTTCTGGATGACCAATTGAGCGGTGCGGCTCGATCCTGAGTCAACGCTCAAGCGAACGCCGAGGTCACGCTGAGTGCCCTTCTTCAAGAGGTAGGGCTTTGCTGACATGTCAAATGTCAACCAACGTGCGGATGAGTGCGCAACGGTTGCGAGTGTCGCACCGGAGTTGGTGTCGATAAGCGTGTAGGTGCTCAAATCGTCATCGGTCGCGGTACCATTGTTGAAGAGGGTCAACTTCTTCAAGTAAACGTCATTGTTGCCGTTTGCCTGTGAGAAGCGAAAGCGTGTAAGCTCGTAGTTCTTCGTGCCGATATCAACATTAACGGTTGCTGTCGAAAGAGAAACAACGTCAACATTGAGGTTGGCAATGGATGCCGCACCACTGGTAAGCGCATGCGTTGCACCTTGCAACGGAGCTGCTGCAGAGACGGTCGCAGTTGTTGTAATATCAGCTGGCAATACGCTCAAGCTATAGGTTCCTGTCGTACCTGCCGCTGCTGACGTAACATTGGTGCGGACCATGACTGACAATGTCTTTCCCGCAGGGACAACCAACGGGTCGCTTGCCAATGAGATAGATGCTTTCTGATCTGAGAATGTCACGAAGTTTCCGTGACGTGCACCGGTCGTGAGGTCAAAAACGCCAATACCGGTAAACGCAGAGTCGGAAGCAAATCCACCACGGGTCACTTTCAATGCGGTGATTTTCACATCACCATCGTTTCCTGCGGTGAAATTCAATTTGAGTGCATCGTTATATGCGGTTCCTGATGCGTGTGTCGCTGCTGCCGGCGTGCCATCTGTATTCACAGAAAGCGCTTTTCCTGATGCCGGTGTGACAACCGCAGGAGTTCCTGCTGCCGCTGCTGCAGGCATGGTCAATGCCGCTTCAGCGCCAGCTACCGGGGTACCTGCTGGAAGTGCGCTCAAAAGAGCCTTGTCAACAGTCGCAACGTTTGCTGACATAAAGCGATTCGCGGTGAATGCCGCGTAGTCAGCAACCTTGCGTGATTTTCCGTCCCAAACCAAATAGAGGTCGGAAGAATCAGCAGTCTTTACAACGCGGCCGTTTGTCAACATTGCTGTATCCAATGCGGCACCGACGGTGTAATTGGTAAAGAAGACATCCGGAACGTCATCGATCCATTGTCCCCAGTTGTCGCCATAGAGTTTCTTGGCGTCTGCTTCTGTTTTGATCCAGCGCAATGAACCACCTGGTTCGACTGCATAGGTCTTTGGATCGGTTGTGATCTTGACCAAGCGGGTGCCGGAGCGATAGGTCACGTTTGCTCCCGCTCCGCTTGCCAACGGGATGGCGCGCAATTCGTCGTCAGTAATTTTCTTTACTGAAGAGAAGTCTGCAAACCATGACTTGTAAACTTTCTCGTTCGGGAAAGGCATTCTCTTGCCATCAGAGGTAAACCAGTAGACTGCCTTGCCGGAACCTTGGATAAGGTCACCGGCGGTCAAGGTCAAAGCGCCTGCAGGAGCAAGTGCCGCAAGACCGAGAGTCCAGGCGATCGTTGTGGTTGCAACGCCGATGGTAAGTGCCTGTTTTCCTTTTGTAATTAAGTTAACCATAAATAATTTTCTGGTGTTTTATGTCAAAATCGAAACCCGTGATAACTCCGGCGGAACCGGATCGACCTTTCGCTACCACAGGACTATCTTCTTGTGGCTTAAGTGCCTCAAGGAAGAATAGCTTTTGTAAAGAACCCCGCGCTATTCAACGCGAGACCACGAATCAGTCCTGCCGATCCGAGGCCTCTCGTTGAAACATGGTTATTTAACCGCACTTCCGCTCTGATCAATATCTCCCCTTTTCACCGTTCCCATGCTCGGTGTCTGCGCGCCATCCGTCTCCGCTTTTGCCAAGTCAAGTTCCTTCTCGACTGACGCGATGATGCCACGCGACAAACTTATTCTATCGAGTGCGACTTTGAAATCTCTTCGCTCGACGCCATCACGGGCATCCTGAAGGTTTCTTTTCGCTTCATTCGATTTGTTGCTCAATTGTGTGTTTTTTTGAAATCCCGCCGCTGAGACCTTCTCAAGCCGCGCCAAGCGCTCTTCAAGTCCGGCAATCGCATCGGTAATATGTGAGGCAACCTCCGACTCGGCGACACCGGCGGTGTCTTTTTTGTCGACAATCACTGCAAGCGCTTTGTTCTGGGTCTCATCAAGATTGGCTATCACGTCCTGTATGTGGGAGTTGATACCTTCTTTCTGCGCTGTCGCTTCGGTACGCGTATTTGTCACTGCCTGTTCATACTCCCCTGCTTTTTGATTGATGAGTGCCGCGACCTGAACCGCTTTTTTTGGCTCTTCTTTTTTCAGCTGATCAAGATCCTTTTGGACATTCGCGATATTTTCTTGCGCATTCTGGACAAGAAGCGCCGTCTTCTGTTCTTTTTCCTCTGTGCTCAATGCCCTATCCGAGAGTGTTCCCATCTCTTCAAGACGCTTTTGCGCCAACTCGAACTGAAGCGTAGAGCGCTCCTCGGGCGCAACGAGCGCAATCTTTATCTGCTCGTGTGTTTGTTTTACCGCATAGAGCGGATCTCCCGGGATGCTCTTTTCTGATGCAACACCCACTGAGATAGCGCCGACAAGCAAGACGGAAAGGAATCCCGATAATACCAATGGCCGGACAAAAAGCTGACCAATCGTCACACGATACGCCAGTGCAAAAGAATCGCGTGTGTATGCGCCAACACCTCCGAGTACCGAAACGCTCATCGTATCGGACGTGCCCTGTGCCTTGATTTGAGACAGCAAAATATCCCGCGTCCGATCTCTCCATTCGGTTCGCGGCTTGATTGCTTTCAGGGTGCCAAGTTGTTCGGTGAGCTTTCGCGTTGTCATACTCGTATCCTACTCTTGAATCCTGTCGGTAAATAAAAAAACCCAAAATGCATACCCTCTTTAAGAAACCGACCTTCCTTTCTCTGTATCCAAAGGTCCTAACAACCGCCGATAACCCTGGCGGTAAGAATCGTACTTTGCATGGGTGCTTTTGAGTTTTCGCCCTCAGGTGCCGTTTTTGCGGCAATAGAAGGGTTTTTTGTTTTTGTTTTGATTTTTTTCGTTCTGCTTTTTGCAGAAGTTTTTTGTTTTTTGCAAGAAAATTTTGTTCTCGCACTGTATAAGACGTAGGCGGGGCGGAAAATGTTACACTTTGAGCACCTCCTTCAACGCCTTCATGCCACGATGCAAAAGAACACGCGTGGCACCCGGGGTTTTACCGATTATTTTCGCGATTTCGGCTAAAGAAAGCTCATTGAGAAAATGAAGGATAATTACCTCGCGGTAGACGTCCTTGAGTATTCTGAGCGCTCCTTCGATCTGGGCCATATCGCTTTTGAGGATCATCTTTTCTTCAAGCGAAAGATCGGACCGGTCCGCGATAGTGATTTCAGCGTCATCAATGGATTCGGTTGGCAATCCCTTGCGGCGATAGAAATCAACCACAAGATTTCGGGCGACCTGGTAGAGAAAAGCTTGCAAGCTCTGTATCTTCTTGCCCTCTTTGATATACTGCCATACCTTCAAAAATGCCTCTGCCGTAATATCCTCGGCATCCTCTCCCGTCGCAACTTTCAGATAGACAAAACGGTAAATTTTTTCATGATAAAAATCAAAAATACGCCCAAAACTCTCGGTGTCTCCCTTGCGAATCCGATAGAGTACTATTTGTTCGTTCAAAAACTGACGCATTATTTCATTGGATAAAGATAATGTCTTTGAAGTATAAACCCCCGTTTCATAACCCAAAAATAAGGGTTCTTAAAATAAAAATCCTTATAGGTATAAGGAAATGGGTCTACTCAGAGTATAGCACGAGTTCAGGAATTTACCAGCGCTATCGTATTTGTCTGGGTTGCTCGGTGCCTCCCCTCACATCACTCGTGAAAAAATCGAGCACGACTCCAATCACTGTTACAACCGGAATCGCGAGCAGAACACCGACAATACCCCCGAGCTTCCCGCCGATAAGAAGTGCGATAATACTCACCAGCGGATTAACGCCGACCGCTTTTTGCATGACTGTCGGCACAAGAAAGTCATTCTCCATTCGCTGGACAAGAAAATAGAGAAGAAAAACAAACAATGCAAGAATCGGCGTTTGATTGAAGGCAACAAATATTGCGGGAATGCTCCCCAGAATCGGACCAAGGATGGGAACAAACTCGGTCAATCCCGCAAAAAGAGCGAGAATTAACGCATATTTCACCCCCAGTACGGTCAAGCCGATAAAACAGAGAACAAATATGATAAAGCAAAGAATGAATTGCCCGCGCAGCCAGAGTCCGATTTTCTTCTGAATTTTTGCGGTCAGATCATCAATAGACTCGTGATACTTCTGGGGTGCCATGGAGTGAATTGCTTTTTTAATAACCCCCTCTTCGACAACCATGTAAAAAGTGACGACACACACGATCAAAAGCGCGACAAGCCCACTGAGCACATTGAATATTTTTGAAAAAATCGTTCCGGCAAATTGGAATGAATTTGACTGAATCTCGCCAATAAATTGCTTCAGTTGTCCAACCACGTCAGGCCCCCCGTTCTGCCGAACAAACTGCACAATACCTTCGGCATATTGAGGAAACACCGTGCCAAGCTCATTATACTGCTCAATAAGCGGAGGGATGATCAAAACAATGCTCAGCGCTATGATCGATAGGATAGAAAGATAGATCAGCAAAATACCAAGCCGACGGGGAATCCGATGCCGTTCCATGGTCGAAATCCATGGACTGAGCGCAGACGCAAACAAAAGCGCGATAAAAAGAATCGCGACAATATCGCGAATAAGATAGAAAAACCCGATAACGGCAATAATAATCAATACCTTTACAAACGAAAGGGTTGAAATGTTAACGGTTGTGAGCTCTTCTCGATGGCTTGGCATAGTACGCTCTATAGTATATCATAAACAAACGAATAATTCTATATGCCGACACTCGCCCTCAATAAATACGCTCTTCACGACTACACGGTTCTTGAGAAACTCTCCGCAGGTATTGTGCTATCCGGCCCCGAAGTAAAATCAATCCGGGGAGGGCATATCAACCTCAAAGGAAGCTATATCACCGTGCACAACGGCGAAGTATTCCTAACCAACGCCCATATCGGCCAGTACAAGCAGGCAGGCACCCACCAAAATCTCGATGCATATCGATCCAGAAAGCTTCTCCTCCAGAAGAAGGAAATAGCCAGATTAGTTGGAAAATTAAAGGAGAAAGGCTTGACAGCCGTGCCTTTGACCATATATACTAGCAGGAGCCGAATCAAGGTAGATATCGCGGTTGCCCGCGGAAAACAGCAGTTTGAAAAACGTGAATTGCTGAAAAAACGGGCGATAGATCGCGAAATTCGGACAACCCTCAAGAGATTTTGAAAGGTTTCATGGGGATGCCGGGCTTTGATAGGAATGTTCTTTTTTGCATGTGCACGTCGAGCATGTCTGCGAGAGGCTCGTAAAATCCGCGCAAACAACCATACAACTGCCAAATCAATGGCCAGCAGAACGCTCAGCCCTTGGGGTATGAGCCCTGCGCTTGCAACTGCATAATTTCTTGCGGTCGCCGTCCGTCTCCTGACTCCTGATACGGAATCACGGGCGTCATTCTTCAGGATAGATCGTGCCCTCCCCGCCATGACACGATCAAAACCTTCGGTGGGTCCAAAGGAGATCGGAGCGTCAATCCTCTCCCCTTCTTTGCAGAATTCTAGGATCGACTGAACGTGGAGACCATGCATAAACGACTTCTTAGACGCGGGTTCGACTCCCGCCATCTCCATAATTCTATTTAAAAAATGCGAAAAAATTATCGGCGAGCGCCGGTACAACCAAAACGGCAATACCATCTCAACGAACAGATCACCGCTGAAAAGGTGCGCCTTATCGATGAATCCGATCAGCATATCGGTGTTGTTTCGCTCACCGAAGCACTCGAACGAGCCCGGGCCGCCGAGATGGATCTTATTGAGATAAACCCATCGGCCGATCCGCCCGTGTGCCAAATAAACGACTTTGGCCGCGTACGGTATATGGAAGAAAAAGAGCTTCGCAAACAAAAGGCAAAGCAGAAAAAAGTTGAGGTGAAAGGATTGCGACTTTCTGTCCGTATCGGGAAACACGACCTCGATGTTAGGGTAAAGCAAGCAAAGAGCTTTTTAGAAGATAACGACAAAGTAAAGCTCGAGATCGTTATGAGAGGGCGCGAACGCCAGCATACCGAGCTTGCCAAGGAGGTCCTCCAAACTTTTCTTGGCGCCCTGCAAGAGGAAGGACTGGCGGTCATCACCGAAAGCCAGCCGACCCTGCAAGGAGGCCGCATGAGTACTATTATTGCGGCAAAGCCCCAATAACCATCCTCTCCCCTTGTATTTTTTTTATTTCCGTGCTTAACTATCAGGACTTGTTATTTTTTAGCGATATGCCGAAAATCAAAACACGAAAAGCGATAGCAAAACGATTCCGCGTCACCAAAAGCGGATCTGTCATGAAAAAATATTGCGGACAAGATCATTTTAATGCGCGCAATCCGGGCAAGATCACTCGCAAGAAACGTTCTGATGTTGAGCTTTCCCCATCATTTCACAAAACGGTAAAAGTATTCACAAATCAATTGTAATATGCCACGCGTCAAACGAGGAGTCATCCATTTAAAGAAAAGAAAAAATCTCCTTGCTGCGGTAAAAGGATATACGCATCGCCGCAAGAAAACAATTAAGCTTGCACGTCCTGCCATGTTGAAAGCGGGCGTAAATGCATTCCGTGATCGTCGAGCAAAAAAACGAACATTCCGATCGCTTTGGCTGATACAAATCAACGCGGCATGCAGAGAGCATGGACTCTCCTATAGTCGATTTATAGATGGGCTCAAAAAAGCAAATATCGCCATTGACCGAAAAATTCTTTCCGAGCTTGCAAAAAACCATGCACCGGTGTTCGCAAAGATCATCGAGAAAGTAAAGGCATAAGCAAAATCACAACAAATCACAACTCCAAAAAGCGTCTCTAAAGACGCTTTTTTTGACAAAATAAAGCAAAAACAGTATAGTTTGCATATCTTCGACCGATCATTATCGACAACCCCCTCTACAATGAATATTTCCGAGCTGGCACGACGCCTCAAAATTACTTCAACGCAACTCTACGATCTTTTTCCGCAGATCGGTATTGATGTTGGCCGCAGGGCAATCAAGATAGACGACAAAGTGGCGCACAAAATAATGAAAAATTGGAGTCAGTACCAGCCCTTGCTCTTTAAAAAACCTGAGGAAGAAGTCAAAACAGAAATTGCGCCCGAAGAACGAAAGAATGTTGAAATCCCGGCGATTATTACCGTGCGAGACTTTGCCGCTCTTCTCAACCTCCCCGTCACAAAGCTCATTGTCACGCTCATGAACAATGGCATTCTTACGGCACTCAACGAAAAGATCGACTACGATACGGCTTCTATCATCGCGGAAGACTTGGGTTTTGCGCCAAGCCAAAAATCAGACCAGCAAGACGAGACAGGAGAAACAACCAGCGATCTCATCAAAACCACCATTGAATCAGAGGATCCCTCATCCCTCCGGTCGCGTCCGCCGGTCGTTGTTGTCATGGGGCACGTCGACCACGGAAAAACATCGCTCCTTGACGCAATTCGCAAGACAAACGTCATCGCTTCTGAATCCGGCGGTATCACCCAACATATTGGTGCCTATCAGGTAGCAAAGAAAATGAAAACGTCGGGCGAAGAAAAGCTCATTACTTTTATTGATACCCCCGGCCATGAAGCATTTACAACCATGCGGTCGCGGGGAGCAAAGATTGCCGACATTGCTATCCTTGTCGTTGCCGCTGACGATGGCATAAAACCTCAAACTGTTGAAGCGATCAAGATCATTCGTGCGGCGGGTCTGCCACTGATTGTCGCGATTAATAAAATAGACCGGCCGGATGCGGACATCGACAAAGTAAAACGAGAGCTCTCAGACCAAGGATTGATTCCCGAAGATTGGGGTGGCGCCACCATCTGTTCGCTTATTTCGGCAAAAAAACAGACCGGCATCGATGATCTCCTCGAAACGATTCTCCTCGTGGCTGATATTGAGAAGGAAAAACTTGTTGCAAATCCCGCAGGCACGACAATTGCTACTGTTATCGAATCCCATGTCGATAAAAACGAAGGGCCGGTTGCAACGATTCTTGTACAAAATGGTACGTTGCACCAAAACGATTTTCTCGTTCTCGATAATACGCTCTATGGGAAGGCGCGACTCCTAAAAGACTATTATGGAAAAGCGCTCTCTGAAGTGCTGCCAAGCCAACCGGTAAAAATTATCGGTTTTAAAAAAGCCCCGCGTATTGGTGATTGCCTCACCGCACTTCCCATCCTTCCTGAAAGCGTTGAAAAAATGAATCGCAACAAAGAACAGCTCACCGCAGGATCTATTGTCATTGCTCCAAAGCTGTCAGAAAAAGACAAGGGTATCCCATCGGTCAATATCATTTTGAAAACCGACACACTGGGCAGTTTGGAAGCGATTGCAACAACGCTTATGAAAATTGAGCACCCGGACGTAAAGATTAAGGTAACAAGCAAGGGGCTTGGCGCCATTACCACTGCTGACATTCTCAATGCTGAGGCAACAAAAAGCTTTATTGCCGGGTTTCATGTTCCCCTCTCTGCACAGGTACGCGATGTTGCAAGCGAGAAACATGTTGATGTAAAGCTGTACAAAATTATTTATGAGCTGACCGACGATGTAAAGACGCGCGTTGAAGAGCTTCTTGCCCCCCTGATCCAGCGCACCATAACAGGTGCCGGAACCGTTCTCAAGGTATTCCGCAACGACCACGGCAGCATGGTTGTTGGTCTCCGAATAACTGAAGGTGTTTTGGCTCCCGGCGTACGCGTCCAGATTCTCCGCAATGGCGAGAAGGTCGGCGAAGGAAAAATCAAAACAGTGCAGCTCGGGAAGATTGAAATCAAAGAAGCGGTCAATGGCCAAGAGTGCGGAATCCTCTATGAAGGAAGGGTTGAGCTCGTTCCCGATGATTCAGTCCAAGCATTTTCTGAGAAGAAAATAAAAAGAACGCTCGAATCATAGGTATGCCCTCACTCCGTGTAGCAAAAGTCAACGAGCTTATCAAGCGAGAGGCTGCAGCCTCGATTGTGCGCGAACTCGAGGTGCCAAAAATGTCGATGGCGACAATAACGCGCGTTGAGGCGGAAGCCGACCTCAAGACAGCGCGGGTATATCTGCGTACGTTTCCGGAACAAAATACAAAGATCGTTCTTGAATATATCCGCAAACGTGCGGGCATTATTCAGCGAGCGCTGAATAAAAAGCTGCACATGCAGCATGTCCCGCAACTCTCTTTTTATGTCGACAAAGAGAAAGATGCCGAGGGAAACGACGACCGAACAGATGCCGAAAAAATTCTTGATTCCCTTTCAAAAGAATAATTAATTGTTTCAATCCTATGGCCACGCCAAAAAATTATCATTTGATTCCGACCGTTATCGAAAAATCCGCTATGGGCGAACGCGCCTATGATATTTATTCACGCCTTTTAAAAGAGCGGATCATCTTCCTCGGCGATGCTATCGATGACGATGTTGCAAATACCGTTATTGCTCAACTCCTCTTTTTGGAAAGCGAAGATAAAGAAAAAGACATAAAGCTCTATATCAATTCTCCGGGTGGATCGGTAACCGCCGGTCTTGCGATCTACGACACCATGCAGTACCTCAAACCGGATGTCACAACGATTTGTTTGGGCATTGCCGCGTCAATGGCCGCGATTCTTTTGGCCGCCGGACAAAAAGGCAAGCGTTTCTGCCTGCCAAACGCCGAGGTAATGATCCATCAAGTTATGGGTGGAGCTGAAGGACAGGCAACGGATATAAAAATACGCGCTGAGCATATTCTCAAGCTCAAGGGACGGCTCAATGAAATTTTGGCAAAACACACCGGACAGCCAAATGACAAAATAGAAAAAGACACCGATCGCGACTACTTTATGAGTGCTGATGAGGCAAAAACATACGGCATCGTCGACAAGATCATAAAATAGTCCGCTCATTTCTCTTGGATTGCAAAACTCTCTTGTTCGGACATCCGTCTGATGAAACCGCCACAGCGCCGCATACCCCGCTGTTTCGTAATTCAAAGCTTCAGAGCAGCACTCTTTACAGACACTATTCGATGTGATAGTATGTATTTATAAGGAAATTCGATATTTCCTTGGATTTAGTTATAATTTTTTCGGAAATCAGTACGGTTTTGACCTTTCAAGCGACAACGTACGCACACGAAGTGCTATGTTAAAACACCTGAATACATATCTTTCGCTGAATTTTTCTTTTATTTTAGGCATTTCTTGCCTATCGGCGTCAAATAGTCCCCTTGCATAACAGCCGTGCACGGTGTTTTGTCATAACCGTATGCTCTTTTCGAAGATAACGAGCATATGTTTTATATTATTGTAGGAATCATCGCGCTTGTCGTCGGTTTGTTTGTTGGGTATCTTATCCGACAGCAAATAGGCGCAGGTCGCGCAAACTCCGCTGAACAAAAGGCGGAAAAGATGCTTGCCGAGGCAAAGACAAAAGAGGGAGATATCATTCTCAAGGCAAAAGAGTCTGCCCTCAAAATACTCGACGAAGCAAAAAAAGACGAAGAGAGCAGACGGCGCGATCTGAAAGAGCATCAATTGCGCCTGGAAAAACGCGAAGGACTTTTTGACCAGAAACTTCTGGAGTTGCAAGAAAAACATCAAAAACTTCAGGATAAAGCAGCTCAAATCGAACAAATAAAGGGAGAAATCCAGCGAATCAAGAGTGAGCAGGAACAAAAACTTGAAACAATCAGTGGTCTTGACAGAGAGACCGCGCGGAATATTCTCCTTGAAAAGGTTGAGAAAGATGCCCAGGAAGACATCCTTGGGCGAATAAAAAAGGTGCAAGAGCAAGGCGTGGAGGATGTTGCTGTGTACGCGCGCGGCATTGTTGCAGACGCCATGTCTCGTTGCGCAATGTCGGTCATTTCAGAAAATACAACAACAACCGTTCCGCTCACCTCAGACGAGATGAAGGGACGTATTATTGGTAAAGAAGGCCGGAATATCCGAACGATCGAGTCGCTGACCGGCGTCGATATTATTATTGATGACACTCCTCAAGCAATCACCCTATCCGGTTTTTCACTTATTCGCCGACAGGTTGCAAAGCTTGCCATCGAAAAGCTTTTGAAAGATGGTCGTATTCATCCCGGACGCATTGAAGAATATGTCGAACAAGCAAAACAAGAAATTGCCGGCGAGATCAAAAAGGCGGGAGAGGATGCAATCTTTTCGCTGGGCGTGACCGGTCTCGATCCAAAGCTTGTTCAAATTTTGGGACGACTCAAATTCCGTACCAGTTTTGGTCAGAATGCACTGCTACACTCAATGGAGGTTGCCTATCTTTCATCATTTTTGGCGGCCGAACTCGGCGCAGACGTGAATGTCTGTAAAAAAGGTGGGCTTCTTCACGACATTGGCAAGGCGGTTGACCACGAGGTTCAGGGAGGGCATCCACAAATCGGTTATGAAATCATGAAAAAATTCAACATGCCCGAGGATATCTCCTATATGTGTATCGCTCACCACGAGGATGCGCCCCATACGCTTGAGGGGGTGGTTGTGAAGGTTGCCGATGCCATTTCAGCGAGCCGACCGGGAGCTCGCAGCGATACGGCCGAGCGCTATCTCCAGCGCATCAGTGAGCTTGAAAATCTTGCTCTTGATTTCCCTGGCGTTGAAAAAGCGTACGCTATTCAAGCAGGGCGGGAAATTCGCGTCTTTGTATCCCCTGACGAAATCGACGACCTGCGCGCATACGCAACAGCAAAGAGCATTGCAAAGAAAATCGAAGATGAACTCAATTATCCCGGTGAATTAAAAGTGACGCTCATCAGAGAAAAGCGTATCATCGAATACGCAAAATAACCTGCTATGACCTTGAAAATTCTCTGCATCGGGGACATTATGGGAAGGGCGGGCAGAAAGGCTGTTGCCGCGCTCTTACCGGCCCTGCGAGAGGAATATAGTATTGACGCGGTTATCGCAAATGCTGAAAACCTTGCGCACGGCAAGGGTATTACACGAGCAACGCTCCAAGAAATGACCGTGGCGGGCATAGATCTTTTTACGTCCGGAAATCATGTATGGGCAAAACCGGAAGGTGTTGAGATATTGCAACAGCCAGACTCACTGCTCCTTCGCCCGGCAAATTACCCCTCCCAAAATCCGGGTAGGGGCGAAAAGATCCTTGCTATTGCAACAAAATCAATACTTGTGGTAAACTTAATGGGAAGGGATTTCATGCCGGTTTCTGTGGA
>Ga0172375_10005230_pt1 | contig 18808 bp, 20 predicted proteins | sample LakKiv1m_FD_114537 | JGI IMG/M metagenome (GOLD analysis project Ga0172375, IMG submission 114537) | Freshwater microbial communities from Kabuno Bay, South-Kivu, Congo - kab_092012_11.1m | ecosystem: Environmental > Aquatic > Freshwater > Lake | place: Democratic Republic of the Congo...
CCGGGGAAATGGACGCCCGCCAGATACCGCGCCAGGGCCAACCCATTGGCCCATCCGCCCAGAAGCCAGACATACAGCAATCCCAAGACGACAATCGGAATAAGAAAGATACCTAAAAGTTGGCGGCCGTTGAGATGGGGGTCGTTTTTCTCCCTAAAAAGCAGGAAGGCGCAGGCAAAAAAGATCCAGAGGATCGCCGAAGCTTCCTTGATGGAGAGGCTGACACAGAAAGACAGCAGGAACGCCGCGTACTGCCAACGTTTCTTTTCTATCAGAAAATCAAGAAAAAACCATATGGCAAGAGCCCAAAAAAGGTTAAGCACGCTGTCCTGCAAAACCCGGCGGCCGGCCGTCATCAATAGCGGATGGATGGACAAGAGCACCGTATAGAGACAGGCAGTGCGTTCGCCGAAATACTTCCTGGAGAACCAGAAGGAAACGAGCAAAAACAGGACGAAACAAAACCAGGAAAGCCGCGCCAGAGAAAGGAATGTGTCAGGAAAAATGCTCAACCAGCCGGCCGTCAGGAGGACATAGCCTATGCGGCCGGGATGGGGGTAAAGCTGCGCCACCTTATCCGACAAGTGCTGGCGCAGGAGTGCCGGAAATTGGGACACCCCTCCATCTTTGACGATCATGGCATACGTAAAATAATATCCTTCATCGGCGCCCCTGGCGAATTCCCCTTCCCGGGGTGTCGTCATGAAAACCGTAAGGATGGAAAAAGAAATCAGGATCCAGCTGACCAGGCGTATCAGCCGGTCGACGCCGGAAGTTTTATCGGATAATGTCATTCTTGCCCCTTGTCCTTGTCCAAAACCAGTTGTAAATATAGAGTTATAATTATATCAGAGAAACGGACATGCCTCGCAGGATAATTTCAAAGATTGCGGCAAAACGTCATTTCATGATTTTCGGTGCTTCCAAAGCCTGCTGGGCTTCCCGCGCCGTCTTCTTGAAAGACGCAACCTCTTCCAAGGTCTTCTTATGGTCTTCACTTAAGGCCGTCAACTGGGCCTTCAGGGTTTCGTTCTCCTGCCGGCAGGCCTCAAGCGTAGCAGACGCACCCGAAGACGGTGCCGGCTGTCTCTTTTTTAAATCCTCAAGCGTCTTGGCATAATATTTCAATTTTTCATTGGCCAGTTCCATCATGGCTTGAGAGACGTTGTTCTGCTTTTCAAGCTCATCGATCTTCTTTTCGGCATCTTTCAGTTTTTTCTCGGCCTGCTCGAGGGCCGCGGTTTTCTCTTTGGCCTCTTTAAGCTTACGGTCAGATGTTCCCGTCAGGTCTTTTTTCAACTTTGTCTCTCTCGCCGAAGCCTCTTCGACCTGACGGGAGAGCTTATCACGCAAAGCCTGCGCCTCCAGAAGGGCCGCCTGACGCTGGTCTTCGGCGGCTTTGAGTTTTTCAGAAAGGACCTTCGCCTCTTTTTGGAGATTTTCACGCTGCTGTCTGATCTCCGAAAGCTCGGTATCCTGGTCGGCAAAATACTCCGTCAGCCGCTTCTTGGTCTTCTCCAACTCCTTTTCGGCGCTTTCCTTTTCTGTTTTTAGTTTCTGTATCCTTTCTGCCGATCTCTGCATGACGGTTTCTGCGTTTGCCAGGTCTTTTTTCAGGCGGTCGTTCTCATCCTTGACCTGCATGAAAACGGCGTCCTTGGCATTGAACTTCCCGTCGAATTTCTCCAGTTTCAGGCGCGCGTCTTTCAGCCTGTCGGAGAGTTCCGCCCTCTCGAGCTTCAACCTCTCTATCTTGGCATAGGCCTCATCCAGCTCCTTGTTGAGTTCTCCGGCGCGAGACTCCACCTCTTCGATGCGCAGATGCATTTCCTCCGCAAGGGCCATCTTTTCGGTCTTAAGATGGCTGATCTCGTCCATCAGCTTGTCTCTCTCCTTGCGGAGCTTGCTCAAGCCCTCGTCGAGGTCCTGAACGGCCTCTTTGCCGAACTCCGAGCTTTGAGAGAACGCGCGGCCCTGGAAACAACACAGAAAAAGAACCGCCGCGGCCGCCAGACGCATCCTTCTCCCACAGCCTGCGGGCATCGGCCACCTCAAGGGATCGTGGTGTTCGAGATATTCGTGATATTTTGTACGCTCTTGACCCATGCGTCCTGTTTTTTCTCCAGCTGATCGACTTTTTTGGTGAGATTAACGATCCGCTTCTCCAGGTCGTCCATCCTGGTCTTGGTCTTGTTGGCAAGATCGTTCAGTTGCTGCTGGAGCTTGCTGAACTTGAGCTGGATATAAGCATCCATGTCCATCGGCCGGTAGAGCCCGGCCACCTTCTCGATAGGGCGGTCTTCCTCCACCCAGAAGACGTGGCCGTCGACGACCTTCTGCACGCGGGTGACGTTATAGGCTGCGGACTCTCCGGCATTCGAACTGAATTCTTCAACGCTGAAAACAACCCGGGCGACGCCGAAAAAAAATATAAAAAGCAACAATACCCCGGCGGCTTTTTTCATTGTTTCCTCGTCAACAACTGTCCGGTAAGAATATCTGACGGATAGCAAAAGGCCGGACGCACCTTTTCCTCATCTTTGTCCGGCCCGGTATGCCATCTTTATATTCTTGAAATAAAAACAATGACCCCCAAGACAAGAATGATGATCCCGCTGATGCGATAAGAGGTGTCCGACATGCTGAACCAGCGCGATGCCTTGACCTTGGCGGCGGGCGTCAAAAACAGATAGACAGCCTTGGCGATACAGGCCAACCCCAAAAGCCAGATCAGCCAGCTGACAAGGCTGGAAGACGCCGCGAACAAAAGCATGATACCGATGATCAATGGCACGAGGCCAAGGAGCCGGGCATCTTTGGACTTGTCCAGCATCTGATGAGCCAGTTTAACGACCTTTTTCGGCGTCAAGATCAACAAAACACCTTCAACGATCAACAAAAGACTGACAAGAAACAGAAAAAACCCCATGTCTGACCTCCTTAATTCCGCCTCTGGCGGAATTAACTCCTCGCGTATCTTGGAAATATCTGGATGCCCGTCCGAACTCTGCGAGGACTGGTCGCAGACAGATATTTACAAGATGGTTACGCGAGGAGTAACGTTAACTCCCCATTCTCCCTCTCTCACCTCTCATACGTCCCCATGAGGACTGCTTCTCCCAAAACATGCCCTTTCATGGCTTCAAGAAGCTTTTCTTTTGTGGCGGTCCCTTTGATCTCAAGAGGACTGTCAAGGGCATAAAGCTTAAAATAATACCTGTGCGGTTTTCCCGGAGGCGGACACGGCCCGCCGTAGCCGATTTCACCGCCATCGTTTATCCCCTGACAGACGCCATCCGGCAAAGACGGGTCATGGGGAAACCCCTGAGGCAGCTCGCGGGCGGCGGCGGGGATGTTGTAAATCACCCAATGGACCCATGTCTTGGACGGCGCATCGGGATCGTCGCTGATGAGTGCAAGGCTTTTGGTGCCGTCGGGAACGCCGCTCCATTGCAGATGCGGCGAGACATCTTTGCCTTCGCAGGTGTATTGCGGCGGGATCTTTGATTCGTTGGAAAATGCGGGGCTTTTCAATTCAAGGGCCATGGCTCCACCTCCTGAACATACGACCATCAGGATCGCCAGAGAAAATCCGGAAAAAAGATGCCGACGCAGGCCATTCATGGCCGGCTTCCCAAAGGTCCAGAATTCCGATAACACGCGATACACGTGGAATTTCATAAGTGACCATCCAGCATACCGTTATACTATCACAACTCTTCTGCAGGGGCAAGGAAATCAGAGGGCGCCGGATGCCCGTCCTATGCGGCTGACAGGCGCCGGGCAACAAGAATAGAATTTACTTCATATCCCAGACCTGGGATTTGTATTCGTTGAGCATGCGGAAGGTATTGAAGCGGCCCGCCTCAGCCAGGCAGTGGATCATCATATCGATCCAAGAGGCGGATGGCGCATGGTCGCCGCCGTCCGCTTTTGTGCCGTAATAGAGGTGTGCCATCTCTTCGAGAGACGCATATAACGCGCTGGAATCTTCAGCTAATCTCAAAGAGAGGCCGTCGGTATAACCGCCCCCCATATCTTCGTAGCCGAAAAATTTTCCGATGCCGCTATCCTTGGCCTCGACAACCCACCCGTCCACGGTGCTCAACTGGACCACGGCATTCGCGATCGCCTTCATCCCACTGGTCCCCGATGCCTCATACGGCGGCAGAGGGTTGTTGAGCCAGATATCAACGCCGGAAACAAGCATCTTGGCGATATATATATCGTAATTCTCCAGCATCAGGATCTTGAGCAAACCGCCCTCATCCCGGGTCTTGTCAATCGTGTTCATGATCTCGTTCACATAAGTGAAAGCGATGTTGTCGTTGGGATGGGCCTTGCCAGCAAAGAGGATCTGCAACGGACCGATGCGCCTGGCGATATCCATCAGGCGGTCGATATCCTGCAGGATAAGGCTCGGTCTCTTATAGGCGGCGATACGACGCGCCCAAGCCACGGTCAAGGCATTCTCTTTGAGACGCCAACGCGCCAGAGTTTCGACGAGCCCCTTTTTGTTCTCCTGATGCGCCTCCCACAAGGCCTTTCTGAATGCCCGGTTGTCCTTTAGAGAAAGCACATGTTTCAAGAGGCCGGGGTCCTGGCGATAATCGCCGATATCCTTGCCGAACTGATCCAGGAATTCAAGGACCGGCTCCGAAACCCATGTCGGAAAATGCACGCCGTTGGTGATCGCCTTGATGCGTTCTTTGTAGGCCGGGAACTGCAGCTTCATAACCTCGCCATGTTTCCAGGATACGGCGTTGATGCTCGACGCCGTATTCATGGCCAGGATCGTCAGATTCACGACGGAGGAATTCGGGCCTTCAAGCCCGAACTCTCTGACAAGAACCATGTCCTGAGGCTTGAGATACGTTTCGCACTCTCCAACACTGAACCGGTCATGGCCGGCGGGAACGGGCGTATGGCAGGTATAGGCAAATTGGGACTTGAGGGCGCCGAGGTCCGCGTTCGGCATATCGCCGGCCTTGCGCACGAAAGCGAAAGCGGCATGCCCCTCATTTAAATGGTGGATGCTGATAGGATATTTCAACTCCTCGAGAGCCCGGATGCCCCCCATCCCGAGGATCAGCCGCTGGAGGATGCGTCCGGAGACATCGTCGCTGCGATACAGCTTGTCGGTCAGGCGCCGGCCGGCTTCATCATTCTCTTCGATATTGGAATCCAAAAGAATGAGAGGCACCGCATGATCCTGCGTCCGGCTGTACACATAGTATTTCCAGAGACGCAGATAAATATCCTTGTTCTTGAGCTCGAGCTTGACCTTGTCTTCCAAAGGGATAAGCCCGGGGAATGTCCAGGGGTCCCACTTCATCTCTTCGGGCAGCTGGCCGAATTTGAACCAGAACCGCTGCTTGAAATACCCCTTGCTCCAAAGGATGCCGACGGCCACCATGGGCAGCTTCATGTCCGCAGCGGTCTTGATCGTATCCCCCGCCAGGACGCCGAGGCCCCCCGAATAGATCGGCAGATCCACCAGCGCGTCGACCTTTAAGGAAAAAAGGTAATCGGCGATCCTCTCGTTTGAGAAGACTTCATTCTCGATGATCTCATTGGCTTCCGACGCCGGATGGACGGACTTAAAACCGTTATAGACGCTTGTCGCCAGCCCGTACTCCATGGAAAAATAGGCGATCGACTTCTGTTTTCCCGCCAGAAGGGCGCGCTCGGCCGCCAAGACCGGCGCAACCGGAAAGCCAAAATAGACGTCATCGTGGATATCCGCGGCGTAGCGGCCGTGATCATCCTTGATGCGGACGAGGTCCTGCAAAGGGTTATGACTTTGGCTCATCCGCGACCACCTTGATGGAAGAAAGAAGACCTGCTTCGTCAAATGAGAGATAGACTTTCGGGGAATCGAAAAAGGCGACCGGGTCCCTATAGAGAAAGGTCCTGTCCTCGCGCAAGACCGGCTCGCCGTAACGGGCCACAACGCGTTCCTGCCTCAACCCAGGCAAGAGGCGGCCCCTGTGGATGTCGCGCAGAAGGACCTTGAACCGTTCCTGTTTCTGCCGCACATAAGCGGCCTGCTCCTTTTGTTCATTGCCAACGGCCATGAGCGTGCGCAGAGGCTGGCTGCAGCCGCAGCAACACAATAGCGCCACCAGGGACAATACAGCTATGTTTGATGCCAGATAATGTTTTGTCATGAAAAAACCTCTCGCCTATCTGTTTTCGATGGCGGCGCGAATGAATTCCCTGAACAAAGGATGGGCGCCATCGGGTCTCGACTTGAATTCCGGATGGAACTGCACGGCGACAAACCAGGGATGGTCCTTTAATTCAACGATCTCGACGAGTTCTCCGGAAGGCGACGCGCCCGCGATCCGCAGGCCCCGCTTCTCCATGATCTTCTTAAAATCCCGGTTGAATTCGTAACGGTGCCTGTGTCTCTCCGAGATCAGACTTCGACGGTAGGCGGCATGCGCGCTCGACGCGGGCGCAAGACGGCAAGGGTAAGCCCCCAGCCTCATGCTGGCCCCTTTAATCCTGACGCTCTTCTGCTCTTCGAGAAGACTGATGACCGGATAAGGCGTCTTGGGGTCGAACTCCGTTGAATTGGCGCCTTTTAAAACACAGGCATTCCTGGCGAATTCAATGACAGCCGTCTGCATCCCCAAACAGATACCGAAATACGGGATCCCTTCTTTGCGGGCGAACTCGATCGCGTTGATCTTGCCTTCGATGCCGCGGTAACCGAAACCGCCCGGGACGAGGATGCCGTCGACGCCGCAAAAAAGGGCCGACGTCTTGTGCGCCTTGACGTCCTCGGAATCGATCTTGACGATCTCCACGCGCGCGGCGTTGGCGATCCCGCCGTGGACAAGCGCTTCATAAATGGACTTGTAGGCATCCTGGAGCGTGATGTACTTGCCCACCACGGCGATCCGGCAGGCGGCGGCAGGGTTTTTGAGGACGTTGACGACGCGGTCCTTCCAGTCTTTCAGGTCCCCCTTCTTGGAACTCAACTGCAGGAAATTCAGGATCAGATCATCCAATCCGTCGTTCTTATACATCAGGGGCACTTCATAAATACTCTGGACATCCAGGGCTTCGACCACCGCGTCTTCGCAAACGTTGCAGAAGAGGGCGATCTTCTGTTTCACGTCCTGTTCGATAGGCTTCTCCGACCGGCACAGGAGGATCTCCGGCTGGATACCGATCTCCCGGAGCTTGCCGACGCTATGCTGGGTAGGCTTGGTCTTGATCTCCTGGGCGCTGCGGATATAGGCACGAGCGTCAGGTGGACGTTGATGGCGCAGGCAGACCCCATCTCCTGCTTGAGCTGACGGATCGCTTCCAAAAACGGCAGGCTCTCAATATCACCGACCGTCCCGCCGATCTCCACGATCACAATATCCGGCCGGCCGGTCTCTCCCACCTTCTTAATGGATGTCTTGATCTCGTCGGTGATGTGCGGCACCACCTGGACGGTCTTGCCGAGGTAATCCCCCCGCCTCTCTTTGGAGATCACGGAAAAATATATCTTGCCCGTCGTAATGTTGTTATCGCGCGTCAGCTTCGCGTGGGTGAACCTCTCATAATGGCCCAGGTCAAGGTCCGTCTCGGCGCCGTCATCGGTGACGTAGACTTCACCGTGCTGAAAAGGGTTCATGGTGCCGGGATCCACATTGATATACGGATCGCACTTGATCAGATTGACCTTAAAACCGCGCGCCTCCAGGATCTTGCCGATCGACGCGCAGGCGATCCCCTTGCCGAGGCTCGATACGACGCCACCTGTCACAAAAATATACTTTGCCATCGTTATCCTCCGCTTTGCCTGTCGATAGATATCCCTCTGCGGCAGGGAAGCGGCATTGGTTCCGTTAAAAACAGACACGGGTACTGAACTTTTTTAGCCCAGTACCCGTTCCTGTCTTAAGCATCTGCTGCACATAACACCCAAAAAATCTATTAACTATTAATAGCATGCCTGGAAAAGCAAGTCAAACGATTCTTTAGCGCGGATAACTCTCGAACAACCTGCCCCAGGCGGTCGCGGCGATTTTTCTCTGACGCCTTTTGCCGATCAGCGGCCACCAGATATAATCGTGGTAGAAAAAGGAGGCATAGACGAAGAAATAGACCAGCGGCGTGCGAAAGAAGAATTTTTGCAGGGACTTCAGAGGGCCGAACCAGACGGTCCTGCCGAAACGGCTGACCATGTTCTGTCCGACATAGAAATGAAAGTTGACATCCCTGATATCTTCGCCCGCGATCTCGATGTCCCTGACATCCCCTGTCCCGATACCATCCTCATGCGCCATCCGGATGTAGGGGATCGCGAGCGGCTCGAAGCCCATCATCTTGGCCGCGACCGCGTCGATCGCCACAGAATCGCTGGATGCCAGCATATAGCCCTTTTCCACAGGCACCATGGTCCGTGGCCCCGGCCCGCATCCGCAGATCGTGCCGTCCATGACGCAAAAGATCCCGCTATGGATATCCTGCTGGATCTTAAGCAGATCGACCAGGACTTCGTGGATCCAGCTGTGCGTGTAATGCCTGTGCGTCCCCAGGAGGCCCCCGAAGGCATTTTTCATGGCGCCCGTCGTCGTCGTGTAGATATGGGTCTTGACCGTTGGCAGGTGGATGATGTTCTTGCCGAAGAAATACTCCGGGATCATCACGTCATGGCCGTAAACCTTATGCAGCGCCCGCGTCTTGAATTTCGGGTGATACAGGACCCAGCGGATCTCTTCCTTGTTGAAATTATACTTTTCTTCGATATTGTGCTTGCGATAAACGCCCAGGAGTCTGTTGAGCTTCAACCCTTTGTCCGGATCGGTCACTACCGTGTTATTGTGAACGGCAACCAGACGGTCCCAGCCGGACGCCTTCAGGGCCCGAATGACGCCTTCCAGTTGCCACGGCGTCGTATTGGCCGACAAAAACGGCAAGTGCCAGGAAATATTGTCCTTCAGGATCACCGGCTGGTCTTTGGCCAAGGCCGCCGGCATATCCGCCAGCCGGCAGAGCTCTCCGATATCCTCCAAGACCCTTTTAGGGGTCGTTTTGATAACGGCGACTTTCGCCTTCATTCTATGCATAAGACGCGATAAATCTCCATTGTGTCGGATGCGGCTATAGTATTACCCGGATAGCGCACCTCGAATACCTTCTTCAAACACTTCCTGTCCTCGATCCATGGAAACCAGTCCGGGTAATAAGCCAGGTATTTCACGTGGCGGGCCGCCAGATAACGCCACAGCATGCGCCGCCGGGGCCCCGGCGGCACGGGGGAACACATAACCCTCAAAACATTCAGCTTGATTATACCACAGATGTCTACAGTCGGCCTTTCAGAAACATAAGAAATGACGCCGACGTCGTTGGTCGCAATCGCATCCTGGGGCGCTGTGTGTTTCTTGAGCCATAGGGCCGCGCGGTAATGCTGCCCATAGATGGATGCACTGTCCGTCGCGTAAATCCGGGCCCATTGTCCGACGCTGAATAAGCCCCATGCGATTGCCAGAAACAAAAGAAAATGCAAACATCCTCCGCGCAAGACCCGCCGCATGCCCAAAAATCCTACAAGAGAATAGAACGGGATAAAAGGCATGGTGTAACGGCCGTGATGGATGAGGATGGGCGAAATATGCGAGGCGGCCAGCGGGAACACGACAAGCCATACGCTCAGGAGCCCCCACCGCCTGCGGACGCACTCCCAAAGGCCGGAGACAAGAAAAGGCGCCAGGAACGGATTGTCCCAAAAGACCAGGCCGGCATATTCCTTAAGATAAGGCCAGGCCGTCATCCTCCAGGTAAAGAGCATCTTGGAATAATAACTGCTGCAGAACAACCTGTGTGTCAGGATCCAGGAAAAAACCAGGTAAGGAGCGACCACCATCGTATACGCCAAGCCGTAAAGAATGATCCCCGGAAGGGCCTGCTTCCAGCGCCGGAAGTTCCTGATGCAGAGTTCTCCGAATGCCAGGACAAAAAGCAGGTGACCTTCGGGTCTCGCCAGGGATGCCAGGCCGAAGACCAGGGCCGGCAAAATACTTATCCTTCCCCCCTCCGGGGCCTTCTGATGAAGATAAATCCCGAGGGCCGCCAGAAAAGAAAAAAGCGCAACTTCCATACCTGAAAGAGCGCCCCACAGGAAACGACCGGACAAAAGAACAAAGACCGCCGCATAAAATCCGGCTCGCTGGTCCCCTGTGATGAGCTTGACAATCTTCTCGACGCAGAGGGCCGTCAGAAAAACAAAAAGGATCCCCATGCTAAGGGCGGAAACCTCAAAAGGCAGCCCCAGGACTTTCAAGAAAGCAAGAAGCGCGACCCATAAAGGAGCCGTGCTTCCGCTGGACGGTTCAAAAGGATTCAGCCCGAAAGAATCATACTGGACAAGATTCCTGGCAAAACTGAAATGGATCCAGGTATCGTCAAGGGGGAAGCCGATAAAGGGTTTCTGGCCGTCCGCGCCGAGACCCAGAAAAAACACGGTCGAGGCAAACCAGATCAGGACAAGGACAAGAAAACGCCGCAGGGTCGTTCGCATGGATTTATCTGGACACGAAAAAGACTGATGAAGACCGGATCCATATCCCGACGCTTGCCTCCGGCAAGGTCGGGATTAATTCGCCCTGGCAACTTATGTTCGTTCGCTTCGCTCGCTCCATAAGTTGCGGCTTTGGTCTATCCGCCACTGGAACGCTGGCGGATTAATTCGGCCAATAACTTACGTTACCAGGAGCAACGCGACGGCTCCGTAAGTTATGGCCTCATTAAAAATACACTGCCGCAATGATAGCCGCCATGTAAAGCAACAGGTCGAAAAGGAGCGGCTTGTCGGAAAACAGGACTTTTTCCGGCGCCCCTCCTTCTTTCTTTTGAAAAACAAGATAAAGATACCGGAAAATGCCGTAAACGACAAAGATGATGGAATACTGAAGGTTCCTCGTATGGAATTTGGCTGTCGTCTGCGGGGAAAGCGCATACAGCACATAGCTCAAGATGGTCGATGCCGTCACGACCGTCATCATCTGGTCGATAAATGGAAGGCTGTAATGGGCCAGGACCGGCCTATGGTCGGCGGCGCGGTCTTCCAGAAGGACCATCTCGCCGCGGCGCTTCCCCAACGCAAGGAACAGAGAAAGAAAGATCGTACAGATCAAAAGCCAGTTAGAGATCGGCACGTCGATCACGACGGCGCCTGCCACAACGCGTAACAGGAAACCTGCGGCAATACAGAAGATATCCAGGATCACGACGTTCTTGAGATAAGCCGAATAAGAGAATTCCAGAATCAGATAAACCGTAAGGATAATACCGAAATTCCTGTTCAGGATATAGGCGGCAATAAATGCCCAAAGCATCAACGTATAACTCAAAACATGGGCTGTGATCGGACTGATCCGGCCCGAAGCCAGCGGCCTGTTTTTCTTCTGAGGGTGTTTCCTGTCCGCTTCGATATCCAGGATATCGTTGAGAAGATAAAGCGCGCTGGAAGCCAGGCAGAAAACGACAGCCGCCGCCAGGACAACGGCGCTCCTCCAAGGGTCAAAAAAATTCTGCGAAAAGATCAACCCGGCGAACAAAACGATATTCTTGACCCACTGTTGCGGCCGCAGAGCTATCAGCAAATCTTTCATCTTCTTCTCCTCCGTATTGCGTCAATAGACCGCACCGCTAGAACTCCACCTTCAGTCCGTCCGTCGCGGCGACCACATTCAGGCCCGTCTCCCAGCTCAATTGCCTGGCCAGGACATGAGGATGGTTTTTAAGCATCGTCAGGCCGAAATGGGTCAGGATCGTTTTTTTAGGCGCCAGCCGCGCGACGATCTTTTTGACGTCGCCGAAATTCAGGTGCTGGATGCCGGGCCGAGGCTCAAAAAAGACTACGTTGACGATCAGCACGTCACAGGCGAACATGTCTTCCAGCCCTTCAAAATATTCCGTATCCGATAAAAGACAGACCCTGGTCTGGCCCATCAGGAACTTCAAGCCGTAGGTCTGGCTCGGATGGCGCAAGGCCAAAGACGTCTCAAAAGAAAAATCTCCGACCTGATAAGACGTCTGCGGAGCCAAAACCTCGATCTTGCCCGGGAATTCCCGCGCATACTTGTAGATCACCGGATCGTCTCCCAGGGCGTCCTGCGGAACGTAGACGACACCGCGTTTTTTAAAGCCCCCCTCCGTCATGGCCTCGATCATCACGTTGATGTCATTAGCATGGTCCAGATGACGGTGGGTCAGAATGATGGCGTTGAGGCCCGTCGGATCAAGCTTGGGCCTGACGGACGAACACCGCACGAGGCATCCCGGGCCCGGATCGATCAGGACCTGCGTCGAGCCGGACTTAAGCCATAACCCTCCCGAAGCCCGCAGTTGGCGGATCATGACGAACCGCGCCCCGGCCGTCCCCAGGAACTTGATCCAATGATCGCTTTGATTTCTTCTGATCATATGTTTCCTTTTGTGCTTTTTGACTTGCGGCTTAGGGCTGACACATATTCCACATCGCTGACGACCTCTATCCCGTTCTGCTTCAACAATGCGGCTGTCACGCCGAAACCGGAGATGAGCGTCTTGGTGAATGTCCCGTCATGGATCTGCCCGCAACCACACGAGGGGCTCTTGGCCTTCATGACGGCGACCTTCACGCCGTGCTTGCGCGCAAAAGCCAGGGTTTTTCTGGCGCCCAGGACAAAAAATTCCGTCACGTCGCGGCCATCCTTGGAGACGACCCGCGCCCTGCCTTCCAGGACGGCACATCCGTCCCCGCCGCGGATCTCCGACGGCGGATGCGGGATACGCAGACCCCCCAGAACCTCGGGACAGAACAAAAAAACCTTACCGTCCTTAAAGAGCCCGGCAAAATGAGCTTGGCGGTTATGGCTGCCGTCATAAACACAGGCGACGCCGGCCAGACATGCGCTGACCATCATGACTCTTTGAGCCATAGGCCTTTAAGCTCCTGCGTGATCTTCTCGCGCTGCACGACGTTGAGGGCGCTCTTGAGATCGGCTTCTTTCGCGACGGCCCGTCCCGCCGCCCTGCCGGCGCCGGGCGGCTTCAAAAAAACGGCGCAACTCATAATGCGCGCGCCATCCCTGCGCACCGCATACCCCAGATCCCTGTCATCCGTCACAACGACGATATTCCTGGGGTCTTTCTGCGCGCGCACCATCTCTTTGATCTTCTCATCGGCGGACTCGCCCGACGTAAAGATGATCTCGAACGTCCTGTTGTCCTTAAATCCGAACACCTGCGCGGATCCGTCGAATACAACAGCCAGCCTATTGCGCACCGATCCGTGCGGCCGCCTGTTCTCTAAAAACAGGAAGAAACGCTCGCGCGCCTGCCGCAGCGGCAGCTCGCAAAAAGGCGCTGACCGCTTGATGACGTTATACCCGTCGACGATATAGAATAAAGACATAGCCGATGGCTCCCAAAAGGCCCAAAAGGAACATATATCCGAAGTTCGCAAGCGACATCGCAAGGGCCTTCTCCGCCGCAATACCGATCTTGGCGAAAACGAAGACGGACGCCGTGTCCCGGATGCCCAGCCCGCCTATAGAGACAGGCAAAGACGAGAATGCCGTGATCATCGGTACGAAGATCAAAAAATAGACCGGGGAATAATCCAGGCCGAAGGCGCGCGCTGTCAAATAATAGGTAAACGCCAGCCCCACATGGGTAACGCAGGAAATGACCCAGGACAACCACAGAACGGCACGGTGCCCCTTGTAAGCCTTCGTCTCCGCGTGGATCTTTTCAAAATATTCTCGCACGCCGGCAAACGGGATGCATGAGGCGAAAAGGCCGAAGAAGCGCCCGGAGAACATCATCCCGCAAAAAACAAGGACCACGAATAAAAGGATACCCGTAGCCAGAAAGATGCTGGCATCGTTAAAAACGTTATAACCGAACAGGAGGGAAAAAATAAGGACCGTCACGAGGCCGAGAAAGCCGCTGACGCGGTCCAAAACGACGGTCGCCAGGATCCCGCTCGAATGCCTCTGGGTGTGCTGAGAAATATCGAGCGTGCGCACCGCATCCCCGCCGATCGTCGAAGGAAAGATCAGGTTAAAAAACAGGGAAACCAGGTAGGACAAAAAGAGGCGCGGCGGAAAAACGTGGATGCCGCGGCCGCGCAGCAAAAGGAACCATCTCAGAAAAACAAGGACGTTGAGAAAAAAGAACAACAGGAAAGCGCCGATGAGCCAACGGAGATCGGCCTGCAGGACGACAGAGGCGATCTTGGCGATGGGCGTACGAAAAAATAAAAAGATCAGCAAACCGACGGTTATGCTGATCCTCAAAAATAAAGAAACGGTTTTTTTCATGGGATCCCGCGGACCCGTCTGCTCCGCCCCGAGGCGAAAACAGGCAGATGGTGCGCCGTATTGCGCCTGCTACGTTGTGTGCTCCAGGAATCTTGCGGCCGCATAAGCGGCAATGGCGCCTTCGGAACAGGCGGTAACGACCTGATTCAAAGGCCTCTTGCGGCAATCGCCGCAGACCAGGACCCCCTCGACCGATGCCATCATCCGTTCATCCGTCAGGATATATCCTTCTTCGGTGGCTTCAAGCATCCCTTCCAGGAACGCCGTATCCGGGTTGAAACCGATAAAGACGAAAACGCCGTCGCACGGCAGCAATTCTTCGTGCTTGTCTGCGACGTGCTGGATCTTTAAGGCCTCCACGCGGGACGTTCCGACCACCTCCACAGGGACAAATTCCAGCTTCAGGCGGATCTTCGGGTCCTTGGCAACGCGCTCCTGGATCAACGCCGTCGCCCTCAGGCCTTGCCTGCGGTGCAGGATGGTCACCGATTTGACAAAACGGCTCAGATACAATGCCTCTTCCAGGGCCGTTTCGCCTCCGCCGACAACCACGACGTTTTTATCGCGGAACAAAGGGCCGTCGCATGTGGCGCAATAAGAAACGCCGCGGCCCGTAAATTTTGATTCGCCCGGGATCCCCAGCCTCCTGGGCCTGGCGCCCGTCGCCAGGATGACGCTCCTGGCCTCCAAGACTTCGGGTCCGCTTGCGGCGTCGCTGTGTACGTGGAGACGGAATTTTTTCCCGATCTTTTCCAGCTTATCGACGCTGGCGCCTTCCTGCAACTCCACCTGGTCCAGATCTGCCAGTTGTTTCTTGACGACCTCGACCCACTCAAAGGAATTCATCCGATAGACACCCGGAAAATTCTCGATCAATTCCGTCAGCAGGACCTGGCCACCGACGGCTTCCTTCTCAAGGACTTTTGTCTTGAGCTTGGAACGGCCCGCGTAAAGCGCAGCCGTCAGACCTGCGGGACCTGCACCGATAATCACGACATCATACATCATGTTTTGTAATGGTTATCTTGGTTATTAACCGATTCTTATACCCGAAGAATACTCGTTCTGCATTTCAATCAAATAATCAATCACCAAGATACAAAATCCAAACAAATCCCAATAACCAATGACCAAATAATCAAACACATACAACTATCCAGTTTGGTTATTGACTTTTGGTGATTGATTACTGTTTGATGATTGTTACTTGGAACTTGGTTATTGATCTCGCCTACTAATCCATTTCCCTCAGGCATGCCGGCAACTGTTTATCCTTGCGATGATACGCGACACACTCGCAACATGCCCCCTTCCTGGGGCAATGATTGTAGTCGCAAGGACACGCGGAAGTATTGCGTTCGCTGTTGGGACAATCCATGTTGAGATACCTCCTTTAAGCGCAACCTTCTATTATGAATCTCCCCCCGTCCGTCAGGCAGGCGCCTGCTGTCCTGTCCTGATCTGCTTGAGCCTAGCCTTCAACCGCAGCTTCTCGAAGAAGCCGGCGTAATCAAAAATCAGCCTGCCGCGCAAATGGTCAATCTCATGCTGGAGGGCGCGCGCCAGAAAATCCGCGGCGACGATGACGACCTTTTCGTTCTTTTCATTCAAACCCGCGACCCTGATCTTCCTGGCGCGTCTCACCTTGACATAGATCCCCGGAAGGCTCAGGCATCCTTCTTCAACGACGGCCGATCCCCATTTTTTCAATATCCTCGGGTTCGCCAGGGCCACCGGCCCTTCTCCGACGTCAACAATCACCAACTGCTTGTTCAAGCCGACCTGCGGCGCCGCCAGGCCGACCCCGCCCGCGCAACGCATCACCTCTTCCATCTGGACAAAAACAGTCTGTTCCAGCGGACCGACCGCGTCCACGGGTTTCGATCTCTGGCGCAGAACGGAATCACCGTAAAAATGTATTCTTAATCTTGTTTGAAGAATCGACATGGACAACCTTCATCTTAAGGTTCTTCGCCTCATTCTCCGGCACCATCGCGTAAGCCAGGACAACGATCTCGTCCCCTTCGCAGCCGGACCTTGCCGCAGGGCCGTTGAGGCACATCTCGCCCGACCCCTTTTTGCCGGCGATCGCATAAGTTTCGATCCGCGAACCGTTGTTCAGATTCAAGACTTCAACTTTCTCTCCGGGGAGGATATCCGCGGCCTCCAGGAGGTCCGTATCGACGGCAATACTGCCTTCATAATACAGGAGCGCCCCCGTAATCCTGGCCCTGTGAATTTTTGACTTGCACATGATCCTGTACATTTTACCCTCTCTTGCGGCGCCCGGACCTCGACGGTCAGGAACTGACCACATGGAACGTCTGTTTGGCGATCATCAGCTCTTCATTGGTGGGAACCACCAGGACCCTGACCTTCTTTTCATCCAGAAACTCAAAGAGCCCTTTGGTGATCCGGTTGCGGACGTGCGCTTCGTTCTCACCGATCCCCGCCGTAAACACAATAGCGTCCACCCCGCCCATCGCGGCGATATAACTGCCGATATATTTTTTGATCCGGTACGTAAAAATATCGAATGCAAGCTTCGCCCTGTGGTGGCCCTCTTTGGCCGCCTCCCAGATCTCCCTCATATCATTGCTTAAACCCGAAATACCTTTCAGGCCGCTTTTATAGTTCAGGACACGGTCGATCTCCTCTAAGCTGGTCTTTTCTTTTTCCGCCAGAAAGATAACGGATGCCGGGTCAATATCCCCACACCGCGTCCCCATCACCAGACCCTCCAGCGGAGTAAATCCCATGCTCGTATCGATGGACTGGCCGTGCTTGACGGCCGTGATGCTGCAACCGTTGCCCAAATGACAGGTAATGAGCTTTAATTTCCTCAAAGGTTTCTCTAAGATACGAGCAGCCTCGTGGGCCACGTACTGGTGGCTCGTGCCGTGAAAACCATACTTCCTGAGATTATATTTTTCGTAATATTCGTAAGGCAGGCCGTAAATATAGGCATGCTCCGGCAGGGACTGATGGAAAGCCGTATCAAACACGGCGACCTGTTTGACGTTCGGAAGGATCGCCTGGCAGGCCTCGACGCCCGCATAATTGGCCGGATTATGCAAAGGGGCCAACTCAAAACACTCGCGGATCTTGGTCATGACCTCGGCGGTGATCAACGTCGGTCTATTAAACGCCACGCCGCCGTGAACGATGCGATGGCCGATAGCGCAGATCTCGTTCAAATCCCTGATCTTGGCACCTTGCCCCTGGGTGAGCGTATTCAAAAGAAGCTGGATGCCCTCCCTATGGTCGTGGACGTTGGAGTCCTTGTGGCCGATCTTCTCGATCAGGCCCTTGGTGACGAGGGCAAAACGCGCACCGCCTCCCCCGTTCCTGGTGGCGCGGAACAAACGATATTTGATCGAAGAGCTTCCCGAATTGATGACGAGGATCTTGCAGGATGTCATATGCCCTCGCCTTCAACTTCATACTGGCAGCGGATCGCCGTGACGGCCGTGCAATCCACGACATCTTCCCAGCTGCAGCCGCGCGACAGGTCGCTGCAAGGTTTGACCAATCCCATCAACAGCGGCCCAAGGGCACGGCCCTTGGACAAACGCTCGACGAGCTTGTAAGCGATATTGCCCGCCTCAAGGTTCGGAAATAAAAGGATATTCGCGTCCCCCTCGACCGGGCTTCCGGGATTTTTGTGCCTGGCGACCTCCGGCACGATGGCCGCGTCCACCTGCAGCTCTCCGTCGACTGCAAGGTCGGGCGCCATCTCATGCAGCATGGCCGTGGCCTCCCGCATCCTCTCGATAAAACGCCCGCTCGCCGACCCCTTGGTGGAATAACTCAGCATCGCCACCTTCGGCGTGATCCCCAGGACCTTGCGGCCCAGGTCTGCCGTCGACAGCGCGATCTGCGCCAACTGCCGCGTCGTCGGATCGGGGATAATGCCGCAATCCGCGAAAAGAAATGTCCCTCCCTCGCCGTAGGGGCAGTCCGGAACCGTCATGATAAAACAGCTGGAAATTGTGGCGATCCTGCGGTCCACACCCAGGCAATACAGGCCTGCCTTGGCGACATCCGATGTCGTCGTATCCGCTCCGGCGACAAAACCGTCCGCCAGGCCTTGACGGACCAGCATCGCGCCGTAAAAAACAGGATTCAAGACCGTCTGCTGGGCCTCTTCCCTGGCGATCCCTTTGTGCTGACGAAGCTGATAATATAATTCCGTGTATTCTTCGATCTTTTTAGGGTCGAGCTTCCCCTTCTCCAACAAAATGACCTTGGCAATACCTTCCTGTTGAATGAACTCCGCCGCTTTCCTGACGCGGGGATCGTGCCCTTCCGGCAAAACAATCGTCTTTGATTGTTTCTTCGCCTTCTCTCTGATCAGCGTTATAGTATTCATACTAACCCAACAACTCCTCTATTTTGGCCACAAGCTCCTGCTTGGCGACGGCCCCGACGATCTGCTCGACAACCTTGCCATCCCTAAAGAACATCAATGTCGGGATGGACATAACACC
>Ga0172375_10005232_pt1 | contig 18806 bp, 17 predicted proteins | sample LakKiv1m_FD_114537 | JGI IMG/M metagenome (GOLD analysis project Ga0172375, IMG submission 114537) | Freshwater microbial communities from Kabuno Bay, South-Kivu, Congo - kab_092012_11.1m | ecosystem: Environmental > Aquatic > Freshwater > Lake | place: Democratic Republic of the Congo...
GCCTTCATTAAACGCCGGGATAATCAATAATGCCTTCATTTTACGGACCTCATGAGAAGGGCAATCAGCCCGCCGCTCCTCTCTCAAAGGCCTGTTTGATTTTTCCGAGCAATTCTTCAGGACTGAAGGGCTTGACCACGTACGCGACTACTCCCTCCATCTCAAAAAGATCCCGCATCTTGTCTTTGCCCGTAAGCACAATAATTGGAATCTTGCTTAGCGGATTTTCCTCTCGCATTTTCATCAGAAAAGAATATCCGTCCATCCGCGGCATATACACATCCAAGATGATCAGATCCGGAGTTGCTTCTCTCAATTTCCGAAGCCCCTCCTCTCCGTTGGAAGCCATCTCCACGGAATAGTCGTGGGCCACCAGCCACACTTTCAGAAGCTCAAGCACCTGCAAATCATCTTCTATCAGCAAAATCTTTTTTGGCATTTCAACGCTCCCGTTTTCCCGATCCAGGGATTTCTTTCCGCTTGCGGAATTGAAACCCCGTCCTTTTAATCAAGCGGACCGCTTTTTCAATACCATCTCTATTTTCTTCAACAAATCAGCCGCCTGAAAAGGCTTCACAATATAGTCCGAGACCCCTTCCATTTCAAACAGATCTTTCATATTGTCTTTGGCCGTCAGCATAATCACGGGCGTCCGTGAAAGGAAATTATCTTCCTTCATCCGGAGAACAAACGCGTAACCGTCCATTTGAGGCATCAAGACATCCAGAAGAACCAGATCCGGAGATTCCACCTTTAATTTTTCGTAGCCCTCTTCGCCGTTTGACGCCGTCACAATCTCATACTGGCTTGCCAAAAGCCTGGTCTTCAGCAATTGCACGATATGAGGGTCATCGTCCACCAACAAAATTTTCTTCGCCATTTTCACTCCTCAACGTTTTAAGAAACGAAGACTTTCCCGCCTTACTCCTGCTCGGTCCAATAATTCTTTTTTCCTTCCAAAACATCTTTAATCGTCTCAAACGCGTCCGTCAGAAACGGTTTATTGAAAACCGCAAGAACGCCGGCCCGAATGCCCCTTGTTTCGGCATCCCCCATTCCGGCGGCCGTCAGCATAATCACCGGCACCGAAGCGGTTCGGGCATTTTCTTTCAACCGGCCGCAGACTTCAGCGCCGTCCATTCCCGGCATCAAAAGGTCCAAAAGAACCAGATCGGGCCTGCGGGCAAATGCCTTTTTAAGCGCCTCTTCACCGCTGCCGGCCGTTATCACCTCATATCCCATTGCGGTCAGCCTTCTGCCGACAATTTTGAGTACATTGGGCTCGTCATCCACAACCAAAACACATTTTCCCGGCATTCTTTCCCGCCTCTCTTGGGATGTTCCAATTACCTGGCTATCCCTTTAATCAAGTGTGCCCCTGGAATTCAACCCGGATAAAATACCGGTTTTTATTTTTCCTTCGACCAGGTGCCGTCAAAAATATCTTTCGCCGCATCCAGGACTTCATTGACAAAAGGCTTCAAAATAACGGTAAGAGCCCCTGCTTTTTCGCACTTTGCCACAATGTCGCTTAACTTCCCGTTTGTAAAGAAAAGAACCGGAATATTTTTCGTGTCCGGATCGGACGTTAACCGCTGACAAAGGCCCAACCCTTCTTTTTCGGCAGGCATGTAAAGATCAATGATAATCAAATCTTGTTTTTCCCCAGCGGCCTTTTTTATCGCGTTTTCAGCACCGCTGACCGAAGTCACGAGATATCCCGCGCCTTCAAGTCTTTTCTTTACAATTTTTAAAATGGTCAAATCATCATCCACATGAAGAACTTTCTTCTGCGACATTTTTCTCCTCCGCTCTAAAAAGTTTTAATCCGGAATATTTACAAAACCGATTTGGTGTTCGCTTTTGCCCGGTCGAGCAAAGCAGCCGGCGTTTCGCCTTCTTCCGGATATTTCGAAAATCCAATCCGGATGTCCCTCTCAAGTTCCTGCGTGCCGGAGAACCTCTCCCAGTGCTGTCCAAAAAACTTCTCGATTCTTTCACGAAAATACTTCTCCTCCCCGGCCCCCGCAGAAAAAACAAGAATCAGCCCCATCCCGGTTTCGTCAAAAAAAACACCCACTTCCTCTCTGGGAAACATTTTTCTCGCCGCTTCTTCCAGAACATTTAATCCCGTTCGAAACGTCTTCCGGTCGCCGACCAGTCTACCGCTCAGCGGTTTGAATTGAGTCCAGCAAACCATGATATTTTTTCTTCTGTCTTTGGCTTTCCTGAAGCAACTGAGCGCGTACGATTGAAACGCTTCCATTTCCGTACGGACGGGAATGGTGAAAAAAAACCGGCTTCCTTTGCCGTATTCGGACTCAACCCCCATCTTTCCTCCGTGCAGTTCGACCAGTCCTTTTGAGATCGCAAGACCGAGCCCCGTCCCCTGCCCTCCGGGACCGATCAACCGGCCGACTTGCACGAATTTGCTGAACAACCTCGGGACTTCCTCCGGAGGAATCCCAATCCCCGTATCCGTAACGGAAAATAAAACTTCCTGCTCCTGTTCGAAAAATGTCACTTCAATTTTTCCGCCGTCCGCAGAATATTTGAAGGCATTCGACAAAAGATTGGTCAGGACTTGTGCGATTTTCGCGGGATCAATGAAAACCCTGAGAGTTTTCGAAGGGCCTTTCGTTTTGAATTCCAATTTAAGATTCTTGCTCTTCACCAGATTGTGAAACCGGTTCAGCGCGGACTGTATCATTTCCTCGGCAAAAACAAATCTCGGTTCCAACTCGATCCCGCCGGCCTCGATCTTGGAAATATCCAAAAGATCGTTCACGATCTTCGCCAGACGATCCACGTCTTCCAGCATAATCTGGAGGATTTCCCGCTGCTCGCCGTTCACGTCCCCCAAAATGCCTTCAAAAAGCTGCGCGACGCCTTCCCGGATCACCGTCAGAGGAGTCCTCAACTCATGAGAAACCGTACTGATGAATTCATCCTTGAGACGATCCAACCGCTTCCGTTCGCTGATATCCTTGATAATCCCGATGGCTCCCACCAGCTCACCCCGGAAATCCTTCAGAACCATGAGAGAAATATCCGCATCCAGGATATCGTTGTTTTTCTTAAGAAGCTTCGCTTCCATCCGGTGTTCCAGTTTTTTCCCGCTGGAGGCAGCGTCATTTTTGATTTTCTTCCACGCCTCTTCCGGATAAATTTCGGACACAGGCCTGAGGTACAAATCATCGCGGGTCATCCCAAGCATGGTTTCCGTAAACCGGTTCCAGGAAACGATCCGTTCGGTTTCATCCACCATAAAAATCCCGGCGGGAGAATTGTCAAAAATCGTTTTATACCGTTGTTCCGCAATCTGGAGCTTCATCTCCGCCTGTTTGCGGCCGGTAATGTCCGCTCCAAAAATAAGCACCCCCAAATAGGCTCCGTCTTTTCGCTTGATCGGATTCACTGTGATTCCGAGAAAAACTTCCTGCCCGTCTCCGCGCTTGATCTGAATGTCATTCACCCGGACCGGTTTCAGAGTCCGCTTTGCTTCCTCAAGAGCGTTCCGCAAACTTTCAATCTCCCAAAGGACACGGCACGCGGAAAGAGGCTTTCCTAGAACTTCCTCCCGGGAAACCCCTAACGAAGTTTCCGCAAGAGCGTTCCAGTGGTTGACGGTCTCATCCGCTTCAATTCCGATCAGGATCGAAGTGATCGCCGACAAAAGCTGCTGATACTGGTCTCTCGTCTTTTCAAGTTCCGAGACCACATGCAGGCGGGCCGTCACGTCGCGGAAAACAACCGCAAAACTGGTTTCCTTTTCACTGCGGTGAAAAATACGCGGATTGGCTTCCATCACAATCCGCTGTCCCCGGCAATCCATCAGCGCCAGTTCAAAAGGCGAACGGGCCTTTCCCATCTGAAGCAGGGCAAATTCCTTCCGGAACAAATCCATGGAATCAGCCGCAATGAGATTCAAATCCACGATCCTCCGGCCGATCACTTCCTGAGCTTTATTCCCAAAGATTTCCTTCATCGCGGGATTAAACGCAAGCACTTTCCCGTCATCATCCAGCACGACAATCGGGTCCGGCGCGCCCTCGACCATTTCCGCGCAACGGCGTTCACTTTCTCTTAACGCCAACTCCTTTTGATGGAATTCCATCGAAACCCGCAGGGAATGACACAATTCGCGCGCCGAAAATTTCCCTTTAATCAGATAATCCGAAGCTCCCGCTTTCATCGCCCGGACCGCTGTTTCTTCGTCTCCGTGTCCGGTCAAAAAAACCGCCGGGACCTCGATCCCGCGTCTTCGAACCTCTTCAAGAAGTTCTATTCCGTTATGCGCCCTCAGCAGGTAGTCAATGAGACAAATATCGTAAACCCGGCTTCCGAGCAGCGACAACGATTCTTCCATGGAGGTTGCTTCTTCAAAAAAGATTTCTTCGCCTTCGAAACCTTTTCGAATCAGGGTGCGGATCAATTCCGCGGCGGATGTGTCATCTTCGATAATCAGGATTCGCATCAAATTCCATTCCCTCGATTACCCCCCCAGAACTTCCCCCTCCGGTTCTTCCGCAGGAGGAGGCGCAGCGGGATTCAGAATCTTTTCGATACTCCTTATCAAATCCTTGGTACTGACCGGCTTCGAGAGAACCGGTTCCGCATGAAACGGACGGCCGTCGACAAGCCCCAGAAAAAGTTTTTCGCTTCCCTTCTTGGCCAACGCCGTCATGTACAGCAGGGGCGTTTTTCCGAATTCCGGATCCGCCTGGACTTCAACGGCAATATTGCTCCCACGCTTGTCCGGCAGCATAATGTCCAGAACGATCAAATCCGGTTTGAACGCGCGGATTTTCCCGAAAGCCTGGGCTCCTTTGGTCTCGAATCCAACCTCATATTGGCCGGTCCGTTCCAGATTCTTCTTGAGCATTTCGCAAAGTTTTATTTCGTCGTCCACAATCAGAATTTTCTTTTTCACGGCATTCACCCCCTTTCCTCATTAAGATTCAAAAATAGCATCTTTAGTTTCCGCTTGCCCCGATTCTCACCGGAAATGAAATCAGAATCCTTGTCCCTCCCTCCTTGCAGTTTTCAATTGTGATCCTTCCCCGATGGGTTTCAATAATACTTTTAACAATTGAAAGCCCGAGACCGCTCCCTCCCTTGTCGTATCGTGTCGTAAAGAACGGCTCAAAAACCTTATTGATGATCTCCTCGGGGATTCCCGTTCCGGAATCTTCGATAATGACAAAAATTTTATCTTCTTCTGTCCCGGGATATTGTTCCACAAAGGTTTTAACCGAAAGCTTGCCTCCCTGAGGCATCGCATGAACCGCGTTCGTAAAAAGATTAATAAAGACCTGTTCCATCCTGACCTTGTCCGCCAGCAGGGGAATCCTTTCCTTCGAAAAATCCTTCCCGATTTCCACTCCATAATGTTCAAATTCCGGTCTCAAAAGAAGCAGGCTGTTTTCGATCAAAACATTCAGATCCTGTTCAATCATGGAAATGCTCGAAAGGCTCGCAAAATCCAGCATCCCTTTCACAATCCCTTCGGCCCGTTGAATGGACTGCGTCATCGTGTCCATGACGGAACGGACATCCGGATCATTTGAAGGCACAAGCCGCTCAAGACATTCCATTGCTTGCAGTAAAATCGCAAGCGGATTTTTCACTTCATGGGCCACCCCGGACGCAAGCCGGCCGACGGACTCCCACTTCTCCGCCTGCACAAGTTGAAATTGCGTCTCTTTCAGATTCTCATGCGTTTTTCGAAGTTCAAAGAACATTTGGACCTGTTTCTGTTCGCTCAAGAGCCCTTTGCTGATCGCCTGCCTGAGTTTGGACTCCATTTCTTTCCGTTTCGTCAGGTCGTAAAAAGCCGATAAAAACATTTCCCGGCTCCGGTGAGAAATCTTCGAAACCGAAACCCCGACATCCCGAAACGCCCCGTTCTTGCTTCGAATCCGGACCTCCGTCTCCTGGGTCCCGCTCTTTTTTCCGGCGGCGGCAAACACTTCAAGAAGTCTTTGCCGGTCCGGATCTGAAAAACAAATTTGCTCCAGAAAATTATCGCAGGCATTTGCTTCAAGCAGGGAGTATCCCGTCAACTCTTCCATTCCGGCATTGAAAATCTCAAAATTCCCGATTCCCTCTCCCAAAACAATCCCCGCCCGGATGGTCTCAAAAATTTTCTTCAGCCGCTCCTCATTCTGCCGCAGGATCTCCTCGACTCTTTTCTTTTCCCGATCTTTTTCTCTCAGGCGAATCGCGTATCGAATCGTCTGGCAAAGCAATTCCGGGGAGAAGGTCCCTTTCACCAGATAATCCGCCGCGCCGGCCTTCATGGCTTTCACGACAAGGCCCAGATCCGCCTGCACCGTTAGAAAAATCGTCGGAGTCTGAACTCCGTTCCGGCGGATTTCCTCAAGCAGTTCAATTCCGTCCCGCGCCCCCAAGCGGTAATCCAGCAGAATCACATCGTGCTCCGTCTTCAGAATTTTCGGCAGGGCTTCTTCAAATGAAAGGTCCGTTTCGATCCTTGATTCCAACTCCCCCCGGAATCCGTCTTCGATCAGGCGCCTGATGAAAACAACATCCGCTTCCACGTCATCCACGATCAGCACGCAAGGATTCTGCTCGCTCATTTCGATCCTTTCTTTACGAACCAAAACTCAAATACGATCTCAACCCTTCCTCCAGAAACAAATTCAATCGCCGCAAAAAAGACTCAAATACGTCCGGCTTTCTTATTCATCGTCTTAAGCGTCTTATTCAACGCCCATTTCCCCATTTCTTCAAGCGAAAGAGGGACAACCAGTCGCCAGTTTTTATCGCCGGTCGTTCCCGGAAAATTAATGCGGGAAGCCGCGGGATCGGAGTCCAGAGAAGAATCCAGGGCGAACCAGTCCTGCAAAAGCTGGATGGAAAACACCGCCGCGGATTCATTGATTTTCTCAAGGGCGGCCGTGATCATCTTGACGGAACTCTTCTCTTCCGGTTTCCCCTGAAGACCGAGATAATTCCAGAACTTCTCCCGCTCGCTGAAAGACGACCGATAGGCGTCCAGAAATTCAAAAGCTTCATCCGGCCTGATCCCCAGGATTGAAAGCAGATGCCCTTCGTCGGCCACATCTTTTTTCCACCGCAAGCGGCCCTCCCGGGATTTCTTCGGATCAAACAACTCGCCTTTGACCCTCTCAAAATCAATATTCCTCGTTTCACATTGCCGCTTGAACAGGCTTCCATCCACCGTTCCGGCCTCCAACTCCCACCATCCGCGGAGAGAATGCATGTCATGAGTCGAAATCACGGCAATCGAATTTCTGCGATAACTCAGAGGAGCTTTAAAGTCATAGGTTTTTCCCCAGTCTTTGGCCCAGCGCTGGACATCCATCCCGGGAACCGCATATTCTTCCAATAGGCGGTAGGAGCAGGGCGGGATCACTCCCAGATCTTCCCCGCAGGGAAGCATTCGGTTGCTCTCGACCATGACGGAAAGCAAAGTCCTTCCGTGATTCTCCCACTCATTTTCATCCTGAGGATCGAAGATTCCGTTGAGTCCCGCATTCCCGGAAGGTTCGGCCAGAGAGATGGTCCACAGCCTGAAGAGCCCGACAAAATGGTCAATCCGGTAAAGATCGTAGAAATTCTCCGAATACCGGAGTTTTTCAATCACATAATCATAATGATTTCCGGAAATATTCTCCCACTGGTACGGCGGCATTCCCCAGCGTTGTCCTTTCCAGAAATAGAGGTCAGGAGGCGCCCCCGACGCTAGATGTAATTTGAAATAATCTTGATGCGCCCACACATCCGCGCTGTCCCGGGAAACCAAAAACGGAATGTCCCCCATCAGTAGAACCTCTTCGGCTTCCGCGTAGGTTTTCACATCACGGAACTGTTCAAACAACTGCCACTGAAGCCACGCATAGAAATCCATCCGTTCCCGATTTTCGGTCTCGAAATGCGACAGGGCCGCCGCTTCTCTGGATTTTAAATCAGGCGGCCATTCTTCCCATGAAGACTGCCCCTGTTTTTCCTTGATCACTTTAAAAAGCGAATAGTCTCTCAACCAGAATGAATTTCGCAGTTTAAATTTCCTGAAAGTTGCGGAACCGGATAATTTCTGCTTCAGGAAAATTTCCGCCAGAAAATCCAGCTTGGCTTGTTTGACCCCGTAATCCACAAGGCCTCTCCCCGTCGGAAATTTCTTGCGCAGCATCCCGATTTCTTTCCGGAACAGATCGATTTCTACTTCCGCGAGCTGCTCAAGCGAAAGATACACGGGGTCCAGCGCGAAGTTACTTTGCGCGTCGTAGGGCCTGAAATCGAAACCAACGTCATTCAGCGGAAGAAGTTGGATCAGGGACATGCCCGCTTTCCGGACCCAATCAACCAGCAGTTTAAGATCGGGGATTTCGCCAATCCCCACACTGGAAGCCGAATAAACGGAAAAAAGCGGAGTGGCAACCCCCGCTCGCCTCTGAACCCCGATCCGTTTCCACTGCTTGCCGGCTTTCATCGCCAGAAACGACTGGTATAAATCTTCTCTCCCCGATTCCTTCACTCGTTCACTCTCCTTTTTCAACTGACCGCAGAGACCCGTCGGCCGGAGTGTTCGTCGGACCCTTGACCGGCGGTTTGAAAGGAAGTCCGGAATTCTTCCGCGTCTATTTTCAAGAAATCCGAAATTCTCAGGATTTTTTCGACAAAACTCTCCGTCAAAATACTGGCATACCGGGAAGCAAAAGCTTCCTCCTTCAGAAGGGAAAACACGCGATCCTGCGCCCGATTCAAATCAAGCCAAACCCCAATTTGCCCGGCAAAGGATTGAATATTCAGGCAAGCCTCGGCCGTTATCTCTTCGGGATGTTTTAAAAGTTGAGCGGCTTTCTTCCCCAACTCTCCCGAAAGAAACTTCGCGATTCCGCTTTTTCCCGGATCAAGACCGGAACGTTCCGACAACTGAATCAGTTCGACGACTTCCTGTTTCTTTTTCTCATCAAAACCCGACAAAACAAGTTCGCGGATTTCCGAGCGCAATTTTTTCTGCAATAAAAGTTCCGCCACACAGGCAATGTCTCCGGAAAGGGCCCCCGACCGCGCCTTCATCTCCTCTGAATCGAAAAGCCCCTCATAAACCCCGCAAAGCTCATCCAGATTCCGTCCCGCGAGTTTCGAAAAAATGCCGATCCGGTCATTCACAAGAAATTGTTTGAGAAAGTAATATTCCCCCTTGAAAAACCGGCTGACTTTCTCCGCAAAGCCGGCGGGGTCCCGGACAAATCCTTCATCAAACACTTCTTTCTCGATCCTGTAGAATTCCGTAAGGTTCTCAAACCGCTTGACCAGACACGCCGGTTCCTGCCCCGCAGAGCTCAGGGCCAGAATAATAAATTCTCGCTCCTCTTTCGTTGTTTTGCAAAGAAGCCGGACCCGCTGAAGGTGACAACTCAAACCGTCCCGGCATTCCCTCCGGCTGTCAAAGCATTCAAAGTCAAAGTTTCCCCGGGACAATTCCTCGTCGGAAATTCCCAGCATGAAGGCGATTCCACAAACCGCCGCCCGCTTTTCCCAGGAAATCATGGCCGGTCTGACAAGTTTCTCATAAACGCCGCGGCCGTTTCCAAATTGGGGCAGATTGCTTTTTGCCTTTGAAAGCCGCTTCAGGAATTCTTTCTCCAGCTTAATCCCGCTAACCTCTCCGATCAGTTCCATCACCCTCGCGGCATATTGAAGGATTTGAACGGTCTCAATCCCGGAGAGTTCAGAAAAAAACCATCCGCAGCTCGTGTACATAAACATGGCGTAACGTTGCGCTTCAAGAATCTTTACGCAGATTATTCGTTCTTCTCTCGCCAGGTTTTTCCGCGCATGTTTCTTGAAAAAAGCCTCCACGACCGCATCCGAACGTTCCAAAACCACACGGATGTAGTCGTCCCGGGAAAGCCAGAAATCTTTCAAATACTGATTCCCGATTTTCTGGCAAACCTGGGCCGACTCATCCCTCAGCCAATCCAGTGCCTCCCGGAGGGGCCCCCGCCACTGTTGCGTCCAGCCGTCAGGTCCTCCGGTCGAACACCCGCAGTTCTTTTTCCAGCGGCCCACCCCATGCGCACAACTCCAGGACGTCCCTTCGCCGTTTTCCCCCTCTTTCAGCAGCACTGCGTATTGGGGAGGATTCTCGGCCAGGAATTCCCCGTAATTGACATCCAGAAATTTTCGCTCGGAAAGTTCGTGAGTCGCAAGGTAAGCGAGGAAATTATTCGCGAACGGCTTATGATGGCCGTAAGTCTCTCCGTCCGTCGCGATATGAACCAGAGGATTTCCTTCCAGCGGGACCTCCGCGAGGTCTTTCAGATGTCCGCCAAATCGTTTCGCATCATAACTGGCTTCGCCGAACGCCACGTTCAAAGCGGTTAATCCGTCGTAAAAAAAGATGTCCACAAACCGCTTGGGATCCTTCTCCAGGAAACAGCGATATCCCCTCCTCGGATCGATTTTTCTGAAACTGGAAAGATATTCCCAGCTCTTCCGGTTAAACGGCCGGATCGCGTCCGCCTGGCGGGGATCCAAAATGATAAATTTAATTCCGTGAGCGGCCAGTACCTCCAGGGTTTCCTGATTGCACGCGGCCTCCGGAAGCCACAACCCCTCGGGAAGTCGGCCAAAACGATGACGAAAGTCTTCAATCCCCCACCGGATCTGAGTCTCCTGGTCTCGACGGTTCGCCAGAGGCAGAATCATGTGGTTATAGCCCTGCGCCAGCGCATTGCCGTGGCCTTTATGCCGGACAAGGCTTTTCCGGTCCGCATCAAGAATCGCAGCGTAAGTCTCCGGATGTTTTTGCGCCATCCAGCTAAGGAGAGTCGGACCGAAATTAAAGCTGATCCATTCGTAATTATTGACGATATCCGTGATCAGTTGTTTTTCGTTAAAAATGCGGGATACGGCATTCGGCTGGTAACATTCGAAATAAATGCGTTCGTTCCAATCGTGAAAAGGAAAAGCACTTGGCTGAAAATCAATTTCCTCCGTCCAGGGATTTTCACGGGGAGGCTGATAAAAATGGCCGTGTATGCAGACAAAGACTGTTCTATTTTCCATGTCCCCTCATCAACTGCCGTTTAAGATTTCCCGGCCAAAGGCCTTTGCAGCGCCCCTTCGTCTGAAACTTCAAAAATCCTCCCGGGAAACCCCGGTAAAAAACTTTTGTCACTTCTCCGCCGGTTTCAAAATTGACGTCACAACCGAAACGCTCAGGATCCCCGCCACAACCCCCAGCGCGATCCCGACCGGAATATGATAAAAATCCGCGATGAGCATTTTGGTCCCGATGAAAACCAAAATAAAAGAAAGCCCGTAAGTCAGATAATGAAATTTGCGCATTGCGGCAGCCAGAGCAAAATACAATGACCGTAATCCGAGAATCGCAAACATGTTCGACGTGTACACAATAAAGGGGTCCAGGGTAATCCCGAAAATCGCCGGGATGGAATCCACCGCGAAAACCACGTCGGTCGTCTCGATCACAAGCAGAACGAGGAAAAGAAGCGTCGCAAGACGTTTCCCTCCCTGCTTGACAAAAAACTTGCCTTCGACGTATCCGGACGTCATCGGAAGATATTTGCTGCATAATTTCACGATGGGATTCTTCTCGGGATGGATCTCCTTGTCTTTCTCCTTGATGAGCTTGAAGCCGGTATAAACCAGAAAAACACCGAAGACATAGATAATCCAATGGAATTTATGGATCAGGGCAACTCCCGCCAGAATAAAAATGGCCCGCATGACCTGTGCCCCCACAATTCCCCAAAAAAGAACGCGGTGCTGATAATGGGACGGAACTTTGAAATAAGAAAAGATGAGAAGAAAGACAAAAAGATTATCTACGCTGAGCGAATATTCAATCAGATACCCGGTCAGAAATTTCAATCCGGCATCTTGCCCCCGCGTGACAAAAATCCCCACATTGAATAAAAGCGCCAGCGACACGTAAAAAAGGGTCCACAAAACCGCTTCCCGGGCCTCTACCGTATGTTGCTTTTTCTGAACCACAAGGAGATCAAACAGAAGAATTCCGATAATCAGAAACGTAAACCACACAAAGTGAATGGCAGGGTGCATCTAATCTTCCTCCTCGCTGCGAACAGAGCTCTTGTACTTCACCGAGCCCATTTTTTCTCAATCCCGAAAAAGCTTCCTGTCCCGATCACAAATCTCCGAACAGATTCCTGAGATCATTTCCGGCCGAACGGGCAATTTGACTGCAGACAAAAATCAGAACCGAAAACTGCCAGCAATCTTCGGGGCCCGAAAAAAGTCCCGTCAGGACATCTTCTTTCTTCTGAAGCTGTTCAAGATAATGCCGTACCGCCCCCTCCAGTCTCCCTTCAAAAACATCCAAATGATGCGTGGTATGGCTGTATTTCATCGAAGGGAACCGGACTCCCCGGATCAGAAAAAAGGCTCGCAAATCCTCCGGGCCTCCCGAGAATTCCTTCTCAAAATCAAATCCCTCAAACTGCGGATTGTTGGGAGGAAGAAACAAAGACGGCTTCTCAACAATCACTCCTCCTCGCCTTACAACCGTATCCCCGCGATTCACCAGAGATTCCGCAAGAAAAATATAATCAACCGCCGTCGGCTGAAAGGTTTGAAGACTTTGCACGCGGGGACGTATGATCTCCGTTTGCTTTAACGCCTTCTCCCAGTAATCCCGAATGTTCATTCGCAGTTTTGAAATATAAAAGGCGTTTCTACATGCGTTGCTTAATTTCCCGGATAGACCGGACACATCCCTGAACCACATCCTGGCAGTTTCTCACTTCCTGCTCGGATGCGTATTGATGCGGCACAAGGGCCCCGTACATTCCGGCCGATTGCTCCATCAACTGACCGGCCCTTGAATAAAGAGAAACGGCCACTTCCCCTTTTTCTTTCGTAATCCCGCCCTTGAGAATCCCCTGGGCTTCCTGCATTAATTGAAAAGCCATTTTAACATTTGAATCCGCTTCCGCACGAATCGACTCGGGTGTTGCTTCCGCTCCAACTTCTGAACTGGGAAGAAAAAGAAAAAAACAGACGGCTATCCCCGTTAAAAACCTTTTCATGTCTCATCCCTCCGGAATTATTTTTTAAGCACAACGGGCCCGGGATAATTCTGTCAGCCGGACACAAAAATAGTCTTCACCCCCCGATAAACCCTGGAACAATCCTTACCCGCTCCCCGGACCGTCTCCCCGCATCCGGCAAGTAAAAACGCGATCAAAATAAGCGTCATACTGACAATAAGCCCGCTTTGTCTTTGCATCTCCCCCAGGTCCCTTCTTCCTATCTCAAGGTTTTCCCAGTACTTATAGAATATCCTATCTGATTCCCATATACGATTACAACCTAATTCTACTGAAATTGAACCAAAAATCTACAAACTCCTCTTCTCATCCTCCGAGAAAGCCTTAAGGAAACTGTTCTTTTTCCCGCTAGCGTAATCAAATAAAATCCACGGCGTTTTACTAGGATAATAAATTTCCGTCATTCCCAAAGGTTTATCCCCCGCATAAACTGCCTTCACCCAAGGAAAACCATTCGCGTGATAAACGGTAAAAGGGCCGCTTCGCACTCCCGACTTAAAATTAAGCTCCGCCAGCAAAGACGCATTTGGATAATAAAAACGGAGCATCCCATCCAACCGGCCGTCTTTCAGTTCAAGCCACGAGCTGACTTCCCCCGATTGATACTTGGTCGAAATTCTCTCGGCTTTACTCTCGCCCGCGGCGCCCCATTCCATCTTCAGCTGTCCCTTCTCGTCATAAGCTTTGAAATACCCTTGCCCGTCACTGCTCAAAAACCGGATCTCCTCTTTCCTCGGCGCATTCTCGGAATAAACCCTCGGAAGTCCTTCCGTACGGCCTTCAACGAAACTCATTTCAACCCAGCGTGCCCCGCTTTCATAAAAAATCAACCCCTCCCCGTCCCTTTCGCCTTTTTTAAAATCCATTTTGGCCCATAAATTACCGTTCGGATAATAAGCCTTGGCCGTCCCTTCAAAAAGATTGTTTTCAAAATGCGCCTCCAGCCAGAGTTTTCCGTCCTCGTAGTAGGCTTTAAAATCCTTCGCGGTCGTATTTTTCGCCGAAAGACATTCTGAACTCAGCGCCCCGCTTGCATAAAAAGTCTTTGCGCTCACAGGCGCATTCTTGGCTGGTTTCGACGGCGTTTTCTCCTTCTTTTTCTCGATGGAAAACTTGGCATATCCCTCTTCGACTCCCTCTTCGGACGTGAGTTCCTCCGAAGTTTCAAGCGTTGAATCCCCGGCATTTTCCTCTCCGGTAGACCACAGGGCATCGCCGCTTCCCGTGGGGCTTCCCGTCTTTCTCGGAGAAAGAAGAAGGAGAACAATAATCAGAAAATAGCCCGCAAAAACTGTGATCAGAAATTTTCTCATATCAATTTCCTGTTTTTCCGGCATTTCATCAAACCGGAATTAAAAACTTTCATACGACACGCAGCCGTATTATACAAACAAACGGCAAGAATTCCGACTTGCTTAACAGCTCTTCGACATCCCGTTTGCACGATATCAGACATGAGAAAACAACGGACGGACTTTACTGAAGCGAGCCTTTCGATAAAAAGACTTTTCGCCGATTTTGCGTCTCAGCGCCGGATTTTACTTTAAGATGCTCCGGAATAGCGGGCTTTAACGGTGACATGTCCTCCCACGCCGGGGAAAAGCTTCCCGTACCACTGATTGAAGTCATACCACCACTTGTAATTTTCCAGAATAAATCCCCGGCTTCGGATAAAATAATTTCCGCGCGCTTCTTCGGCAATAAAACCGTGTTTTTCTAAAAGCCTTTTCAATTCCGGAAGGGAAAAAAACGAAACGTGCTCAAACCTTTCAAGCAAAACAGCTTTTCGCTTATGCGGATTGTACAGAGGAGTGATGTGCCGGCGCCAGAGAATGGCCGGAAGAAGCCCGATTGGAACTCCGACAATCAAAAGGCCGCCTTTTTTCATGACGCGCCCCAATTCTTTCAAAACTTCCCCGGGATGCTCCAAATGTTCCAAAATATGACTGCAAATCACCGCGTCAAAAAATGCGGCGCCGTAGGGAAACGGCAAATCCCGGACATCTTGACGGGTTGCCGAGGCATACCCCCTATCGAGAGCGGTCTCCAAATCCTTTTTCGTAATATCCAGCCCATGAAATTCGACTGGGGTCCCGTTCTGGCGGCAATTTAAAAGCATGTTCCCGTCCCGGCAACCGACATCCAGAATTCTAATCGGTTTCTGCTTTTTAAGCGCTTCCTCATGGAGATAGGAAGCCATCAGTGGATACCGCGCTTTCTCCAGACCATATCGGGTTCGAGATTCTTCACATCCGAATGCAAGATAAGTCTTCTTCGAAAAAAGAAACGGAAATATTTTCTTAAGCACAATTCCCCCCTTTGTTATTTCCGGAACCGCCCCGCGAAAGGGCCTCTCTCCGGGAACCTATCGCCGCTGATTATATCAAGAGAACTGCCGGACGATTACAAATATTTGAGGGTCGGGGAGTTTTTCCGACCCACTCACCCTGAGTGAAGCCCTGCTGTATAGGACGGAATCGAAGGGTCTTCTGAATGAGATCTTTCGAGGAAAACACCCCGAGGAGTCAAATATTTAAGAGTTTATTTTGACAGAAGTAATATTAAAAATAGCTGCGGAGTCAACGGTCCGAAACAGGGTGTCAGGCCACATTTTCGGCCGGCGTGGAATTTTCAGGAGGAAGAAAGAATCTGGTTGGAAGACGGGGCGCCTGGTTCTCCGGAAGCAGCATCACAATTCTCTTCCCGGAGGTATAGTAAGGATCCCCGGTTAGATTCCTGCCGGGATTTTCGGGCGTTCTTGGAACGCCGCCGGACACAACGTCATATTCTTCGATCCGGTTACGGTAAATCAGATCCGAAAGAACGTAAAGTGCCGATTCATCAATGTCCGGATCGATCTTGTGAGTCATTAAATTCCAGGTATGGCTCGTAAACCGGACCCCGATGTCACGGCTGGCCTGTCCGATCCAAACCGGTTTTCCGTTAAAACGCATGGGACTGTACCAGAGCCTCAGATGCATCCTCTCGTTGATCGTATCTCGAGCCTTTTGCAGCGCGAGGTCCTGGCTTCGTCCGTAGAGATAAAGTGAACTAACCGGTGAATAGTCGTAAATCCCTTTAGAGAAAAAAGAACGAATCATTTTCATTACCGATTTAAACGAAATCACTTCCGTTTCATCCCAATCCGCGGTCGTGAAGGCTTCCAAAACCTCCTCCAGACTTCCGATCACAATCAGATTCACGGGATCTCCGTTTTTCGTACCAAGCAGATTCATCACACAGGGAGGAAGCTTTTCAAGAGCCTCCTTGAATTCCTGTTTATCCGTATAATCTTTCATATTCTCGGGAGCATAGAAACGCTCAAATTCTTTGTCACGGTAGTCTACCCAAATGCCGGGGATATTCACGAAAAAGTCAAAATGCCTTAAGATTCCCCTCCCGGCCTTAATCTCCTCCCCATAGAAGTCAACCGTCACCTGCTTGGTGCCCATTTCAAAAGGCACAAAAACAAAGCCGGTTTTCGTCTCCTTGGGTAAAATCCATCCATACTTGATGGCCTCCCGCGAAAAGGTTTCCCGCATCCGGCTATTGGCCGATTGGACAAAAAAATGATCGATCGGCATGGCCAGAAGTCCCAAAAAAGAAAAAGGCCTCAGGAACGGCTTGTCAAAAAAACGGAATCCTGGTTTAATCCTCGCGATATAGGCCGCTTCGCCGGACGGATAATAGTTGGGATCGATACCCCGCTCAAGAAAAAAATAGGAGTTTCGGAAATCATTGTTTTCGATTTTTAACCAGACCGGAAGGATTTTGAATCTGGCAAGATCCACACCGAAGGTCTTTTTGCTTTCAGCGGCACTCAAACCGACCACGGAAACCCTGATAGCACCCTGCTCCTCGGTTTTCACACGCTGGAAATAAAGCGCGTCCTCACAGAACGCCGGCCGGTAATTCGCGCAACCCCCGCCGATAATTCCCAGGGCAGAAAGCATCGCGACCCATAAAAACGCCTTCATTATTTTCACCGGCAGCCGATCTCCTTTTTCAAAATAGCACACACAAGACCATCCATCACCGCTCTAAACCATAAAAACAAAGAATCAAACGGCGACAGCACGGGACTCCATAAAAAAAGAAAGGAAGTCGCGGATTGGCTCTCGCATACTTGAGGCCTTCATCTTTGTGCGCGTGACTCACAAAATACTTTTAATTCGCCGCTTCGATTTCGAGACACTTTCAAGTTATGTGAGTAAGAGAAGATCCGACATAGATTTGGCGAGGGCGGCCGATCTTTGCTTTTGGAGACTCGCACTGTTCTTTCCAGTGCGCGATCCAGCCGGGAAGACGGCCTATGGCGAAAATAACGGTGAACATATTCGTCGGGATCCCGATCGCGCGAAGAACAATACCGCTGTAGAAATCGACATTAGGATACAGTTTCCGTTGAATGAAAAAATCATCTTTCAAGGCCGCCTCTTCGATCTTTTTGGCAACCTCAAGGCAAGGATCATGAATCCCCAGTTTCGCGAGAAGTTTGTCGCATATTTCCTTGATGACTTTCGCGCGCGGGTCAAAATTTTTATAGATACGATGGCCGAAACCCATGAGCCGGAAAGGATTATTCTTGTCCTTCGCCTTCGCGATCACTTTGTTCACGTCCCCTCCGTCCCTGACAATCGCCTCCAGCATTTCAATCACGGCTTGATTGGCTCCGCCGTGCAAGGGCCCCCACAGGGCGCAAATGCCCGCGGAGATGGACGCGAAAAGGTTGGCCTTCGAACTTCCCACTAAACGCACGGTTGAGGTGCTGCAATTCTGTTCGTGATCGGCATGAAGAATGAGGATCTTCTCCATCGCACCGACCACTTCCTTATCCAGAACATATTCGTCTACCGGCGTGGAAAACATCATATGAAGGAAGTTTTCGACATACCTGTACTTTCTCTTCGGATAAATAATGGGCTCTCCGATAGACTTTTTATAAGAGTAGGCGGCCAAAGTCCTGATCTTGGCAAGAAGCTCGGCAATGATTTTATTCGTCTCGCCGACTCCCATCTCTGGCTTCGCCAGCTCCGGATAATAAGCGGTAAGGGTTACCACCATTGCCGACAGGGTAGCCATCGGATGGCTTGAGCTGGGCAGATTGTCGAAAAATTTCACCATATTGTCGTGAATCATGCAATTGCTGGTAAGCAACTGGGAAAAATCATTCCTTTCCTGGACGGTTGGTAAATGGCCAAAAATGAGAAGGTAGGCAACTTCAATAAATCTGCACTTTGTGGCGAGTTCTTCAACAGGAATTCCCCGATAACGCAAAATCCCTTTTTCCCCATCCACATAAGTGATCCGGCTCAGGCAGGACGCGGTGTTCGCATATCCATCATCATAGGTCACAACACCTGTCTTGTCTCGGAGCTCGGAAATATCGATGGCCTTTTCATTCTCAATTCCCTTGATAATGGGGCAAGAAAAAATCTTGTCGCCAATCCTGATTTCCGCCATATCGGTCGATTGTTTTGCGCTGGACATATACACTGCCCCCCCTTTATTTTTCGCTTATCATACAACAAAAGTTCAAAAAAAATAAGCCTCTCTTTTTATTCTCGGGCAATATTATATTGGGGAAAGAATTGACCTCCCCCCTAAAATTAAAGCCACTTGCCTTTAGAGTTTCCGGGGTGTAAAACCCAGGAAAAGGAGACTTCTATGGCGTTCAAAAAGTACACGGAAGAGCAAATTATCGGGGTTCTGAAA
>Ga0172375_10005236_pt1 | contig 18797 bp, 13 predicted proteins | sample LakKiv1m_FD_114537 | JGI IMG/M metagenome (GOLD analysis project Ga0172375, IMG submission 114537) | Freshwater microbial communities from Kabuno Bay, South-Kivu, Congo - kab_092012_11.1m | ecosystem: Environmental > Aquatic > Freshwater > Lake | place: Democratic Republic of the Congo...
GAACGCTTTTCGTGGGATCGCGTGGCCGACGACACGCTGGCATTGATGGAGGAGGCGATCGCGCCGAGCGGCCGGGTTCCGGTGCTGCGCGCTTCGCCGTTCGCCGAGTGATCGCGGGCGAGTTTCTCTCGCGCCCTCGCGGTTCGGGTGTTGGCGCGCGACCGCTGCGGTTTTGCACATCGGATGCGGGGCAGCGTTGGCTGACGTGGGCACTGGCGGCGGCCGTCTTCTTGCTCGCGGCAGGCTACTTCGCGATTTTCCGTTCGTACGGCTTTCAGGTCGAAGACGAAGGCACGCTGCTGTTCCAGTTGGAACGTGTGACGCGCGGCCAGCTTCCCTACGTCGACTTCGGTACCGGCTACACGCCGGGATTCTTCTACGCGGGAGCGTGGCTGCTGCGGGCCTGCGACTTTCGCGTCGAGTCGCTGCGCGCAGCGCTGGCGCTCGTCAACGCGGCGAGCGCCGCCGGGCTCTTCGTGGTCGCCTCGCGCGTTACCGGCCGCTCTTTGGCGCTGATCGCGCCGCTGGCGTGGGTCGCGTTCCTGCCGGTGAGGCCCGGCGACTTCGCTGCGTTCAACGTCCCGTACCCGGCGTGGCCGGCTACGTTGGCGTGGATGATCGCGGCACTGGCGGTCACCGGCTTCGCTACGCGCGGCGGTCTGGTGCGTGTGGCGATCGCCGGACTGGCGGGCGCGGCGGCGTTCGCGGTCAAGCCCAACGCCGGTGCTTTCGTGCTCGCCGGTAGCACCTGGGCGCTGGCGCTGTTCGCGCGCAGCGATCGCACGCAAGACGCTCGCGAGATCGACCGCGTCGCGGTGTGGAGCGGCGGCGCGGCGATGGCGCTGGGTGTGTGGTTAGCGCTCGGCCTGACGCTGTGGAGCATCGACGCCGTTGTTCATCTGCTGCCTTGCTGTCTGCTGGCGTGGCTGTGCGCCGGCTCGCGGCGCGGTGTGCTGGCCACGCCCTCGCATCCTCGTGCGTTGCCCGGGCTGGTCGTTCTTGCGGTCGCGTTCGCGCTACCCACGTTGGCGTGGGCGCTGCCGGTGCTGGCGCGTCTGGGCGCGCAAGGCTTCGCGCGCGAGGTGCTGCTGATCGGTTCGGGCGCGGCCGACCTCTACTACCTCGATCATCCCAGGCCACAGTTCTACGCGTTGGCGGTGACGGCCGCAGTGCTTGCGGTCGCGCTCGCGGGCCGTGCGGTCGCTGTGCGCCGGCTAAGACCCGCACCGGCCGCCGCGGCGCTGGCGATCGGAGCCGTAGCGGCCGTGACGCTGCTGGCGACCGTTGCAGTGGCGCCTGAGGGATTTCGGCGCGGGCTGTGTTCGCAGTTCGAGAACGCGGCGTTTTGGCTGGCGCTGGTCGCGAGTTACGGCGCGCTGGCACTGCTCGCTGCGCGCCTGGCACGCAACGCGGCTAGCGGGCGCGAGCGCGCGCTGGCGGCGCTGGTACCGCTCGCCGCCGCGATGTACCTGCAGCTTTATCCGCGCGCCGACTTCATGCACCTGCTGATGGGCGTGCCGTTGTTGCTGGTCGTGGCGCTGGCGCTGCTCGGCCGCGTGGCCTCGTGGTGGGAGTCGGGACAGTGGGGTGCCCTGAGCGGCACGCACGCGCTCGGTGCGATGGTGTTCGCAGCCGCGGCGTTGGTGCTGGGTGTGCGTTTGGGCCTCAACCTCGAGCCGATGGCGCACATCGCCGACGGCGACGACCTGCGGCGCACGGCAGTGGCGACACCGCGTGTCGATGTCTGGGTCGAGGCCAACGCGGCCGACGATCTCGTCGGTTTCGGCAAGACCGTCGACTATCTGGCCGCGCGCACCGTTGCCGGCGAGAGCGTGCTGGCATTCCCGGCTCTGACCGGTGTGTTGTTCGCTGCCGGCCGCGTCAGTCCGGTGTTCCACGATTACTGGTACCACGGGCGTCCATCGCTCGAAGAGGAGACCGCGATGCTCGCCGCGCTCCAGGCCGCGCCGCCGCGCTACATCGTTACGCTCAATCAGGGATGGACGTTCTTCATCGACTCACCGGTGTATTTCGTGCGTAGCGAAGAGTTTGCGCGCGAACGCTACCGGCTCGCTGCGCGCTTCGGCCGTTTCGACGTGCTGGTGCGCCGCGATCTGGCCGGCGCCGGTGCAGTGATCGACACGTGGCAACCCGAAGGCGACGCCGCCGCGGTCGCGCAACCGGAAACCGCTGCGCGGCGTCAGGCAGCGCGCCGCTGGATGGCGGCGCTGACGCCGCCGCAGGCCGCTGCCGCATCGTTGCCGGCCGGCAGAGCCGAAGCGATTCTGTTCTTGCGCGGCCTGCGCGATACCGGCGACCTGCGCACCGCGGCATGGGTGTTCAAGGGCTACGACAGCGCAGATCCGCGTCTGGTGCGCGAGGCCAGGGGCGCGATGGAACTGATCGGAGCGGGCTTCGAGGCATCGCGGCATCGCTGGGCCGGCGACTTCGACCGCGCCGCGATCCTGCCATACGTGGCGCCGCTGCGACCACACGCCGAGGAACTCCTCGCCGCGGGCGACCCGCAGGTGCGCGCGTTTGCTTCGGCCATAGTCTCGATCACAAGCGACGGCGCCGGTGCCGAGGCGAGTCGGGACTTCACGCAGGCGACCACGGCTGACAGCTCACCGCGGTCGCACGCGGCCTTTCCACGTCGACCGGCTGCGTCGGTGGTAGCGGCCAACACAGCGGTGGCTGAGTAGTGAAGACGCGCGAGCAGGATGTCGAGGACGCGCGAGCAGGATATTGAAGATGCGCGCGCGGGATAAGGAACTGCACTCGGTCGGACCGGTGGCGCTGCGCGCGTGGTACGGACTGCTCACGCAGGCAGTCGACAAGATCCTGCCGGTGCTGATCCTGCTGTATCTGGCACGCGCGCTCGATCCGGCCGAGTTCGGGGTCTACAGCTTCGTCGTCGCTTACCTCGCGTTCTTCCAGATCGTCTCCGATTACAGCATCGACACCGTCTTGGTCAGGGCGATGAGCCAGGATCCCGACGACCGCGACGCGTTGTTGCGTGCCGGACTCGGCCTCAAGTTCACGATGGCGATGGTGTCGGCGACGCTGGCGGTGACGTTCGTCGGAGTGGCATCGGCCCACCAGACCCCGGTGGCGTTGATGGCGGTGGCGGCACTGAATCTTCCGACGGCGCTGGGCGGTGCCTACCGGGCCTGGCAGCGAGCACGTCTGGAGATTGGCACGCTGTTCTTGCAAGCGGCGCTGCGTGCCGGGTTGCTCGCGCTCGGGGTCTTCGCGGCGGTGGAGGCCGGGGCCGGACTCGCGGCGATTTTCGCGTCGATGTCGGCGGCCAACGCGATCACGTTCCTGGTGGTGGCGTGGATGGTGCGCAAGACGGTGAAGCCGGGCCTTGCCTTCGACCTGCCGCGCTGGCGCCGACTGGCCGGCGGCGTCGCGCCGCTGATGCTCAACGCTTTCGCGATGACGGTCAGCCTGCGCATCGGCCAGATCCTGCTGATGTCGCTGCGCGGGCCGGTCGAGGTCGGCGTGCTCGGCGCGGCCTCGCGTGTCACCGAAGCCTTCACGTTGCTGCCCGAAGCTTTGATGATCAGCATCTATCCGTTGATGGCCGGGCTGCACGCGCGCGAGTCGCCGGCCTTGCTGAGTACCGCCGAGCGGTCGGCGCGCTACCTGGTTGCAGCTACCGGAGTGCCGGTGGTGCTGTGCGCGGTGGCAGGTAACGACATCATGACCTTGTTGTTCCCGCAGCAGGGCGTCCTGGCGGGGCCGGTACTGTCACTGCTCGCGTTCACCGCGCTGTTCTCCGCCACCGGCACCGTCATCCTGAACTTACTGGTGGCGACCCACGGCGAGAGGACGCTGTCGCGCAATACCTTCGCTTTCGCGATCGTCAACCTGGTTGCGTCGTTCTTCCTGATCCGTGCTTACGGCGGGATCGGTGCGGCCTGGACCATGCTGCTGACCAGCGCAGTCTCGCAGGTTTCGCTGGCGATGCTGCCGTCCACGCGCCGCTACGTGCGGGCGGTGCTCGGATCGGCAGTGCGTTCGTTCGGGGCGGTGGCCGCGGCTGTCGTGGTCGGGCGCAGCAGCGGCTTTTCGGGAGCTGCGCTTGTCTCGACCACGCTCGCCGCGTATGCGGCTGCGATCGTGTTGCTGCGGGTGTGCGGTGTCGAGGAGTGGCGGCTACTGAGGGCCGCCGCGGCGGGAAGCCGAGGCACCGGCGCGGCCGAGCGGGAGGACTGGTGACCGGCCTTTCGAGCACGGCGCGGCCGCGTTGCAATCTGTGCGCGAGCGAGCGCGTCGGCGTGTATCACGATCAAGGCTACCGGCGCGTGGTCAAGTGCCGTGACTGCCGCCTCGTATTCGTCGATCCGTTGCCGACACCCGAGCAGAAGGCCGAGATTGAGCGCCTTGCCTACGAGGGCGATCTGCTCCCCGAAGTCGCCGATTTCTTCCGCAATTGTCACCGTGACTTCAAGGACGACCCGGTCATCGACGCGTTCCGCCACGGACTGCGATGGCTCGGTACCCATCGAAAGCCCGGGCGTCTGCTCGACGTCGGTCCCGGTACCGGGATCTTCCTGCACCTGGCCTCCACCGAGTTCGGGTGGCAACCCTTCGGCATCGACATCTGCCAGGAGAGCGCCGACAAGGCGCTGGCCGAGTTCGGCATCGCGTTGCAAGTGGGCGACTTCGACACTTACCCATGGGCTCCGGCCAGCTTCGACGCGGTGACGATGCTCGACGTGCTCGAGCACACGCTCGACCCGGCGGCGTCGCTGCGGCGCGCCTGGGAATTGCTGAAGCCGGGCGGCGTGATCTACCTGGCGGTACCCAACCAGCAGTGCCTGATGACGGTGCTGCTCGACCGTTACATTTGTATGCGCGGTCCCGGTTACCGCTTCTTCCTGGAGCGCCTGTACGTTCCGCCTCACGTCTATTACTTCAATCCCAAGAGTTTGCGGCGCATGCTGGGGCGCGCGGGTTTCGAGATCCTCGGCGTCAGCACCGGCAACGTCTATCTCGGCCGTTATCGCTTGCCGCTGCGGATGCGCGTGCCGATGGAAATCGTGTTGCACGCCGGAAAGCTCGCCGGAATGGGAGCCAAGGTTCTTGCGCTGGCGCGCAAACCCGAGACACACGTACAGCCGTTGCCCGGCGCGTAGCGGCCTGTTGAAAATGGCACACGAGCGCGGAGCTGGCGACGCGCGAGGATCACGCCTGTCTGCTGGATCGCGCCTGTCGTCAGCTCGGCGCTCGCGGCTTTTCGCGCGCGCTTTGCATCTGGGCCATTTTGAATGATGGGCGCTTTTCTAACAGACTGTCAGCGTTCGCGAAAAGCCGCGAGCGCGTCACGGCGATGCAGCCGTCGCTGCTGCGACGATTGCCACGGCCGTCTTCAGCTCGCGAACCGCAGCAAGCGCGTCACGGCGATGCAGCAGTAGAACTCTGCCGTTGCCCGGCGGGAGCCAGCGTGTCCAATCGCGTTGCTGCGCGATCTCGTAGCCGTCGAGTGCGCCGAAACTGACGATCCACTCGTCGTCGACCACCCACCACCAACTCTTGACCGACGCCGGCTGGCCCGGCCTCGCTTGCGCGTCGCTCGGCCAGGTGCGCAGGTGGGCCGCGAGGCGTTCAGCGTTGTATTCCATTCCGCCGTCGACGCTTGCCGCATCGACGCCGCGGGCTTCGAGATCTGCGAGCAGGCTCCAGCGCGCACGGTTCCACTCCATCCAGTCGTGGGTTCCGGCAAGCGAGAACAGCGCTATCGCCGCGGTCAGCAGCACCGAGGCAGCCCCGGCGCGCGCCTGCGGCTTTGCCGCTACCGCGGCGGCCAAGCCCAGCGGCGCGATCGCGATCAGGTAGCGATCGAAATAGTAGGCGGCCTGAGCCAGAGAGCCGAAGGCCGACGTAGCGAATGCCAGCAGCACGAAGAGCTTCACCGGATCGCGCGCTGCGAATTCTTGCCTCGCGTTTTGGCCGAACACCAGGCTCGACCACCTTGCGACCAACAGGCTCGCCGAGGCCACCGACGCCGCGGTTACCGGCACACGCAACGCAAGACCGGCGCGCGGCAGATGATCCATCGCCAGGAAGAACGAGTCGCGCAACGTCACGCAGCCGACACCGAGGTCGTACACTACGTTGGTCAGGTAAAACATCAGCGCGCCTTCGCGCAGGTACAGGAACGAGGCCAGGGCCGTGAGCACGGCCGCCGTCGCCGTGGCAATCCGCCGTTCGCGAACTCCGGCTGGTTTGATGGTGAGGCCCAGCGGCGCCAGCAGGAACCCGACCGTGACCAGAGCGCGAAAGGCGGCGTTGCCGATCTCGAGCAGTGGCGTGGAGGCGGCCTCGCTGACTTTGTGATGCACGGCCTCGGGAACGCCGAGTCCCGAGACGATCCACGCTGCGTAAGCGCCGGCCGCCGCCAACGGTACGAGGACCGCGCACGCCGCATCGTTCACGCGCCTTCGTAGCGGCAAGTCGCCGGCCACCAGCGCTGCGATCGCAGCCGCGGCTGCGATGAAGATTCCGTGCTGGCGCACCAGCAGTGAAGCAGCCGCCGTTGCGCCTCCGGCCAACAGGTCAGCCCTGCTGTTGCGCGAAAGTCCGCGTGCGTAGGCCGCAGTGGCCATCAGCGCCAGCACCGCAAACGGAAGGTCGGTCATGAAAGTGAACGAGAGGTTGAAGTACAAAGGGCCAGCCGCCATCAGCGCGGCTCCCGCGGTGGCTCTTGCCGGCTCTGCACCGAGCCGGCGCAGCAAACAGTAGAAGACCGGAAGGCCGACCGCTCCGAGCACCAGCGTTGAGGCGCGCAGGATTTCGTAAGACGGTCCGAAGAGCCGGCACAGCACGGCCCCGTAGGCTGCCTGGAAGAGCAGGCTGGCGCCGGTCCAGGGCAGCAGGTCGAGGTCGTCGCCGCGGCACAGCGAGCGCGAGGCGTGCGCGAAAGCCCAGTCGTCGCTGAGCGGGAAGTTCCCCGCCGGGCCGACCAGCGCGACCGCCACGCACCACGCCGTCACCAGGAACAACGGACCTGACAGCCGCCGCCACCGCATCCGCGCATTCTGTGCGCGGGGAAGGGCAAGCCACAAGTGGCGCGGCGGTTGTTTCGACGCGCCGGTCGCCGGTGATGCGGGCGGGCGTGTCAACGGGCGCTGCGGCGACGACGAATCGGCAATAGCGGATGCCTCAGCGCCGACACAGCGCGACCAGGTCGAGAGCGCGGTCGATGTTGTCGGCACGCACCTCGAAGTCCTCCGGCACGATGACCGCGGCTCCATCGGGGGTGGCGCTGCGTCGCACCAACTTGGCCAGACGCGCGAAAGCGAAGCGGACCAGCCACGTCGGCAGCAGGTTGCGGATGCCGAGCGGATCCAGGCGCAGGATGTTGTGGACCGCGCCGGCGCGGGCGGTTTCGAAATTCTCGACTTTGTCGTTGCCGTGCATGCCGAGGATCTCGACGCTGCCGAACACGCTGCACAGCAGATCTCTCAACTCGTCCGCGGTGTATTCGCGCACGTGGTAGGGGTTCTCCGAGGTCGTGCGCAAGCGGTTCGGGGTGGTCAGGAGCAGCACGCCGCCGTCTCCGAGAAGCGCGCGTAGGCCCGCCAGGAAAGGTGCCGGGTCAATGATGTGTTCGAGCACCTGGAAGTTCAGCACGAGGTCGAAGGTCTCGTGCAGCTCTTCGGAACGGGTCAGGTCGGCTCGTTCGAAGCGCAGGTTTGTGGTGCCGGGTCCGATCCACAAACGCCGGCACTCGGCGATGGCGGCCTGCGAGTAGTCGATGCCGGTCACCTGAGCCGCGGTGTCGGTGAGGGTCCGGGTGCCGAAGCCCTCGCCACAGCCCGCGTCGAGCACGCGGCGCCCGGCTGCCATCGTCGAGGCGAAGCGATAGGCCGCGATGTGGCGCGCGTAATCGTACTCGAAGCCTTTGCCCCAACCCGGCCTCTCGCCGGTGAACTTCTTGCTATCCACTGTGTTTCGTCGCCGGCCGCAGCCTCGAGATTCAGCGCCGAGATGCGGCCCGGCAGCCAAGCCTTGCCGACTCTCGCTACATCGGCAAGCTGCGCAGGCACCCGCGAGTCGAAGCGCGGCGGCGGGCTCGATTGCCGGGTGCCCGGCCTCAACGACGATCGGCGGAAGGTTGCGCGCGGCTTTGTTCGAGCCTGCGACTGTGCTCTAAGCGGAACCCGGCGCGATGCCGTATCCGGCTGTCGCGGCCGCCTCCGCATGGACTGCGCGCAATCTCCAAGTTGGCACGAACTGTTCCCCGCCTGCGTTCTGCGAGACGTCGCGCCGAAGTCGCCTGCGCCGTTGGAAGCTCCCGAGGCCGCGATCACCAAGGCGCTCGAAGAAGCCGGTTTCGTCGAGTTCGCGCGCTCAGCCGCCGCCGAAGGGCGTTCGCTCACGCTGGTCGTCAACGACAATCACCGATTCACCGACACGCACACTTTTCTTGGCGCGGTCATACGGCTGATCGACGGTTCGCTGGAAGCCGGGCACCGGCCGCAGTTGCGCGTGCTGGTGGCGGCAGGGAGCCACTTGGCCGGGGCCGACGAGAGGGCCGCGCACGAGCAAACGATGCTCGGTTCCCACCGAGATCGCATTGCCGAACTGGTCTGGCACGACGCGCGCAGCGCCCGCGACATGCGCGAGGTCGGACACAATTCGCTGCACCGCTGGATGGTCGAGGGTGGTTTCTACCTGGCGTGCGGGAGCATGGAGCCACACTACTTCGCGGGCGTGACCGGCGGACACAAGACCCTAACGGTCGGCGTGATGTCGCTCGCGAGCCTGACCGCCAACCACGAGAACGCGATGTCGTCGCAGGTCCGTCCGCTGCGGCTCGATGGCAACCCCGTCCACCTCGGCATCGTCGACGCGCTGGCCGACCTCGAAGACTCCGGCGCGCGTCTGCTGGTGGTCAACGAGGTGCTGGTTGACGGCAAGATGGTGGCGGTCACGGCCGGTCACCCGGTCGAAGCGTTGCACCGCGGACTCGAGACCGTACGCGAGTGTTTTTCTGCATCGGTATCCGAACCGCTCGATCTGGTGATCGCGCGCATGACGGTGCCGCTCGATCGCGATTTCTACCAGGCCGAGAAGGGCATCAAGAACACCGAGTGCGCGCTGCGCGACGAGGGCGTGATGGTTCTCGAAGCCGAGTGCCGTCACGGCGTCGGCATCGACCACTTCGTCGCGCTGCTGCGCGAGGCCGCTACCCACCAGGAAGCGGTGGCGTTGGTCAAAGCCAGAGGTTACCGCCTCGGCGACCACAAGGCGGTGAGGCTGCGCGCGTTGACCGACCAGCGCCGCGTTCACGTCGCGCTGGTCAGTGAGGGCGTGCCGGTCTCGGTCGGCGAAGTTCTCGGCGTCCGCATCTTCGCCGATCGAGCGGCTGCGGCAGGTTGGGCTCGCGAAAGTCTCGGCCACGGACCCAGTCGCGGTCTGCTGGTCGAGGGTGCGGGTAGCCTGGCGGTCGAGGTGTTGCTGGAGCCGGACGCTGCGGTAATCCGTTGAGCCGCGGCTGCAAGATCGCAACCCGTGCGCCGCGCGGCGTGGTTGGCGGGTTTCGCCGCGAACGCAACGGTGACGAGATCGCACCGTTTCTCGAAGACGCCGCGCACTTTCCCGGCGGTCACTCTCCCGAAGTCTGCTTTCCCACCTGCGAAGCTGAAGTGGCCTCGGTGCTGGCCGAGGGACGCACGCTACTCGCCGTCGGCGTGCAGTCTTCGCTGACCGGCGGTGCCACTCCGCGCGGGGAGGTAGTGCTGTCGACCGCGCGCCTGAATGCTGTGCGCGAGTGGAGCGCCGCAGGTGTGAGCGCCGGAGCCGGCGTGGTGCTGCGCGATCTCGACGCCGAACTCGCCGTGCGCGATCTCTACTTCCCGCCGATCCCGACCTACGACGGCGCCAGCATCGGCGGCGTCGTCTCGACCAACGCGGCCGGTGCTGCGACCTTCAAGCACGGCGCCACGCGCGCGTGGGTCGACGCACTGACGGTGGTGCTGGCGTGTGGCGAAGTGCTCGACCTCGAACGCGGAGAAGTCTTCGCCTGTCGAAGCGACGCGGGCGAGGGAGCCTTTTTCGAGATCGAGAAACTCGGCGGCGAGGTGCTGCGCGTGCCGGTACCGTGCGTGGCGTGTCCGCAAGTTGCCAAGGTCAGTGCTGGCTATCGCGGCGGCGTTGACCTCGATTTGATCGACCTGTTCATCGGTGCCGAGGGAACCCTCGGTGTGGTCACCGAGGCGCGTCTTCGCCTGGTCGGACCGCGTCCGCGTTTTCTGGTGGTGCTGGTTCCGGTTGCCGGCGATCGCGAGGCGCTGGCATTGACGCGCGAGCTTCGCGACCAAGCGCGCGCGCGCGCGGCTGTCGATTCGGGCGGCGTCGACGTGGCGGCGGTCGAGTACATCGACGCGCGTTCGCTCGAGGTGCTGCGCGAAGACGGCGTTGCCGAGCGCGTCGGCGTTACGATCCCGACTTCGGCACGTGCACTGTTGCTGGTACAGGCCGAACTTCCCGCCGACTACGATCGCGCGCGCGCCTATGCCGAACTGGCAGCGCACGCGGAAGCGGGACGCGCGCGCGCGGCGTGCGGACCGGTAGCGCGGCTCTGCAGCATCCTCGAAGCTCACGGTGTGCTGGATGTAAGCGTTCCCGCGTTGCCCGAAGAGGACGAACGACGGCGAGCGCTGTTCGCGCTGCGCGAAGCGGTGCCCGAAGGCGTCAACCGGCGTGTGCGCGAGATCCAGCAACGAGTCGGTCCGGCGGTTTCCAAGTCGGGCGGCGACGTCATCGTGCCGTTCGAGCGTTTGGAAGAAGCGCTGGCGCGCTATCGCGTGCTGATCGAGGGTGCGGGCCTCGACGCCGCGATCTGGGGCCACATCTCCGACGGCAACCTGCATCCCAACGTGCTGGCGCGCAGCGTCGGCGAGATGGACGCGGCGCGCCGCGTACAACTCGCGATCGGGGAAGTAGCGATCGCACTCGGCGGCAGTCCGATGGCCGAACACGGCACCGGCCGCAATCCTGCCAAGAAGGCGCTGCTGCGCGCTCTCCACGGCGCCGCCGGCGTGGCCTCGATGCGGGCGACGAAGAAGGCTCTGGACCCGCACTGGCAACTCGCCCCCGGCGTACTCTTCGACGCCGATTAGCAGCCTGTTGAAAATGGCCCACCAGCGCGGAGCTGGCGACGCGCGAGAATCACGCGCGTCTGTTGTGTCTCGCCCCTCGCCAGCTCGGCGCTCGCGCCTCCGCTCGCGGCATTTCGCGCGCGCCTTGCATCTGGTCCATTTTGAACAGGCTGATGGACGGTTTCTTAACGGGCTGCTAGCGAGCCGGTCAGACGGCGTCGAGCCGTGACAGGTCGGCGTCTACCATCGTCGCGACCAACTGTTCCAGCGACGTGCGTGCCTTCCAGCCGAGTTCGCGCTCGATTCTGGCGGGGTTGCCGACGCGTACCGCGCCGTCCGACGAACGCTGCAGCGCGCTGTCGCTGCGCACGTAGCGGCGCCAGTCCAGGCCCAGGTGCGCGAACGCGAGCGCGGCGAACTCGCGCACGGTGGCACTGCGGCCGGTGGCGACGACGTAGTCGCGCGCGCGAGCGCCGCCGAGCATCAGACGCAGCGCTTCCATGTACTCGGGTGCGTAGCCCCAGTCGCGTGTGGCGTCGAGATCGCCGAGCACCAATTCGCGGTCGAGTCGGCGTGCTATGCGCGCGGCCCCCTGGGTGATCTTGCGCGTCACGAAGTGCGCGGGTCGCAGCGGCGACTCGTGGTTGAACAGGATCGCCGAGCACGCGAACAAACCGTGCTGGTCGCGGGCGCGCGCAATCAGTAGATGTGCCTCGGCCTTGGTGACGCCGTAGGGATTGGCCGGCCGCAGCGCAGTGGTTTCGTCCTGGGGCAGTCGTGAACCTGCGCCGAAGATTTCCGAGGTCGAAGCCTGACAAACGCGAATCGGCGCCCCGCAGTCGCGAATCGCCGCCAACAACCGCGCGACCCCGAGCGTGTTGACGTCGAAGATCGCGCCGGGGGTTTGCCACGAAGAAGGGACGAAGGTGATCGCGGCCAGGTTGTAGATCTCGTCGGGCCGGGCCTGGTCGAGGGCGCGCCGCAACGAATCTGCATCGCGCAGGTCGCCGGCCAGGAAGTGAACGCCGCCGACGGGCGGGCCCAGGGCGGTGTTGTCATGACCCGGAGCGATCAGTCCGAACACCAGCGACCCTTCGGCGACCAACGCCTCGCACAAGTAGCGGCCGTCCTGGCCGGAAGCTCCGGTGACGAGAACGCGCCTTGCCCAAGCGTCCGATCGTGTGGGTGTTTCCATCGAGACCGTCACTTGCGCGGAGAATATGTGTTTGTCCGGCGCGTGGCGAGTTGCCGGCGCTCGGTTGGTGCGGCGTGCGTGTGGCATGACGCTTGGCCGATAGATGCCACGACCTTAATTCGGCTGGTGGCTGCGCTGCTCGTCGCCAGTGCGGTGGGCGGGCTCGCCGTCGAGGCCGAGGCGCGGCCGGCCATCGAACCGCTTCCGAACCTCCCGTATTTCGTGTATGGGCTCGCGGCCGGGGTCGAGTTGCGAATCCTTTTCTGCGAGCGGAAAATCCCTCGATGAGACTCAAAAACGGCCCGTGGGGCTTCGGTGCGGGGATTGTCCTCGGCTTGATGATCGGATCGGCTTCGTTGTCGGTGGCGGCATTCGGCTACAAAGGCTGGCAACGTTTCGGCCGCGATTTCCAACTCGGCTATCTGACCGGCTTCTTCGACATGGCCAACCTGGCGCGCAATCTCGATCCCGACGGCTACATCGACGAGAACTTTCCGTTGTGGCCCAAGGCCAGACTCACCGATTGGCACAACGCGGTCAACGAACTCTACATGGATCCCGAGAACCGGGAGTACGGAATGTACGCGATCCTGCGGCTGGCTGCCGAAGAGTTGAAGAAGAAGTACGGACCCGCGCCGAGCGCGGCCAAGCGCCTTCAGCCGGCATTTACGGAGCAGATCCAAAGAGCTCGAAAGGCCGAGCAGGAAGCTCTTTCCAAAGACATGGCGCAGAAAGCCCAGAACTCTCAGGAGCCGGCTGCCGCCGCTTCGGCAGTGCCCAAGAAGGTTCCCGACCCCAGCGTGGGTCCTTCCTGGGATCACCGAAAGCGCCGCTGTCCGTGTCCCGATGGAGCGAAGGATTCGACGAACCAACACCCGGCAGCGGAGGATTCGGTTCCGGCTCTTTCTTCGACCGAGCCGGCCAAAGCCGGCGCGGCAGAGCCGCAGCGGGCTGAGCCGGTCAAACCGCAGCAACCGACCAAAGCCGGTGCCACTCCCGCCCCGGCCAAGACGCCTGCAGGTTCGGCTTCCAAGCAGTGAGCTGAGGCAGCGGAGCGACGTTGTAGTGAGTGGTTCGCGCCTACGAGCCCCGAGTTGGCAAGGGGCGAGACTCAGCAGACGGGCGTGATCCTCGCGCGTCGTTGAACTTAGCGAGATAGTCCTGGCGCAAGTAGCGGGCGAGACTCAGCAGACAGGCGTGATCCTCGCGCGTCGCCAGCTCCGCGCTCGGGGGCCATTTTCAATAGGCTGCGAGCCGGCGGCGTGCTGGAGTCGGTAGAGGCGCGCGTAGAGTCCGTCCTTCCTCATCAGTTCGGAGTGGCTGCCGCTCTCGCGCAGCGTACCGTGGTGCAGCACCACGATACGATCGGCTCTTTCGATCGTCGCCAGCCGGTGCGCGATCACCAGCGAGGTTCTTCCTTCTTGCAGGCGCGCGACCGCGTCCTGGATCAACTCCTCGGTGTCGTGATCGACGCTGGAGGTGGCCTCGTCGAGTACCAGTATCTCGGGTTCGTAGGCGAGCGCTCGGGCGAACGACAGCAACTGGCGCTGGCCGGTCGAGAAATTGTTGCCGCGCTCGCGCACCACGCCGCGGTAGCCCTCGGGCAGGCGCTCGACGAAGCGATCGGCGTGGACCGCACGCGCGGCGCGGCGCACGGCCTCGTCGCCGAGGTCGTCACGTCCCATCCTGATGTTGGCCTCGATGGTATCGGAGAACAGGAAGACGTCTTGCAGCACGGTGACGATGCGGCGGCGTAGTGCGCCGAGATCCCACTCGCGCACGTCGATCCCGTCCACTTTCACGCTGCCGCTGTCGATGTCGTAGAAGCGCGCCAGCAGTTTGGTGATGGTGGTTTTGCCAGAGCCGGTCGCGCCGACGATTGCCACGTGCTCGCCGGGGGCCACACTGAATGACACTCCGCGAAGGACGGGTTCGTCCGGAAGGTAGCCGAACCACACGTCGTCGAACTCGATGGTCCCGAGCCGCGGCGGGGTCGGAGCCGGCGCGGCCGGGCTGCCGAGCGCCGGTTTCTGTTCGAGCAGTCCGAAGACCTTCTCGCAGGCCGTCAGCGCCGACTGCATCACGGCGTACTTGTTGGAAAAGTCGCGTATCGGGATGAAGAACTTGTTGATGTACTCCATGAACGCGACCAGCGTGCCGAAACTGATCGCCGCGCCGGCCGCTGACTGTGCCGGTGCCGGGACGCCGATTACCAGGTGGGCGCCGTACCAGAGGATGGCGGCGGTCGAGATCGCGCTGACCGCTTCGACGATCGAGAACAGCGCGGCTTCGTAGATGTTCGACCAGTGATTCGCGTCGCGGTGGGCGGCGTTGAGGCTTTCGAACTCGGCTGCGACTTCGCGCTCGCGTGCGAACAGCTGCACCACCGCCATGCCGGTGATCGATTCCTGCAAGAACGCGTTGATCCGTGCGATGCGCTCGCGGATCAGCCGGTAGTACTTGCGCGCCTTGCGGCGGAAGAAGTCGATCAACAACATCATTACCGGCAACGTCGCCAGTGCCGCGATCGCCAGCTTGGCGTGCATCGTCAGCAGGATCACGATGACGCCGAGCAGCGTGATCGCGTCCATCAGCATGGTGAGCGCACCGGCCGCGAACATTTCGTTGATGACGTCGACGTCGGTGGTCATGCGGGTGACCAGACGCCCGACCGGATTGCGGTCGAAGAAGGCCGTCTCCATCGATTCGACCTTGGCGAAAACGGCCATGCGCAGGTCGGCCAGCGAGCGCTGCGCCGTCAGCATCGTGAAGTAGTTCTGCCAGTACAGCAGCACGAACTCGCCGGCCACGGCCGCCGCGAAGGCACCGGCCCACAGCCACAACCCGTCGCTGCGGCCGGCGCCGATGTAAGCGTCGATCGCGTGCTTGATGATCCACGGCTGCGCCAGCACACACGCAGAAATCGCCGGCAGCAGGATCATCGACAAGAAGAAGAGGTGGCGGTGCGGCGCCAGGAAACGCCACATCGCGCGCGCCATCGCGAGGTCGCGGGTGACGATCAGTTGCTGTTCGTCCTGAATGCCGCGGGCGCCGCCGCCTCCGGTGCTTTCGCCAGTCGTGCTCACAGGGCTTCGAGCTCTTCGGTCAGGCTCTGGCGCCGGTACAGGTCTGCGTAGATGCCGCCGCGCGCCAGCAACTGCGCGTGGGTACCTTCTTCGACCACGCGTCCTTCGTCGACTACGGCCACGCGGTCGGCGCGCCGCACCGACGAGACCCGATGCGAGATGATGATCGTCGTGCGGTCTTGCATGACACCGCCGAGATGCTCGAGGATGCGGTTTTCGGTGGCGGCGTCCACGCTCGAGAGCGAGTCGTCGAGAACCAGGATGCGCGGGTCGCGCGCGATCGCTCGCGCCAGCGTCAGACGCTGCTTCTGACCGCCCGACAGCGTCACGCCGCGCTCGCCCACCGGTGTCTCGAGGCCGGCGGGAAACTCGGCGAGGTCGGCGTCGAGCCCCGATATCTCGACCAGTCCGGCGACCTCGCTCGGCAGCAGATCGGAGCGTCCGAAGCCGATGTTGCGCTCTATCGTCGTCGAAAACAGGAACGGGTCTTGGGGCACGAATCCGATCGCGCCGCGCAGCGCATTCAGATCCCAGCGCCGCACGTCGACGCCGTCGACCAGCACGCGTCCGTCGGCTACGTCGAACAGCCGCGGCAACAGGTGAGCCAACGTCGACTTGCCCGAGCCGGTGCGCCCGAGAATCCCGAGGCTGCTGCCGGCTTCCACTCGCAGCGTGACGTCGTGGAGGATGCCGCTGCCGTTGGCTTCGCCGGCGTAGCCGAAATCGACGTGATCGAAGACGACCTCGCCGCGCACGCTCTGCGGGGCGTAGGCGCCGCAGTCAGCGCCTTCGGCGGTGGGAGCGGCGATTGCCGGGCTGGCGATCGCCGCTTCGACGTCGAAGATCTCGCCGAGGCGAATGACGGCCGCGCGGCCTCGCTGCACCAGTGCGATCATGAAGCCCAGCGACATCAACGGCCACGCCAGGATCTGCAGGTAGCCCATGAAAGCGACGAACTGTCCGAGGCTCAGCCGTCCCTTCACCACTTCGCTGCCGCCGTAGCCGAGCACGATCACGATGCCGAGCGACGACGCGGCACGGATGGCCGGGAAGATGCGGCCGCGCATCCGCGCAACCGTCATCGCTTCGATCTGGTAGAGCTGGTTGAGGGCGCGGAACTCGGCGATGCGCGCCTCTTCGTTCACGAACGACTTGACGACGTGGATTCCGGCCAGCGTTTCCTGGGCGAACGCCGACATCGTGGCGAGCTTTTCCTGGGTTCTGACCGTCGCTTCCATCATCGCACGCATGTAGCGGCGCATCAGCACCAGGATGATCGGGAACGGCGCCAGCGCCGCGATCGTCAACGAGGGATCCATCCACACCATGATCGAGAACGCGTAGGCGAGGTACAGCGGTGTGTTGAGGAAGGTCAGGATGCCGGGGCCCAGCAGCATGCGTACCGCACCGATGTCGTTGACCAGCCGTGACATCAGGTCGCCGGTGCGTTGGTGCTGGTAGTAGCCTTGGTGCAGTTTGAGCAGGTGGGTGAAGAGGTCGCCACGCAGGTCGTATTCGACGTCGCGTCCGGCGTTGAAGATCAGTACGCGCGAGATCGTCCTCACCACCGATTGGGTGACGGCTACGACCACGATCAGCAGTGCGTAGTGCGCGACCAGGGCCAGGCGCTCGGGCGCCGCGCCCTCGGCTCCGATGGCATCGACGGCGCGGCGGGTCAGGATCGGAATCGCCATCACCAGGCTGGCGGTCGCGAACAGGCACAAGCTCCCGAGCGCGTAGCGCCAAGCGTAACGGCGCAGGTATTTCCAGAGGCGGTTCACGAGGTGAAGCGCTGGTTTATATCCGAGGCACGCGAGTCCGCCAGCGTCGCCCGCTACCGGGCCGCGCGCTTGGCGCTCGTGGCGGCAGCCGCCGCGCTGGCGGTCTGCGGCTGCCGCACAGGCTATGTGGCTCGCCTCGCCTACGAGGAGGCCCGATATCTGGCCAGCGCGCGGCCGATCGAGCAACTGCTGGCCGAGACCGAGGATCCGCAGCGGGCGCAGGCACTGGCCCTGGTACTGGAGGTGCGCAGCTTTGCCGCCGGCCGCGGGCTCGATCCGGGAAGCAGCTATCTCGAAGTGGTCGACACCGGTTCGGCCTCTCCCTTCCAGGTGGTGACGGCAGCCCCGGTCGATCGCCTCGAACCCTACACTTGGTGGTATCCGGTGATCGGTGCGATTCCGTACCGCGGTTACTTCGACCGCGACCAAGCCGCGGCGTACGCTGCCGCGCTGCGCGCTGACGGGCTCGACACGCGCATCGTCGAGGCTTCGGCGTACTCGACCCTCGGTTGGTTCGCCGATCCGTTGCCGTCAAACGTGCTCGATCGCGGTCCGCTGGCGATCGCGACCACGGTCTTCCACGAACTGGTGCACCAGAACTTCTTCGCGCCGGGCCAGGTTGCGTTCAACGAAACACTGGCGACCGCCGTGGCCTACCGTCTGACGGCGGACTTCTTCGACGGCCGAGGGGACGTCGCCAACGCCGACCGCGTGCGTCGCTCGCGGACGGCTTGGCTGGCCCGAGGCCGCGTGCTCGACACCGGCGCGGTCACCCTCGATGCGTTGTTCGCTCGTGCCCGCAGCGACAGTTGGCCGCGCGATCGTCTGCTCGCCGAGCGTGAGGCGGCCTATCGCGGTATCCGCGATGCGGTCGCCGCCGAGGACGCGGCGTTTGCCGCCGTACTCGCCGACGGCGGGCTCGACAACGCGTCGTTCCTCGCGGTTTATCGCTATGCCGAGCGCGCCGCCGTGATCGACGACTTCCTGGCTCGCCAGCAGGGCCTGCCAACTGCACTCGCACGTCTTCGCGTGCTCACCAGGCACGGCCAGGACGGCTACGCGGCGCTGGCTAGGGGGACGTAGGTGCGGCAGGTTGCTCCGGCGCCAGCGTGAGCTAAGAAGACACCTGCCTTACGGCGACCGCCTCCACACGAGGCCGGCGTTCAACACGACACCACGAAGAGGAAACAGCGATATGGCCACGCAAAGGGTAAGAGAAATTCTGAGTTGGTACGCAGGCGAGAATCCCGGCGTTTTGTCGAACCTCGCCCGCATCATGAACACCGGGAAACTGGCCGGAAGCGGGCGTTTCGTGATCCTGCCGGTCGACCAGGGGTTCGAACACGGACCGGCGCGCAGCTTCGCGCCCAATTCCGCCGGCTACGATCCGCGCTACCACTTCCAACTTGCGATCGGCGCCGGGTGTAACGCCTACGCTGCGCCGCTGGGGTTCCTCGAGGCCGGCGCCGCCGAGTACGCCGGCGAGATTCCGCTGATCCTCAAACTCAACAACCACGACTCGCTGGCACCGGACGGTGCCGATCCTTCGCCGTCGGTGACGGGCGCCATCGACGACGCGCTTCGACTCGGATGCGCGGCGATCGGCTACACGATCTACCCC
>Ga0172375_10005237_pt1 | contig 18792 bp, 18 predicted proteins | sample LakKiv1m_FD_114537 | JGI IMG/M metagenome (GOLD analysis project Ga0172375, IMG submission 114537) | Freshwater microbial communities from Kabuno Bay, South-Kivu, Congo - kab_092012_11.1m | ecosystem: Environmental > Aquatic > Freshwater > Lake | place: Democratic Republic of the Congo...
ATCGCCATTGCTGTTCTGGGGCCGACGCCGCTCACTTTGATTAGTTGCTGGAATAGTTCTCTTTCTTCCTGATCTTCAAATCCAAACAAGGATAAGTTATCCTCACGAACAACCAGATAGGTAAACAGGCTGATATGCTCTCCAGGATTGAATGATGAGCAGATTCGCTGAGCGGCAAACACTTTTAGACCGATACCGCCGATCTCGATTACCAGGCTGCCTTCATCTTTCTCTTTAATTTCGCCTTTAATTGAAGCGATCATTTTGCTTTTCCCTGATGCTGTGCGAATATCTCAAATAAAACGATAGAGGTTGCATTTGAAAGGTTTAAGGAATCTACCGTACCTTGCATGGGTATCGTGACGAGTCCATCACAGATTTCTTTGTGCCTGTTTAAAAGTCCTTTTTGTTCACTGCCCATAAGCAGGATCATATCCTTTGGATAATTATATCTGCGGTAATTCAAACCCTCATCGCACCAGGTGCCTACAAGGGGATAATCACTTGCCTTTTTCCATTTAGAAAAAGTTTCTAAGGAACATTTTATTAGCTTCTGGGTGAATATTCCTCCCATACTGGCCCTGACAGAAGTTGGGTGATATGGATCGGTGGCATCATCAAGCAGTATCATTCCATTACCCCCAGTCGCATCCAAAGAGCGAAGAATTGAACCCAGGTTTCCCGGATCCTGAACCGAATCAAGCGCCACCCAAAGACCTTTTGTAACCAACAATTCGCTGAGATCGCTCCATTTTTCTTCTACAACGGCAGCAATTCCTTGGGGACCTTCTTTCAAGGAAATTGACAAAAAGGTCGATTCTGTTACTGAAATAAGGTCGATACCTTGCTCCTCAATAGTAGAGACCATTTTTTTCCCATAGGTCGAATCCAGAAGTTCAGGACAAAAAATCACATGCTTGATATTTTGCTTTGTCCTGACCGCTTCACCGATCAATCGGATCCCTTCAACAAAAAATAAGCCGCTCGACTTTCGCTCTTTTCTTTGTCGAAGGCTGCGGATGAATTTGACCGTTGGATTCGATGAACTAGTTATCGTCTTCATTTAAAATACTTGCTTGGGATAGACGCCGGCTATGAATATGGCAAATCGCAACTGCCAGGGCATCCGCTGCATCGTCAGGTTCTGGTATTTTTTCCATATTCAGCAATATTTTTACCATTTGCTGCATTTGTTTTTTATCTGCTTTGCCGTATCCGGCGATCGCTTGCTTTATTTCCATTGGGTTGTATTCAAAGACTGGTTTTTTGGCTAAAGTGAGAGATACAAGAATAACACCCCTTGCTTGCCCGACCGCCAGGGCAGTTTTTACATTACGCTGGAAAAATAATTTCTCCACAGCCGCACAATCCAGACTGTGGAGAAGGAGCAAATCATTTAATTGTTCAAATAAAGAACTTAATCTTAATTCTGGTGAATCTTCTGGATCAGTTTTTAGAACACCGTAACTGATCGCATTTAACGAACCATCAGTTAATTCTTCAACAACTCCATAACCTGTGAGCGCTGTGCCCGGATCAATTCCGATCACAGCCATGGCTTATTCGGTTTCCAGCGCAGCCAAAGCTTCTTCGGAGATCTCGATATTCGAATAAACATTTTGAACATCATCCAGATCTTCCAAAGCTTCGATGACTTGCATGACCTTCAAAGTCTTTTCTTTGTCAAGGCCGATCTCTTGTTTCGGAAGAAAGCGAAGGTCAGACTCATCTGGTTCAAAACCGGCTTCGCGCAGGCGGTCGCTTATCTCTTTGAAATTTTCGACAGGAGCAAAGATCTCAATATATTCATCATCATTGGTGATATCTTCTGCGCCGCATTCAACCGCCAGCTCAAAAACTTTATCAAAATTAACATTCTCGGCAGGAATTGAGAAGTAACTGACGTGTTTAAACTGCCATGCAACTGAACCAACTTCTGCTGTGTTGCCGCCAGATCGTGTCAGTACATGGCGAATCTCTGAAAGGGTTCGATTTCTGTTTTCGGTCAAGCAATCCACTAAAACCGCAACACCATTGGAGGCATACCCTTCATAAGTAATTCTTTCAATTGCCAAACCATCTTTATCTTCCCCGGTCCCTCGCTTGATAGCGCGCTCAATATTGTCCTTTGGCATGTTTTCAGCCCTGGCTCGGTCAAAAGCCAGGCGAAGTTTAAAATTCGATTCAAGATCACTTCCGCCTTCGCGTGCAGCGATCGCAATTTCTCTGGCAAGCCTGGTAAAAGCCTGTCCGCGTTTCGCGTCAGCTACACCTTTTTTACGTTTGATCGTGGACCACTTATTATGACCTGACATACCAAAAGCTCCTTATTTCGAGAGACTCAGGATTGAATTACCGCAAAATTATACCATTTGCGGTTTATAAACGCTTAATCATGAAGATATGCTTATTTTTTCTCGACTTTGACCGGATTACTCAATCTTCCAATACCCTCAATCTCAATTTCCACAATATCACCATCTTTGAGTGCCCCTACTCCTGCAGGTGTGCCAGTAAGGATCAGATCTCCAGGTTCCAAGGTCATCACAGAAGATATATATATTATCAGCTGGGAAATGCTGAAAACCATTTCGCGTGTCGAGGACAACTGCCGGATCTCGTTGTTCACACGGCAAGTGATAAGAATATCAGCAGGATCAAGATCAGTTTCGATCCAGGGTCCAACCGGGCAGAAAGTATCAAACCCTTTGGCGCGCGACCATTGGCCGTCTCGGCGCTGCAGGTCGCGAGCTGTAACATCATTAACAATGGTGTAACCGAGTATATGATCCTTCACCGCTTCCTGTTTGATCCAGCGCCCGCTCCTGGAAATTACAATCCCCAGCTCTGATTCGTGCTCAACCTGCGAGGATTGCGGAGGAAGGATGATGGGTGATCCGGGACCAATGACCGCAGAAGGCGGTTTAAGAAAGATCATGGGCACTTCGGGGATCTCGACGTCATGTTCTTTAGCATGTTCGGGGTAATTCCTGCCGATAGCGATGATCTTGCCTGGTTGAACAGGTGCCAGCAATTTGACCTCTTCGAGCGGTATCGTGGCTTCGAGCCGCCTGTATGCGCCGAAAGGAGGTTCGCTTAACATGCCAACCAGGTTCTCATGGATCCACCCATATTGGGGATCCGATCTTTTGTGGGTATAACGAATTATCTGCATTGTTTTTGGTTTTTCCTGTTTCCAGTTATAATTGGCATCGTCTTTGGGCGGGTAGCTCAGTCGGTCAGAGCGCATCTCTTACACAGATGAGGTCGCAGGTTCGAGCCCTGTTCCGCCCATTTCAGACCTCATCTCGCTCCTTATCCCATAGATTGTATAATGCAGTTCAAAATCAAATAAACTAGAGACTTCATCAATGGAACTCAACAAGGTATTTGTCCTCTTTAGTTCTAGACCTGCAAAGTTAACTTAATGGACATACAAAGTTATGTATTAGTTTTTCTTGCCCAGACCTCGCCTTGTTCATCTACTTCGATGAAAAGAGTTTCTTTTCCTTTATAAAATATTAGATACAAAATAGCTGGAAGTAAAAGCAAAAGACTTAGGGCTAAGGCAACCAAACAAGATGGTTCGGTTTCTCGTATAAGTTGGGCAGAAGTCTCAAATTGGCTAACAAGTTGCCATCCTTCTTTTACATAATGTAAGATAGATGCTTTAAGAATTTCTTTGCGCCTTTCAATAGTTTTGGTTGTCATGTTTTGCTCTTTTCTAAATGATTATTTTCTTCTGTAAGTATAGGTCTTACTTTTGATAAAAGTTATTCTTAACCGCTGCCATCTAAGTCAAACCCCTTACTGTACAGCTTCCTAGCCTTCTGAATATTCATATTCTCGTTAGACTCTTGAGTATTTACTTTGTTATATGCTTTTTCGGGTATCAAATCATTAATAATTTTATGGGCATCACTCTCAAAGTACGAGGAGAGTCAAGTATTCAGCATATAAATATAATTTGGATATGTCTCTCATGTCCATTGCTTTATTGTCTCTGACTTAATTTCATTTACCTTTTTCCTACTTCCGACCTTTACACAGATGAGGTCGCAGGTTCGAGCCCTGTTCCGCCCACATCCCCTATTTTGATTTTAATTCGATCACAGCAACCTTGACCTCTTCCACTTCCTTTAATGATTCAAGGATCCCAAGCAAAATATTGGTGATGATCTTGGTTGGAAAGTCAGTCAAATAGATATCCTTGCCATTCACTTTTATGGTGACTTTATACATTATTTCTTTCCTTTCAGTATTTTATTGATCAACCCATCAAAATTTCCGTCGTACGTCCAGATCGTGTTCTCCCTAATGTCAATATCACCGATCCTTACTTTCAATATCCCAGTATCTCGCGCACTTTCAATGATAATTATGTCAGGCTTATTGATCGTAGTGATCAATTGTATTATTTCATTGATCTCGAGTGTTTTGTTGAAATTAATATTTGTCTCAATAGTTGAGGAAAGGATCACCGGATCCGCACCTGCTTTTGAAAAACGATCAGTATCTTTGCCTTCAGTGTCAAGCCTGACGGGGTGACCTGATTGTTTGATCGCAGACACTTTTTTTCCCCTTAATATCAATTCCTTGATCAATCGTTCGATCAGCGTTGTTTTTCCGCTGTTGGAATACCCATAAAAGCCAATGATGATCGGTTCTTTCATATTATCTTTATCTATAATATATCAATTTTGTCCTGTTTAATATCATTGTATTTCACTAAGACTATAATGTCAGCAACAACTATCCTGGAGAGCAGTAATGAAATTTAAAGAGAGTTTTCTGGCTGAAGGCGCGCTATATACCGACTTTTATCAGCTTACTATGGCACAGGTTTATTTCCAGCTTGGCATTCATGAAAAAACTTCTCAATTTGATTATTTTTTCAGAAGTTACCCGGATTACGGCTTGCACCAGGCCGGGTATTGTATCAATGCCGGCATGGAGTGGCTGCTCGACTGGATGAATGAATCCAATTTCCTCTCACCTGAAATCGAATACTTACGCGCATTGAAAAATCACGAAGGTAATTCCCTTTTCTCACCTGATTTCCTGAAATGGTTGACGGGAAAGAATGTTGCAACAGGATTAAGCATCCTGGCGATACCTGAAGGCAGAGTCGTACATCCTTATGTTCCCCTTGCAGTCGTTCAGGGGCCGATCCTTTTCGCTCAACTGATCGAATCTTCTCTGCTCAATCACTTAAATTACCAGACGCTTATTGCCACCAAAGCTGCCAGAATTCAGGAAAGCGGCATGGGACAGGCCATTCTCGAATTCGGCCTGCGCCGAGCTCAAGATCGGGCGGCAACGGCCGGCGCGCGGGCGGCGATCATTGGAGGCGCTGTCGGCACTTCCAACACCGGCGCTTCAGCTATTTTGGGTTACAAACCTAGCGGCACCCATGCCCACAGCCTGGTTCAAGCTATTGTCGCAATGGGCGGTTCAGAATTGGATGCCTTCAGAGCCTATGCAGTCGCTTATCCTGATGACTGTACACTTCTGGTAGATACCTATGACACTCTTGAAAGTGGCATACCGAATGCAATTACCGTTTTTGAAGAGCTAAAAGCGAAAGGGCACAAACCTGTTGGTATTCGCCTTGATTCCGGCGACCTGGCTTACCTCAGCATACAGGCAGCACGCATGCTCGATGCTGCAGGTTTTGAGGATGCGCGAATTGTGCTATCGAACCAGATCGATGAACTGGTCATCTGGCAAATTTTGACCCAGATAAAAGAAGAAGCCAGCCGCTACGGCGTTGATCCAGACTTGTTGGTTAAGCGCCTTGCGTATGGGGTTGGCACAAGGATGATCACTTCAAGCATTGATCCCGCACTGGATGGCGTTTTCAAGCTTGTGGCGATCAAAGAAAACAATGACTGGACGCCAGCCATTAAGATCTCTGAAAATCCTGAAAAAACCTTGAATCCCGGCCATAAGAATATCTGGCGCTTGTATGATGAACGTAATAAGGCCATCGCAGATGTAATGAGCACCGACGATGAAGACCTTTGCGCGATGGAAGAGATCCGTCTTCATCACCCTACTGACCAAACCAAGCAAAGGGTCTTGTCCTGCAAGGAATTATCCCGGATCGAACCATTGCTTGTAGATATCATGAAAGATGGGAAAGTTGTTTATGAGCTACCTTCGCTTGAAATGATCCGTGAAAAACGCCGGCAGGATATGGAATGTATCTATCCGGGCGTTAAACGTATCATGAACCCGCACCATTACCATGTTTCGCTGACCGGTAAGTTGTGGGCTTTGAAGCAGAACCTGGTAAAGGAATTTTCCGATGGAAAAAAGGACGATTAATATGAAGATCGAAAAATTGGATCCGATATTTGACACTCTGATTGCACCGGATGCGGTCATTGAGGTTATCGCTGAAGGATTTAAATTCACTGAGGGTCCCTTGTGGAATAATAGCAGCAATTCGCTGCTTTTCTCAGATATTCCTGCATCCAGGATCTTCAAATGGTCAGCAAGCAAAGGCGTCGAAGTTTACCGGGAGAACAGTCATTTTTCCAATGGCCTGACGTATGATCCACAAGGTAAACTGATCGCCTGTGAACATCAAAGCCGCTCAGTTACTAGGGAAACTAAAGTGGGGGAATTTGTGACGCTTGCCTCACATTATCAGGGAAAAAAGCTGAATTCACCTAATGATGTTGTCGCTTTCAAGGATGGTTCAATCCTGTTCACAGATCCGATCTATGGACTTCAGGCAGGGAATGGCGGCCCGGCTGACCAGGAACTTGCCTTCCAGGGAGTTTATCGAATCCATCCCGAAAATAACGAGCTTATATTAATTACCGATAGTTTTGAAAGACCGAATGGACTTGTTTTTTCTCCAGATAAAAAGACACTTTATATAGCGGATACTGTCAGGCAGCATATTCGTGCCTTCAATGTCGATGAGAACTGGCACTTTACCGGTGGTCAGGTTTGGGCGGAATTGTGGGACGATAATGCAAGCGGCCGGCCTGATGGCATGAAGGTGGATGTGGAAGGGAATTTGTTTTCTGCGGGTCCTGGTGGAGTGTGGGTTTTCAATGCCAGTGCAGATGTGATTGGAAGGATCTACCTTGAAGATAAAACTTCAAACCTTGCGTGGGGAGAAGACGGACATTCGCTGTTCATCACCTGCAGCTCAAACGTTTACAGGATCAGATGCAGGACTTTTGGAAAGATCCCACCGGATTAATTTTTGAAGAAATAAGACCTAATCCAGTTTTCTTCCTGGCTTGTGTATTTTGCTTCGGGGCTTCCAGGCTTGTTATAATGCAACGGTAAATATTCAGGATCTTGCGCTTCTTCCTGATAGTCACCCTTAATAATCTGTTCTGTAACGGTTTTTCCTTCAGGACCTACCTGGGAGGGCAAGTTTTGTTCTGACCTGTTGGTTCTTACGTTTGAACTCACTATTAAGACAAATTGTTCAATTAATTCTTGTTCTGATCCCGTATACCAATTAAGGTCGACATGGGTTTTGATCCCCGGTAATGTTCCTTTATCAGAATGCTGCCAGAAAGCCCAGCCGATCCAGGGATAAGGAGTATTTGGCCATAGGGCAGTATAATGTGCAAGCCATAAGGGGTAAGATCTCGCCCAATCCGTATGGTCGCGTTTTTCACTCATCATGTAACTGTGCCAAAAACCGCTGCTGGTGTAAATAATGGGTTTTCGGTTGCTGATCTTTTCTACTTCTTCCAGAAATTGCCTGACCTTGTAATTCAACCGCTCCCCTTTTGAACCTGCTGCTTCAAGGTCCAATACGGGAGGAAGGCTGGAAAATTCCCCTACTGTTTCGCAAAACACTTTGGCCTGAAGTATTGGGTCAATGTGGGTTCTAAAAAAATGATAAGCGCTCCAATGGATTCCGTTAGCCTGTGCGCCTTCAGAATTAACTTTGAATTTGTTATCCACAAAAAGCGTTGTTCGTTTATCCGGAAATTCAGTAGCTTTAATGAAAGCAAATCTCACGCCGCTACGTTTAACTTCAGCCCAATCAATATCATTTTGCCAGTGGGAAACGTCTATTCCGGGGATCATTGTTTATCTCTCACTCTTCTTCATTGGATCACCATACTTCTAAGTTCGTCCAATGTTCCATTGAACCAGTTGCTGCCCAGATTTAAAGGGATTCCGGGCAATCGGATCTGATAGGAGTTTTGCCAAAAAGACCATCCAGCCCATGGCCAGAGTTGAGCCGGCCAAAATGTACCGGGGTTATCGATCCAAAGGGGATAATCACAGCCCCAGCTGGATTGGGGCAAATAGGCCTTCCAAAAGGTATCTGAGGTGTAGATGATCGGTTTCACGCCTACCTTTTTTTCAAGCAGGACCAAAAATGCCTTAATGTTTTTTTCCATATCTTCTAATGACGGCAGATTCGTCTGGAGGCAGACAACCGGTGGAAGCTGACCGCGGAAATCTTTTACAGTTTTCATGAATGTGTCCAACTGCTGGCCTACATGCAAGCCTGGGTGCAGCCAATGATAAGCGCCTGTTAAAATGCCTGATCTCTGAGCAGCTTTCATATTATTATTGAACTGTGAATCTACACTATCAAGTGCTTCAGTAGCCTTTATAAATGCAAAATAGATATCCCCATTTCCCACCTGGGACCATTTAATGCTGCCATTTTTTTCTGAAAGATCGATTCCAGTAACCATCAGCCACCAATGCATCAATAATTACGTCATATGTTGCAGGTATCATGCCAGACGAGAGATTAATTTATAAATTTATCTGATAATGGTGTTGTATAATGAAGATCTATTCGGGGATGACAGGCTTCGACGGGAGAGGCTGAACCCGAACGGCGAGCCGAGAGGTACCGAACTCGTGAAATCAGTACAAAAAACAAGTGCCAATCGCACTAACTACGCAACCCTGCCTTTAGCTGCGTAAGCAGTTAGATCTAGGGTGCAATGGCCTCTTGTAGGCCACGTCTGCCTGCTCCGTTCTCCAGCCGGTAGCAGAACAGGCGACACAAGGCTGGAGTGCCGCGCGAAATGCCGTGGTTCGCGTGAAAGAGGGCTTTAGGGTCCAAACGGCTGGTTGACGGAAACGGATGCAGGTCGCCGCCCGGCAATAAGACTAAAAATCTGATACGCTCGTAGATGTTTGGCGCTCTAATCTTTCGGACGCGGGTTCGATTCCCGCCATCTCCACCATTAATTACGCGCTTTATGCGCGTTTATTAATATTGCTCTATATACAACCCTGAATTTGGTTTAAGTATTGATCCTCATTGAAAAGTAGTATTGACAAAATGAACTTCCCGATCTATTCTATTAATTGATACAAGATTCGGGATAGCGCAATCCCGAATCCCAAATTTTTCCAAAGTGCTTATTTAATTAAGATGAAAAACTCCGATCAATACCAATCAGATATTAAAGCCATTCTGGAAAGACGCTTTGACAATGGTGCAGATCTTTGGGCTACTCCCGATAAACGCCTGAGTAAGGGAAGCCCTTTTACAACCCTCGAAAGCGCAAATATGTTAATCGATCTTGGCTTGGATCCTTCCGATCCCATTCTACGAGATGTGGCCGATCTGATCTTCAGCTCATGGCGGGAAGATGGAAGGTTCAAGCTTTCTCCACTGGGTGCAATATACCCTTGCCATACCATCAACGCTGCAAGGGCGCTTTGCTATTTAGGGTTTGCCTCCGATCCCAGGCTTCAAAGAACATTTAACCATCTAATGAATATTCAACATACGGACGGCGGTTGGCGATGTAACAAATTCAGTTTTGGAAGAGGCCCTGAAACTGAATTTTCCAATCCGGGTCCAACATTGGGAACATTAGATGCCTTCAGATTGTCAACATTTCTAAATAAGAATAATTCTGCTGATAAAGCTGTTGATTTCTTGCTCTCTCATTGGACAACCCGTAAACCTCTTGGCCCTTGTCACTTTGGGATCGGTTCGCTATTTATGCAAGTGACGTACCCATTCGCCAGTTACAACCTTTTTTTGTATGTTTATGTCTTATCGTTCTATGACAAAGCAAAGAATGATAAAAGATTTCTTGAAGCATTTCATCTTTTGGAATCCAAACTTGTTAACGGCAAAATCGTCGTTGAACGCACTAATCCAAAGCTATCAGCCTTTACCTTTTGTAAAAAAGGAGAACCAAGTGATCTTGGGACGAACCGTTACCTTGAAATTTTGAAGAATCTTGAAAAGTAGTAAGCGAATTTGGAGTAAGGTTTTGTTTTCTTCCCGAAATGTGAATAACCTCATTTAAGAATTAAATTTTGACAATTTCGGTTATTCCAGAAATGTTCTCTTTTTTTTATTGGACTTTGCAGATCAGACCTTTTAAATATTCTCCTTCAGGAAAATTGAGGGCAACAGGATGGTCAGATCCCTGCGAAAGATGTCCGATGATGGCTGCCTGAATGCCAGCATCCAAAGCAGCATCTGCAACGATCTTTTGGAATAATTCTCTCGAGACGCCACCTGAACATGAGAAAGTGAAAAGGGTTCCTCCCTGATTTAGCAGCTTAAAGGCCAACAAATTTATGTCCTTATAGCCTCGCGCTGCCGAATTTACTTGTGCCGAGGTTGATGCAAATTTTGGCGGATCAAGAATGATCACATCAAACTTGATTCCCCGATCCCGCAATAACCTCAATTCCTTAAATACATCCCCTGTGATCCATTCCAGGTTGAAAGGATCAAATTCATTTATGCTGATATTCTCTTGAGCAAGCATATTCGCTTCAAGAGATGAATCAATGGAAAGGACAGATCTTGCGCCACCGTGCATGGCGTAAACCGAAAAACCGCCAGTATAGCTGAAGCAGTTGAGAACCGCCTTGTCTTGGGTAAATTCCTTTAATCTTTCTCGATTCTCTTTTTGGTCCAAATAAAATCCGGTTTTTTGTCCGTGTTTAATATCCACTAAAAAGCGATTGCCATTTTCTAATATCTCGATTTTATCTGGCGGCTCATTGCCCATTAATAAACCTGTTCTTTCGTCCAGTCCTTCAAGTCTTCTTACATCCACATCAGACCGTTCATAAACATTTTCGATCCCGGTTAATTCTGTAACCCCGTCAATGATCTCATTTCGCCACCTTTCTGCTCCTGCGGTCAAGAATTGAAGTACCAGGTTTATCCCGTATTGATCTGCGATCAACCCAGGCAGACCATCTGATTCGGCATGGATAAGCCTGATAGCAGAATTATTTGTGTCGATTAAAGATAATTCTTTACGCATATTAATGGCTATGCGCATTTTTGACACAAGAAAAACTTTGTCGACTTCAACGTCATCGAAAGTCCACATTCGACCGCTGATTGACGATTCCGAATTGAAACTGCACTTTCCCAGATAATCTCCACCAGAGGAAACAACTCTTACTGTCTCCCCCGCCTGGGGCTGCCCCGATACTGACTTGATCGCACCTGAAAATATCCAGGGGTGACGCCGAAGAAGCGACTTCTCCCTGCCTGGCTTGAGGATTAGTATCTCCATTAACCGCTCTGCTCGGCCAGCGCTTTTAATTCATCTTCGGATATGATCTTTACACCCAAAGCCTTTGCCTGGTCATGTTTGGATCCAGGATTTTCACCCAAAACAAGGTAGTCGGTTTTGGTACTGACCGAATCCGATACCTTGCCTCCGAAATCAGTGATGTATTCCTTGATCCCGTCGCGTGTGAATCCGGTTAGCGATCCTGTAACCACAAATTTCTTTCCTGAAAGCGTTTTTGGTTTGTTTGAAAATTTTTGGGCCTGTATCGGCCAAACCCCAAGCGAATGTAAATCCTCGATCAATTTATAGTTCTTTTCTATCCTGAACCATTCCACCACCGACTCAGCCAGGTTCGGACCAAAACCTTCAATTTCCCTTAATCGATCTTCGGTTGCTTTACACAAGGCATCCAGATCCTCAAATCGTCGCGCAAGCGACTGTGAAGCCGCTTCACCTATTCCGCGTATTCCAAGCGCATTGATCACTCGTTCCAGAGGGCGATTCCTGGAAGCGGAGATCCCTGCAAGCAGGTTTTCCGCTTTTTTATCCGCGAAACCTTCCAGAGATAACATGTTTTCCTTTGTAAGCCTGTAAATATCAGCCATGTTTTTAATAAGGTTTTCATTAACCAGTTGTTCAACTATCTTGATTCCCATCCCTTCAATATCCATGGCTTCTCTGGAAACAAAATGCTCCAAATTACGTATCAATTGCGCTGGGCATGCGCTGTTCACACAATACCAGGCAACCTCACCTTCAAAATTTTCAACATCTTGCCCGCAGACTGGACATGATAATGGTGGGTTGTAAGGAAGCTCGCTTCCAGTCCGCTGGTCGATAATTGGACCGATCACATAGGGGATGACTTCGCCAGCCCTTTTGATCATCACACGATCACCCACGCGGATGTCTTTTTCCGAAATGTAGTCAAAATTGTGCAGCGTTGCCTGCCTTACAATAACGCCTCCGACCTCAACCGGTTCCAGGATTGCGTAAGGGGTCAAAACACCTGTTCGTCCAACATTCACGCCGATATCATTCAACTTTGTAGAAATTTCCTGCGCCTGGAATTTCAATGCAGTTGCACCACGCGGGTCTTTTCCAACAAAACCCAAACTATCAGCAAGCCTAAGATCATTGATCTTTACGACGATGCCATCCACCTCGTAAGGGATCTCAGATCGTTTCGCATCCCATGTTCTGACTTCAGAAAGCACCTGCTCAAAATTCTTACAGTAAGTGGAAAGTTCAGAAACCGGGAATCCTAAAGCCCTTAGATACGATAAGGTCTCCCATTGGGTGCGCTTCGGATTATCTATAACGATGGCATACGCCAGAATCGTCAACGGCCTGGCGGCTACCAACCCCGGATCCAGCTGGCGCAGGGAACCGGCAGCGGTATTACGCGGATTTTGATAAACCTTTTCGCCGTTTTTTTGCATTTCGGCATTTAACTTCTCAAATTCCTTTTTGGTGATAAAGGCTTCAGCCCGCACAACGAGCTTTTCAGGAATTTCAATAATAGACGATTGAACCGGAATTCGAAGCGGAATCGCACGAATGGTGCGGATATTGGCGGTGATATCTTCGCCTGTTTCACCATTACCTCGCGTTACACCGGATGAAAAAAGTCCTTTCGTGTAATGCAGCACCACCGTCAACCCATCAATTTTTGGTTCAACCACAAAATCCGCATTTTTCACACGCTCATCTATCTTGGCAACCCTTTCAAACCAGGCGCGAAGATCATCCGCAGAAAAAGCGTTTGCCAGACTCAGGATCGGAGCGGGATGGCTTACTTTCTTTAACTGGTCAGCGGGCGCTGCACCGGAGCGTTGAGTGGGTGAATCTCCCGATACCCAATCCGGATGGTCTGATTCCATTTGCCTTAACTCTGTCAGCAAACGGTCAAATTCATAATCACTGATCACCGGATTATCCAGGACATGATAGCGGTAGTTGTGATAATTGATCTCGCTCTTAAGTTTTTCGTATTCTGAAAAGGATATGTTTTCTTCCATAATAAAATTATAGCAATTTCTCATTGCATGGTCACATTTTTTGCTCAAACGATGAAGGAATAAATGACTTCGTTTGCATATTGATTCACACGAAATCATTCTTTCGCCGGTGCTGCACAAAACCATGCCAATTTTTTTCCGTATATAATTGGAACAGAATTGGTTTCAACCTATTACCATTCTGATGGAGCTGAAATGAAATCTGGCAAAATTATCTTGTTTGTTCTAGCTGCATTCTCCTTGATCTTTTCTTTCTTGATCTTTTTGGGCGCCGGAGGTCAGACTGGCGGGATCGGGCTGATCTGGTTCGGCATCGGGCTGGCTGTGGCTGGCTTCCTTCTGATCTTTTTTGCCACGCGTATTGGCGCTCCTGGCGACGCCACTCAGAATGTGACCGTCAACATTGACCTCCCTGGTGAAGTGGGCATGAGCACAATCAAGTGCAAATCCTGCGGCGGAGCGCTGTCGGAAAAAGATGTCAAAATGGTTGCGGGCGCCCCGGTGGTCACTTGCCCTTACTGCGGCACAACCTACCAATTAACCGAAGAACCAAAGTGGTGATCGGCGAGGCATAATGATCAAAAAAATCTCTATTTCTATATTTCTCGCGTTTTCATTATTGCTTTCATTTGCACTTCCGGCGTTAGCCCAGGATTATTCCTTCGAAGTTCCAGAAGTTGAGGTAAATGTTTACCTCGAATCGGACGGCACCGCTGCAATTGAATACAATTTCCTCTTCCGCAACGCAGCAGGTGCGCATGTCATCGATTTTGTAGACATTGGCATGCCCGGCGCAAGTTCTTACAATCTGGGCGATATCACTGCCTCGATTAATGGCAATCCCATTACAGATATCAGCAATTCACCTTACGTCAATGGAGTGGCTCTGGGTCTGGGAAGCAATGCCATTCAGCCTGGCGATACCGGTATCGTTTATATGTATGCCAAGAATGTGCGGGATGTCTTTTATTTCGCTTCATCAGATAAAGGTGAAGATTACGCTTCCATCAATTTTCAGCCGAATTATTTTGAATCCAGTTTTACCAGTGGTGCCACCAAGCTGACCGTCACGCTCCATCTTCCGCCTGGCGCTGTAGATGGCGAAGTAGTCTGGTATACTCCCAAAGGTTGGCCCGGTGACGCAACACCCGCGTCTGGTTTTGACCAGGAAAATCGTATCGTTTACCAATGGTCAAGTGATGCGGCCGGACCAGATGGTGTTTACACTTTTGGAGCCGCCTTCCCTGCGCGCTTGATACCTTCAACGTCGATACGCTCAGAGCAGACCGTTACTTTTAATCCTTCCAACGTTTTAGGTTCCATTATCCCGATCGCGTGCTGCACAGGATTTATTGGACTTTTCGGCTTGGTTATTTACCTGTCAGTAAAGAGTGCCAAAAAACGCAAGCTTAAATACCTTCCTCCAAAGATCGCCATCGAAGGACATGGCATCAAGCGCGGCCTGACTGCTGTAGAAGCAGCCATCCTGATGGAACAGCCCATGGACAAGATCCTGACCATGATATTGTTCAGCGTCCTTCGAAAGGGATGTGCAACTGTGACAACACGTGAGCCCTTGGCGATCACTGTTGAAGAAAAACTACCAGAGGATCTGCGCGAATATGAAGTTGCTTTCCTGAATGCTTTCAAATCGCAGAAGCCGATCGAACGCCGAACCATCCTGCAGGATATGATGGTGGCCCTGGTGAAAACCGTTGGCGAAAAAATGAAAGGCTTCTCCCGCAAGGAGACCCTCGTTTACTACCAAGAGATAATCGACAAAGCCTTTAAACAAGTCGAAGATGCACAGACTCCTGAGGTTAAAGCAGAGAAATACTCTGAGGCTGTTGATTGGACCATGCTGGATAACGACTATGACCAGCGCACTCGCCGCACATTCGGTACTGGACCGGTCTTCATGCCGGGTTGGTGGTATCGCGCTGACCCAACCATTCGCAGTACGACCGCGGGAAATGTCGGTACAGGATCAATGCCGCATATGCCATCAGGCGGAAAATCCCAAACGATCACTCTGCCCAGTTTACCTGGTGCTAATGCCGCTGCATCGGTAGTTAATACGGTTACTGCATTTTCAACCGGCGCGGTTGGCAATGTGGCATCCTTTACCGGTGCGGTGACAGCCAAGACAAATCCTGTCCCGGTGGCTACCTCCAGTACCTTCCGCGGAAGCGGCAGGAGTGGCGGAGGGTTCTCAAGCGGGTGCGCCTGTGCTTGCGCTTGTGCCGGTTGCGCATGTGCCTGCGCCGGCGGCGGCCGGTAAATTCCAGCGCCATGCCGGGTATCCTTTCCCTTATAAGACAAAAGCCCAGCGGTGATCCCAAGCCGCTGGCTTGGGGTATTTATCATTATCTGCGCGAATCCGGTGACAATAAGAAACGGATTCACCTCAGGGTCGAAAATGATGGCAGCGGCGTTATGATCATCAACGCCAATCGGATGGTGCATTTTAACCCAACCGCAACCTTGATGGCTCGCATGCTTCTTGATGAACGACCAGATGCAGAGATCATCAAAAAGCTGGGTGTTGTTTTTGATGTAAAACGGGCTCAGGCAGAATCGGATTTTCAGGGTTTCAAGTCGTCATTCCAGGTCATGATCTCACCAATAGATGACGCTTGTCCGGTCTGCGACCTGGATGTAGAAACGATCACACCTTTCTCGCGACAGCCTTCAGCCCCTTACCGAATGGATCTGGCGCTAACGTATCGTTGCAACAATCATTGTATCCACTGCTACAACGAATCCCCACGTGCAAAAAATGAATTAAGTACATCAGAATGGAAAAGCGTCCTGGAACAGGTATGGAATCTGGGCATCCCGCATGTGGTCTTTACCGGCGGTGAACCCACCTTAATAGCGGATCTGCCCGAATTGATCGCCTATGCCGAGCATCTCGGCTTGATCACAGGATTAAATACCAATGGGCGGCGGTTGAGCGAGCCGGATTATCTTAAGACCTTGGTTAATGCAGGTTTGGATCACGTTCAGATCACGCTTGAATCACATGAATCCCTCATTCATAATGCAATCGTCGCCGCAAGTGGTGCTTGGGAACAGACCGTCGCGGGAATCAAAAACGCGCTTTCCTCAAAACTTTTCGTTATGACCAATACAACGCTTCTGCAGTCCAATAGCCAGATGCTCGCGGAAACATTGAATTTTCTTTCTGACTTGCAGGTTCCAACAGTCGGTTTGAATGGATTGATCTATTCCGGGCGCGGCGAGTCGGTTGGCGAGGAGATATCGGAATCTGACCTGAACGGACTTTTGGAGATCGCAAAAGCGCATGTGCAGCGGACCGGCCAACGGTTGATCTGGTACACACCAACACTTTACTGTCATTTCAATCCCATTGAAAGCGGATTGGGCGTCAAGGGTTGTACTGCAGCGCTTTATAACATGTGCATAGAACCCGATGGCAGCGTGCTGCCCTGCCAATCCTATTATCAGCCGCTGGGTAATTTGCTTACAGACCCATGGAAGAATATTTGGAACAACGATCTGGCAGTCGCTCTTCGTGATAGAAAAATGGCGCCTGAAGGATGCAGATTCTGTGATGTATTGGATACCTGCGGTGGAGGCTGCCCGTTGTATTTGAAGAACAATCCTGATGTTCAGCCTCAGCCGATCAATGCCTTGCCTTTTTAATAAGTCCAGGAGGAAAAATGTTTACAAAAATTGAACAGGTTTTTGATAATCTCTTTATGAAGATCCGCCCGGTTCCCGCGGGAATGTACCAGTATCAAGCGCCAGCTGATGCGCCGCTACCGTATAAATGGCATCTGCGGGTGGAAACAGACGGAACCGGCATAATGGTGCTTAACGCAAGCACTGTGCTGCATTTAAACCAGACTGCGATCGAATATGCCTATTATCTGGCTCAGGGAAAAAAGAAATCGGAGATCATTGGGCTGGTTGCGGATCGCTATGATGTTGACAAGGTTCAGGCAGAAAAAGATCTGGTTGAATTCATTGGCAAAATCACGGTACTGGTTGGTTCTGAAGACCTCGATCCTGAAACTTACCTGGAAATGGATCGAGTCTTACCTCACACCAAAAAACTGACTGCACCTCTGCGGATTGACTGCGCAATGACATACAAGGTTTCTTCGGGTACTGACTCGATCGTAGCCCCGAATGAGCGCGTTACCCGCGAACTTTCAACCGAAGAATGGATCAATATACTTGACATATTCTCGAACGTGGGCGTACCGCATGTGATCTTTACCGGCGGAGAACCAACCCTGCGTAATGACCTGTCCGAATTGATCAGCAAGACAGAACAGATCGGGGTCGTCTGCGGGCTCCTGACCGATGGCAGGCGGCTGTCCGATAAAAAATATTTGCATTCGCTTTTAATTAGCGGCCTGGATCATATCATGCTTTTGGCGGATGAAGGCAGCGAGGATTTCTGGCGGGCATTAAAATTACTTGTTCCTGAAGATATCGCAGTTACAGTCCATGTCACGATAACTAAAGCCAACCAATCAAGCATCACTGCCTTGCTTGAGAAATTAGCCGCTCAGAAAGTAACAACTCTTTCGCTCAGCGCTGAAGATGAGATTCTTTCCAAACAGCTGGACGAAGCCAGCCACAAAGTTGCGGCATTAGGCATGCGCCTAGTTTGGGATCTGCCCGTGCCATACTCTGCCTGTCATCCTGTGGCTTTGGAGGAAAAAGAAGCAGGCAGCCGCTTGTCGGAAGGCGCGGGAAAAGCCTGGTTGTATATTGAACCCGATGGCGATGTTCTCCCCGCACAGGGTGTGAATCGCTTGATGGGTAACATTCTGAGCGATCCCTGGTCAAAGATCTGGAAGAAACGCTGATCCAGCTTGTCGCGCGAAACGGATTTCTGGCATCACCGTTATGAACAGCAGGTCCGCTGGACCCTGGATACACGCCGGTATATTTTCGATTGTATAAACGCCCGTCCTTCACATCACATCCTGGAGATTGGCTGCGGCAGCAGTGCGGTGCTTGCTTCACTTGCTCAAGATGGATTTAATGATACCTTTGGCTTGGATAAAAACTTTGATGTGCTTCAGTTAACCAGTTCAATGGGCGTCACCTGTGCAAATGCATTCAACCTCCCCTTTCCAAATGCCAGTTTTGAAATCTGCCTGTGTCATTTCCTGCTGTTGTGGATCGCGGACCCGCTTCGAGCGTTGAAAGAGATGAAGCGCACAGCCAAGCCCGGCGGTTGGGTCCTGGCACTGGCAGAACCGGATTATGGC
>Ga0172375_10005238_pt1 | contig 18790 bp, 23 predicted proteins | sample LakKiv1m_FD_114537 | JGI IMG/M metagenome (GOLD analysis project Ga0172375, IMG submission 114537) | Freshwater microbial communities from Kabuno Bay, South-Kivu, Congo - kab_092012_11.1m | ecosystem: Environmental > Aquatic > Freshwater > Lake | place: Democratic Republic of the Congo...
GAACTAACAGTTTTAACGGGCCTAGAGTCTAAGTATGCCGACACAAATAGATAAACTATAATCCCTATTAAAATAATTCCCAGGAAAACAAAACGTTTATTTTTCATAAAAACCAGAAAAAAACCGTATTTAAAAAACTAATTAATCGCGCTTTCAAGACCGTTCCTTATCGCAATAAAGCGCTCATCTGCAACAAGCCTTTCACAAACCGTCTCTCCGTAACGCGATTTAAATAAATGTAAAGCATAATTAAAATATCCAACCGACAAATATTCTTGATTTAAAAATCTACAAATCTCTGCTCTTTCTTTATCTTGTTTAGAAAACCATGCCATTTTAAAAATCAAATTAAAATAAAAAAATTAAGGGGTTGCTTTTGGCAATGCAGCTTTACATACATCATATGTCCTATATGAAATTTCCGAAGCATCCACGCTAACAACGTATGTTCCCCTAGCAACTAACGCACAATTATTAGTAACATTATATCTATTTTCCTCGAGTGGAACTTTACCCGCAATCAATTTCAATTCTTTAGCTGTACATTTTTTACCATTAATCAATATACTATAGTCTGAAGAATCCTGATTTTCGCTAACTCTTAATTTACACTGATCTTCCCATGTCGTAGCTGGACAAACTATAGCAGAATATTTATCTATACTCGAAACAGTTGTTTTTATTGTGCCATTCAAATAATCACAATTAACAAATTGTTTACTTGTTCCCAAAATACTACCTAAAAGACTCTTTCTTTCTATCACCTTAAAATCATAACAAAACTTCTTTTGTAAATCCGGAGAACCAACAGACACATCAGTACTACATCCAAACGCTGCTGCAATAACATCTCCATCATTAGCACCCAAAGTTGAACTAGCCTTACCAAAAACACCGGAGTAGAAAAGCAAAAAACCAATAGCAGCAATAACCAATACAATTAATCCAACAACCAACTCTGACGACATTCCGCCCTGTCCTCTCTTATTCATCACCATTAAAACATTCAGAACAAATCTATTTATAAATCTTTCTCAAATTAACTAGTTATAATTAGGGATGGCAACGCAGAAGGACAAAACGCTAAATTTGCAGGAGATTTACCTTCTTCGTAATAATTAAAAATCAAATTAAATTCAATTTTTTTCATCTTCTTATTAATATAGTATTTATCCTTACTATTCAACTTCACTAAAATATTGACAGGCTTCGCAAATCCACTAACACTACTCACAACATTAACATTGCTTCCCATATCTCCAGAAACATAAGTCGTAGGGGTCTCAGAGGGAATTACGCTCGAACCCTGCGAGTAAATATTTTCAAAACTCACATCGAAACCAGGAAATTTATTCTCGAAACACGTTTTAGCAATATCTGAACTAGAAGAACCTAAGCATCCGCAATATATATTCACAATATCGTTAAAACTCAAAAGCCCTAACTGGGCAAAACTCACATTCGCATTTAATTTAGAAGAATAATTGACTTTAAGCAACACTCTTCCATCAGAGCCAGTTCTTGTAGTATTTGCTTTCCAATTATTAATAATAACGCCAGCACTAAGTCCATTAAAACCATAAACAATAAAATTATTTTTTAGCAATCCTCCCGTCGCCTTATCCGTCGGAGTAACCTTATCTTCAAACGTAAACAGCACGCCTCCGCCAACATCCTCAATTTTCATGCCCGTTATCTTCTCCCTAAATTTTTCATTCAAATTAATATTTTCCTTACCAATCTTTTCGGAATTTTCTTTCAAAACTAATTGATAGCTATCCAAAAAAGATTCTAACAAAATAAAATATAAACTATTTTCCAAACTCGTCTCGTTAGCATAAACCCTTCCATACCAAAAAACATCATTAAAATCTCCAGATACCCTAGACGAATCTGTATACAAAATAAATAACACTGCCGCAAATAAAAACAATGTTCCAACCACCATCACTGCAATACTTATAGATCCTTTTTTATTAGACATGTTTACACTCCCTAACTAAAACGCCAACGTTAGAATATTTATCTTTATTAGGCAAACGAAACAATGCAAAATCATCCCACTTGCTACAAGATGTAACTCCCTTTAAATCTGAACGCTCTCGCACAATCACTCTCATCTCATCCATAACCAAACCAAAATAATCATAACTAATCATTTTAATAAAAACATCTACGGACTTTCCAAAAGCCGCCTCACCCCTAAAACTTTCAGAAATCTTTCTCAATATCTCTCCCTTTTCAGAACTCGCAAAATCGTACATAAAAAATGCCGCTCCGATTCTTTGACTTCTCAAGGAATCATAAAAATCATAATCTATACTAGACATCGTAACATCTATATTTGCTCTCTTCCCAAGTCCTCCAATATTATAGGCCAATATTGCAACTACAACCAAACTGAAAATTACTATCAATCCCGCAGTCCAACTAAGCGCTTCCGCAACTCCTTTTTTATTAAACATTTTTCGTAACAGCACTCCTTTTTCCAGTATTTTCAGAAACGACTAACGTCGCAACCCTAATCCTCTCCAAACCGCCAGTTTTATTCACAAAAAGATAACTCTCATTTTTATACGAACAACCCAATGAACTAAAAGATTTCTTACCAACGTTAACGTCGCAATCACTTTGATACATAGAATTTCCAGCCGACAAAGAATTTCTGACCATCGAACCACTCTCGTTAAAAAAACTTATATTAAACCAAAAATAATCTTCTCTCTTATCGTCTGAGGAAGGATTCAAAATATCTTTATTTAAATGACAATATGTATACAAATTAAAATCATCCGAAAACACATCACTAATCACATAACCATTTTCAGTTATACACTCCATAAAATTTGTCTGAAGAATTTTCGTCTCTAACTGTCTAACATCAACCGGACTATTAACATATTGAGCCACTAAGATTATTACACCCGCACCAATCAAAATTAAATACAAAATAAAAACTACCGACATTATTTTTTCGCTTCCTCGCTTATTCATTCCCTCACCTCAATTTTTACGGTCACTCTTCCGCTTGCTTCTAAATTCGGCCTAGAAAGAGTAACGTCGTAATCAGAAAAATAACAATAAGAATATCCGCCCTGCCCAGAACCCAATGAAACGAAAATACATGGTTCATTATTAGCCTTAGAAAAACTTTCATTCAACGCCCTTCCAGAATCTTTCTTAAGACGAAGAGCGATTTCATAAGCATCCGTAACATCTAATACAATATCAGTATTTGGCTTAGCACCATCTATAATTAAAGCAATTTTCTTAGCATAAATTTCCTCAGTCAAAGATGCTCCACCAACTGAATTATTAACAAAAACTAAAAGAATCGCAGCAAAAACTAAAAACAAAATCAAAAAAGTTATTTCAGGCCAAGCAATCGCATTTGCAGAACCTCTTTTATTCACACCCATAAAAAACAAACCACTTTTAACATTATAAATCTTGCCAATAATAACTTATCTGACGTTCTGGAATTCCTGTATACCATATCTCTCGAAAGCATCTTTTGAGTAATCAGTCAAAACCAATCCGCCAACAGACACAGAATCCTTTAATGGACCATCGCTAATTGCTGCCTGAAGTTTATCACCAACACTAAAAATAGCCGAAGTAGCGGAATATGCCAATCCTGCACCAATAACTCGGCCAACCTTATTAGATCCAAGAAGAGTTATTCCTTTACCCAAAACAGATGCTGCACCTGGAACAAAAACACAAACCGTTCCAACCACTATACCAGCCGTCACACCAGCAACCGCCTTACCTAAATTCGTTCTTGTGGTTTCAATATATGTTATAGCCTTAATAGCAGTCAAATTCATGAAATCGCTATTCTTCAACTCCTCTACATCCGCCGGCACCATAGACCCATATAACTGTGAAGCTGATTCTCCTTCTGGTGTATTTCTAAGATAATCCATATAACTATAATTCTGAGTCGGAACTTTATGTGTTACCATATACTGAATAAATCCCGTAATATTTCTTATATCATCAAACGGATTATTCTTATCTTTGCCCAAAATAATACTATCATCAAATTCTATCTTATCACATATGATACCCTTCGCAACTTCCATATCAGAACTCCATGCTCTAGAAAAAATCATTAGTTTACCCTCGCCAAACATATTCCAACAATCAGCCATTTCTCTAGCTAAAAACATTTTAATCTGTTCCTTTTGCTCCAACGGATTAGTGGCAGACAATCTTTGCGTCTCGTAATCCTTTCCAAGACCAGTGCAGTTACCGTCCCCAGAAACCTTTGTCGTTATACAAATTCTTCTAGATTCACACCTAACAGAAATTTGATCTTTTATAGGAATTGTATCTCCCGGCAATATCGCCTTAAGTAAAACCGACTCCTTACATGCAGCCCTGTTTACAGTCTGCTCCCACGGGAAAAAAACAAAAATCAAAACAAAAACAGCCAACGTAATAACTGCCAAAATTATACTAACCACAAACCAGTTCACATCTCCTCTTTTTCCGACAGAAAATATGGAACACTCGGTGTTTCTTTTATTCAACATAATTCTAATAAAAAAACATTCTTTTTATATTTAACTAGAAAGATTCGTTAAAAACCTAACGAGATAAAAAACAGCCAATATCAAAACGCCAATTAGAATTGCTATCGATATATCCTCAACCGTATTACTACCAGTATCATCTGCCATATAAAAAACAAGAAATTCGAATTAATAAATGTTTAGAGAATCAACAAACATGTTCAAAAGATTTTGTAAAAATAACTTTATTCGTCAAATCTGCAATATCAACTTTAATTGTTTTCTTTTTGCCGGAATCTAAACCGTTGCAAACAATATAACTATTTCCAAAGTCGCTCAAATCAAAAGAACCTGAAGACTTTGTGACTGAATAACTAACCACATTCACTTTTTGACCAGTAGAATCATAAATAGTTATTTGAGCATTTACGTTAGAATCTCCACAGGACTCATTAAACAAAACATTATATTTTAAAGAACCTATTTGGTCAATGCCCAATATACCACAATTAGATATTTTTATCAAATTCAATCCAGTAACATTAAACACGTCAGACATTCCATTTTTAGAAGACGAATATTCCCAAATAAAATCATATTTGATTTTATATTTTCCAGAAACAATTTGGTTTTTTGGATATGTACACGAAAGACTTAAAGTTTCACCAGAAACATAATCATCGCTTATCTTCTTTTCATTTTTAAATCCAATATTTGAAAATCTACAAGAGCTAGTAAGAGTAGAAGATTCATCCTCATACAACAAATCAAAACTAGCTATTTTAAGAAGAGAAAAGTCACAACCAGAAAAACTACTAGTTATTTTCAAATCAATATTATCTCCTGCGGTCTGAGAAAGAACATCAACTTTTTTTAAACTACATTCTTTATTCTTAGAATAATCCCTATAAGCCTCATCATTAATGTAAACATAATAATAATCATTTGTTTTTCTCACATAAATAGTCCTTGGAACTGGATCAACATGAACAAAACAATATTCCGCCAAAAAAACAGTTTCAAATTCAGTCGGATTAAAAACAGTCGGAAACCATCTCTTATACCAAACACTATCTCCCTTATCTAACGCGACATCCACTCTCTTTGCCCAACTTATACAAGACGTTCCGTCATAATCATAAGTAATATTTTTATCCAAATCCACACACGCCTGATTATTATTGCATTCCATCTTATCAAAACCACTAGAAGAGCATAGACAAAATTTCGTATCATTAAACATAAAAACCCAATCCTTCGGACTTTCAATAGTAAATTCTTTTATCTGCCCATTCTCCATGCCCTTAAATCCATCAGACAAAAACTCTAAAGTATTTTTAGCCTGCTCAGTATGCAAATTCGTAGTAACTATTTTTATAAGTGAAACGAACAATAACCCTATAACAATTAAAACACCTATCGCCAAAATAGTCTTAACTATTTCTTCGGTCGTAATATCTCCTCTTTTATTCAACATAATTCTAATAAAAAAAACATTCTTAATAAACATTACCAATCACCACAGCAATCTTTAAATAAAAAAGATAACTAGAAAAACAATGTACTTAGAAAAAATTTTGAATATCGGAAAAAAATTACTAGCAACAACTCTACTCTCAACCTCATTAGCATTCTCGTCCTTTGCACAATCAGAAAACAATTTAGTTCCGATACCCGTCGACCAATCTTGTTCGTGGTTTCGTCCAGTAAACGGAGTTTTAACATGCAAAAATAAAAGTAACACGACCGCCCCATCAGCACAATTCGCCTCTCAATACACCGTCACAAATACGTTCTATTTAACAGGCAAAACAACAGACGACGGATGTCTCAACATCGGATTCTTCAGTACCGATCCAAGAAATCCAAAAAAGACAAGTCACAGAATAGATTACGCAAACTCAAAACTATATTTAATGTGTCCACCAGATACAGAAATATCTTCCAACGCACAATACGCAGAAACAATTAATCTCGGAGGAAGGCTAGAATCCCTCAAGCTAGTTCCGAAAGAAGAAATGAGGGGATTTTGGGCCAGAACGCAACAAAAAGTATTACAAACCCTAGAAGACTACGATCCTAGTCGAAAATTTTTAGACGTTTATACGCTGGGAACAGCGACTGATTATTGTTTTTCAGAACTAATACAACAACACGCTAGAGACATGAATCAAGTAGTCGGAGTCAGAATGAGCGACCAGATAAATGGTGCGACCGGCACAATTCAAATTCCGCTCTACTCAAAAGATGGCAAAGCACTATTCCGTCAAGATTTCGGAAGAAAATTTAGAATTTTTTTAGGAGGTAAAAAATCAGGGGCTCCCATCAGAGTTTTATATCACATAGAAACCGAATTCGATGATGGAACCTCTTCCGCTAGAGGAATTTTAGAAGCATTCACCGAAGAATTTCAAGCATTCACAACCACACGAGAAGAAAATCGTCAAGAAACAAAATCAAGTTGGCCCACAGGAATTTGGATCAGAGAATCGCAACCAACCAGAACATTTACACAACAAGAACTAGAATCACAAGGATTATATCAAGCTGGATTTTGCGTAGACAGTAAGGGAAATATGTACCAAGTTTACGCATCAAAAAGGTTCCCAGCTTTCACCGAAACTCGAGCAGATGGCTCTACAGCAATATATCATACCGATGCCTCCAGAGGAATAAAAATAACAGAAAGAAATAATTCCACACTGGACACGCTCAAAGAAGTAGATGAAGACACAACTGAACAAACCAGCATAAGCACAGACAACGGAACAATTCTAGGAAGAAATATTTTCAAAAGAAAGTAATTTTAACCATTCAACACTTTATTATAAGCATCCATCGTTTCAAAAAACATAAACTGCCCACTCCCACCTAACGTAAAATACTGCATTGTATTTTTATTATCGAACATAAATACTTCGCATTCTGAAATCGGAGTTGCCTTCCCCACGATTATCGCACAAATAGCCTCGTCCTCACCAGTGTATAAAATCATAGACTTACCAGACGCAAAATTATTATCTTTTAAATAATACGCCGACATTCCCGCATCATCAAAAATATAAAATCTCCCATCAAAATTTGTCTTATCGGAACGAATCCCTATTTTACTATCTACTCCTTTCGGATCAGAAACAGCGATATAATTATCATATTTAGTTACATCCGCTTTGGCTGCATCTGTCAATTCATCTTTCCCCTCTATAACTCCATACGACTGATTTGCCTTTCCTTTCATATCGGGCAAAATATTTTGTATCATCGTCTTAAATTGAGTTGGATAAATAATAAAATAAACAGCCATCGCAATAATTGCCACACTAATGATTAAAGCCACCACAGTACCCGCCGTCATATCCGCCTTTTTATTCGAAACAATACTTTTCATTTTATCCAAACCTGAACCAATCAAAAAAAGTTCTAAGCCACCCCACAGCTTGCTCTCTAAAAAAAAGCAACATAACTACTCCAACTCCCACTAGAGCAATAACTGCCAAGATAAGTCCCTGTACAAAATCGAACTCCGATCCTCTCTTTCCAACCATAAATACAAAACCCTAACGTCCTTAATAAATCTTTACAAATCTTTATATAATCAATCTAACTTTAATTAATATGGACAAAATTAAGGCGACATTTATATCCGAAAAAATATTCTCCAACTCAAAAGAAGCATTCACATTATTTGAATCTCAAAGATTTGGCGAAAGAACTGGAGAAAAAATATTTTACACGCTGCAAGAAGCACTCTTCCTAATAGAAACAAAGAAAATGGAAATAGTAGATTCCAAAGACAAAACAATAACAGAAAAAGAACTCATAAAAAAATTCGCAAAAATCGATAAAAAATTTAAAACAAAATACTTCGTATTTAGAGATTTAAGACAAAAAGGATTTATTGTAAAAACTGCTCTAAAATTCGGAGCCGAATTTAGAGTTTACGAAAAAGGAAAGTCCATAGGAGAAGACCACGCAAGATGGATATTATTTCCCGTATCTCAAAACGAACAACTTACGTGGCAAGATTTCTCAGCGAAAAACAGAATCGCACATTCCACAAATAAAAAACTATTAATCGCCGTGGTAGACGAAGAAAACGAAGTTTCATATTACGAAGTAAATTGGTTGAAGATATAAAATGAGCAAAATAGATGTATCTGAAGTTAAAAAGAAAATACTCGCATTCTTAGAACAACACGGACCCAGTCTGCCCATACCAATAGCGAAACACGTTTTATTACAACCGATGTTTGCATCCGCAATTCTATCTGAATTATTAAACGAAAAAAGAATAAAAACAAGCTCCATGAAAATCGGGTCCTCCCCACTTTATCTAATTCCGGGACAAGAAACAAAGCTAGAGGCATTCACAGAAAATTTAACAGGCGTAGAAAAAGAATCTTACATCAAACTAAAAGACAATAAATTCCTAGAAGACCAAACACAAGAACCGAGACTTCGTGTCGCACTAAGAGGATTAAGGGATTTTGCAATCCCAATACAATTGAACAATAAACTTTATTGGAAATATTTTACATCCTCAACCGAAAAAATAAAAGAATCTATGGCAGACGAGGGCGAAATCGCTATCGGAGAAAGAGTAGTTGGTCAACAAATTTGGGAAGACATTAAGAAAGAGCAACCAAAACCTGAGCCAATCGAAACTAAAGACAAGCAAGAAAAAATAGTTCACATCTTAAAAGCCGAAGCCGAACAGACTTCTAAAAATATTGAAAACATATTCGAAAAAGAAGTAGTAGAAGAAAAAAGCGTAGAGCCAGAAGCAAAACCACAAAAGATCAAGAAACTCACCGAAAAAGACATCTTCCTAGAGCAAGTAAAACATATTTTAGAATCAAAAAACATCGAACTACTAGAAATCATCCAATTCGATAAAAAGCAAGTAATCGCAAAAGCAAGAGTCAATGTAGATAAAACATGCATACTATTTTTCTTAGATAAAAAACGCCCAGACGAAAAAGATATGACTCGTGCATATAAAAAATCCCAAGAGTATAAACTCCCATATTACATCGTAACTCAAGCCCAACCACAAAAGAAGCTCAAAGACACGGCAGATTTATACAAAGCGCTTTTGGGATTCGGAAGCATTGAGTAAACAATAACCTTTTTAAACCACTAAAATTAGCTATATCCTATGGGAAGAATCAAAACAAAACAAGTCAAAAGAGCATCACTATCCTTAGTTGAAAAAGCTCCAGAAATGTTTGACTCTACATTTGATCACAATAAGAAGGTTCTAGGAAAAGACATGCCAAGTAAGAAGGTAAGAAATATGATTGCTGGATATATCACAAGAATCAAGAAGAATACAAAAAAAATAATCCAGGACGAATAATTCTAACATGGAAGATAATACTTCTGACAACTCTATATTTATCGGTAGCAAACCTCTCATGAATTACGTTACTGCTGTAGTAATGCAATTTACAACACAAAAAGCTAACGAAGTAAAAATAATTTCCAGAGGAAAATTTATATCTAAATGCGTAGACGTTGCAGAAATGTCTAGAAAAAAATTCCTTAAAGAATTAAACATTCAAATAAAAGAAATAAAATTGGACAGTCAAGAATTTGAAAACAAAGAAAAGAAAAAAATTACAGTATCCACTATGGATATTGTTCTAAAAAAGGACTAGTCCAACTAGTAAGAAATCAATTCTTTAGATTACTATTCTAAATCTACTGAATGAATCATTTTCAAAACCGCAACTTCTTCTGGCAATAGCCCCATATCGTCAAGGGCTAAGGAGGCATCTATTCTTGCCGTTCCCATCGAAGCTCCGTTTCCTTTTGCTTTCATGTTTGTCTCCTCCTGCTTTAGTTAAATTCCAGAAATCGATTAGTGATCAAACAGGACCTTCAGATATTTTCTTAGAATGTTTTGAGAATGATAATCTAAAGGCCCTGAAAGAATCAGCAATAGAACCCTAGAATTATCTTTGTAGATGTGACTGGCTTAGTAGTATTATTACAACCTCTATTCCAATTGTGCATCTGCATACTAATTTCAATGATAACAATTATATAAATGTTTCGAAAATGTAATTTTTCCCAAACAAACAAGATTTAAAAAAGGTCTTTTCCGTGTAAATTAAAACCAAGGCTCGGTAGCTCAGTGGTAGAGCATCGCTTTCATACGGCGAGGGTCGAGAGTTCAATTCTCTCTCGAGCCATAATTTCTAATTTGTTTGTAATGTAAAAACACCTCGGAAGAATTGAACTCGAGAAGAGAGGAAATTCTCTCTCGAGCCACTATATTAGATTAGAACGTATAATTTATATATCGAATCCATCTCCATATCTTATGACTATTAACGAAACTGGAGTAGCGATATCTGAAGTTGCAAAAACAATTTATCCATTAATCTCTGGAAATGTAAATCCGCTGATAAATTTGTTCAAAGCTGCAGGAATAATTATTATAATTTATTTCGTAATTCTAATAATTCAATCAATACTAAAAATGAAGGACAGAAGACGCCTAAAGAGAATAGAAGAAAAATTAGATATCTTATTAAAAATGCACGAAAAGAAAAAGAAAACTAAATATTGATCTGGCTCTCATACAACCTTCTCCTCAAGGCTTCTCTATTTTCTTTTTCCTTCGAAAATGTCTTACCAAAAATACTACTAAAAAATCCTTTCTTTTCTTTCTCGCCCACCAATGCACTTGCCAATCTTTTGACTTCTCTCGAAATGTCATTTAAACTATCATAAATAGTAATTGGAACCTTAAAATGACTCGCTTCAATGATTTTTTTATGATCTTTAATTCTAGCAACAACTGGCAACTCAATAATATTCTCAATATCCTTTAAATCAAATTCGTACCTCGAATCTTTAATTTTATTTATTATAACTCCCTCTATATTTGCATTATTTTGCTTAGCAACTTTTGCAGCCTTCAAAGATGTATGAAGCGTAACTCTATCTGGAGTAGTCACAACAAAAATCTTATCTGCCGCAGCAATCGCAGGCAACATTTCAGAATGATGGGGAGAAGAATCTATTATAATGAAATCATACCTTGATTTATATTTCTCTAAAACTTTTTTTAATTTAAATGGATCTATATTATCGTTAAAATATAAAGACGAGGGCACAATATCCATGCCATACGCCTCATAAATCGCAGCATGTAATCCCTCCTTGTCTCCCAAGACATCATGTAATGTCAAATCATTCTTCATATCAAGATACAAAGCTATATTTGGCGCAGAAAAATTAGCATCAACTAATAAAACCTTTTTCCCAAAATCATTTGCAAGAGCAGAAGCAGTTTCAAGAGCAAGAGTTGTCTTACCCACACCTCCCTTTATAGATACAAAACTAATAGTTATTCCCATATCACCTCAATATAATTAAATTAATGATGTTTTTAAGAGTTATGTTTATTCGAGTAACAACAAACTCATCATCACCAGAACACCCAAAACAAAGGTCAAAATCTGAATTAACGACGCAGAAATCTTAGTTTCCTTGTGCAACTCCGGGATTAAATCGCTTCCAGCGATATATAAAAATCCGCCAATTGCTATACCGATGAAATATTGCTCAATCCCCGCAAACCAACCACTCAATAAAAGAGCAACAACAACTCCCAAAACTGCAGTTAATGCAGTAAAAAAGTTCATTAGAACTGCCTTTCCTTTTGAAAATCCAGCATACACCAAAACACCAAAATCCCCAATCTCTTGAGGAATCTCGTGCAACAAAACAGCAATGGTAGTCGCAACGCCCGCAGGGATACTGACAATATAACTCGCAGCAATAATTAACCCATCAATAAAATTATGAAGAGCATCTCCAAATAAATTCATATAAGCAAATGGATGAACGTGTGTTTTTGTAGTGGGCATATGACAATGTCTCCAGTGTATAACCTTCTCCAAAGAAAAGAATAAAACAATTCCGAAAATAATAGAAAGAGAAACGCCCAAAACAATTCCATCTTCCGCCAATTCTGGAAGTAAATGTATAAACGCATCTCCAAATAAAGCTCCAGCTGAAAAACTAATAAAATAAATTAAAATTTTTTTCAATTTCTCCGTTTTAACAGACAAACTAACTAATCCAACTATAGCAACCAAACTAACCAAAAATACACTAACTAAAGAATATGTCCAAACTTGTAACATAAACTACCTAGAAAAATTGTATTTTTAAATGTTCTACATAGCGTAAACAATTCTCGAAACAACAACCACGATTCCTATTGTTAAAAATAATAAGTCATCGATGGCAACACGCCCGTGTATTCTTTTAGATCCATAGATTGCCATAAAAAAGAATATCACCAAAACAAAGGAGCAAAGATAGGTAAATAAGTTATTTATTCCCACAAAAATAAACGCCAGAATCAGTCCCAATTCAAACGTCATGAAGATAAAATGAACCACACCCGCAAAACTAATGCGCTTTTTCTCAGAATTAAACATGTGTCCATTATTATTTTTTCTAAGCCAAAAAATATGAGAAACAAGGGTAAAAATAAACGAAATTAAAAAACAATATAATAAAATAGCATTTAAATTTAAAATAAAGGCAATACAAAAATTAAAAGGCACAAAAATCCAATCCAAATAATAACAAGTAAAATGTCTCTTAAAAGATTTCAATAAATTTTCTCTTTTAGAAAAATAATACTGAAAAGTAAAACTTAAAACTGGGATTAGCACCAACAAAATAGCAAAATAAATCCTATTCATATTTATTCTTTCACCCTAGCCTCAACTAACTTTCCCAATTTTAAAACGTCTTCTCCATCAATAATTTTTCTAACGACATCTTTTAATTCAGAAATTTTAACACGAATTTGTTTCTCGCTATCTCTATCTCTTATTGTAACGGATTTATCTTTCTCAATACTATCGTAATCTATCGTTATGCAAATCGGCGTTCCAATCTCATCTTGTCTCAGATATCTTTTACCAATACTCCCGCTTTCATCTAAAACAACTAAATAGTCATTCGACAAACTTTCAAATATTTCTTTCGCAACTTTTTGCAATTCTGGTTTTTTCATCAATGGGAAAATCGCTGCCTTAACCGGTGCAAGTTTTTTCGGAATCCTTAATTTGGTTTTACCATCTTCTTCAGATTTCTTATCATAAAAATTATCAAGCAATGCAAGTAAAATCCTATTAGGGCCCATAGCAATTTCTAAAACATGCGGAATCTCTTTTTTGTTAGTAGTCAAATTCAAGGCCATTAATTCTTTTCCGGAAAACTTTCCATGAGTAGTCAAGTCATAATTAGTCCTATCGTGAATACCGCAACATTCTACCCAACCGAAACTACTCAATTTAACCTCTAAATCCCATGCATCATCAGCATAAAAGGCAAGTTTCTCTGGCAAATGTTGTTTTAATCTTAAATTATCATCAGAAAACCCTAATTCCTTAAACAATTGATAAGTTATTCCCAGTGTCCATGCATACGCCTGATTCTTCAAAACTTTTTTCTTAATTGCATCTCCAATACTCATTTTAGAAATTCCTTTTTCTTCTTTTTGATTTTTCGCAGTAAAAAAAGGCAATACTATCTCTTCAACTTCTGGAAATCTCGTAAAATTTTCTTTTTGTTCTTTAAATAAAAAAACCTGCGCCTCAGCCTGCGTAAACTCTCTTCCTCTTATAACGTGTTGTCTAGGAGAAATTTCATTTCTATATGCATTACCAATCTGGAAAATCCCAAATGGAAGTTTGTCTCTAAAAAATCTGACGTAATTCAAAAACGGCAAATAAGTTGTCGTCGCAGTTTCTGGCCTATTATACATTTCGGTATCGATTCCAACTTGAGTCTTCAACATTAAACTATGCTTTTTAACATCATCAGACAATCTTGTTTTACAACTTGGACAAGCCACCGTATTTTTCTTCAAATACTCCTTCAATTGTTCAATGGTAAAAGAATCTGCATCGACATCAAATTGCTCAGAGATTAAATTATCAACTCTCCAAATGGACTGACACTTGGTGCATCTCACCAAAGGATCTGAAAAACCACCAAGATGTCCAGAGGCTTCCCAAACAATTTTTGGAGTCACAATCGGACACTCGACCTCAAAAAACTGAAATCTATTAAATAATTTTCTAATTGAATTTTCAATATTATTCTTTAATGTCTTACCAGCTGGACCAAAATCATAGAATCCGGCCATTCCTCCATAAATTTCAGGGCTTGGTCCATAAACAAATCCTTTATCATAAACAAACGCCATTAAAGCCTTCTTAAAATCATCCGACTCCTTGTTTTTCTTTTCGCTCATATTTATTTAATCTTTAATCAATTTATAAAGTTTTAGAAACTGCCTATTGAAACAAATCTTCCATAAATTGCTTTGGCATCAACCCCTGGTTCCAAACATAATACTTAATCACCTCTCTCTTTCCATCTACAATAACACCATTGGGATCTTTTGAACCAATTAAATCCACGGGATAAAAAGATCCATTATCATGAAATTTTATACCGAGAACACCTGGAACGTTTGTTCTTCTAAAGGAAGAAAGAACAGAGTTGGTATAGCCAGACATATATGTATATCCGCCAACACGCATCATCGGTCTTGTTGAATTACGAACAGAAAAACCATCTTTTTTCATCGCATTATAATAATCCTCATCTATCAAAAAATAAAAATCTGCCGGATGAACCTTATACCCAGACATTCTCGAGCTAAGCGCCAATGCTTTTATCGGAGGAGCAAACTCTTCATCTAAATTTTCTTCAGTAGGCAACATGGAAAATGGCTCAAATTTCACATCGGAAACTAAACAAAACTCTGGCGCACCATCATTTACCCTCATGTCAACAGACCTTCTAGCATTAACAGACGATTTCAAGCCAATTATCAACGGAGAATTTTCCTTAAAACGAACCACGCCATCACCAACCTCATTTACATATTTACTCGGAATTTCCAAAACGCCCTCTCTCGCTCTAATCGCAGCCCAATCAGAATCAATTACGACCCCCTCCTGAACATAGATGGCCCTTTTGCTATCAAAAAATTCTCTAAATAAAAATCTATCTTTTTTCATAATAACCCTTTCTATCTCTGGAGAATGGCAAGTGCCCTCATCTATCGAAAGAAATTCTTTGGGCCCATCCTTACCACCCGTATATCCTGCATTATAATAATATGTCCAATTATTTCCTAATGACGATGCTGGAGCATGCTTTCCAACGTATGGATATTTTTTTGCTCCATAATTCGCAAACTTTCGACCCATAAATTTTAACTTCTCGCTGGAAGGATGTGCAATAAAAACCTCCCCAGTATTACAATATTCCTCAACTAACATATCTTTATTTAATTGCATTCTAAGAAAAATTTCTGGAGAGCGATACTCGCAACCACCAAATAATATTGAGGCATTAGCCACGACGCCAATTACTGGCTCCCTTATTGCCGAACTAGAATCCACACCAAAAACAAAATGATAATTTTTATTTCCGTTGGTAATATCATTCTGCATTCTAATAGCATCATTTAACTCTTGTCTAGCACCTAAAGCCCTTTCTCTTAGTCGTGGCAATTCCGCCATTGCCTCTGGATCTTTTCCGTCTAGTGCACGCTTAATCAAATACTCCGAATAGGCCACGTTTCTAATTAAAATAGCATCATCAACCTTCACAAATGGAAGAGCCTCAGATTTTACACTGCAAACGGAATATGGTTCATTTTGTCCACAATCTATACCTGCAGAAATTCCAGAAAATAATCTTTGTTTAAGTGCTTCTGCAGAACGCATAGAAGGGACACTACTGGTGCCCACTTTCCTCTTTTCATATCCTCTTAGTGTAGACGCATCTGCAACACCAAAATTATATTCCTCGACATTGATGTTTCCAACCCTTAAATCAGGATGCAAAAAATCTATCGAAGTATTTTCACAATTTAATATAACAGACTTATTTTGACTACCTACAATTGGAACAACCAGAACCCCCGTTCCAGATGGTTTCTGTTCAAAAATAACTTCAAAATTATTTTCGCTATTTGTTGCCACCGACCTAGCCTGATTACCAATCATTGGTGCCAATATAACCCTCACGCCAGACGACTCTTGTTCCAAAATAACCTCTAATGAATCCCTTAGAACACTCTTGCCATCAGAAGAAGTTAAGTCACAAGTTGTTTTAACCCGTGTTGGATCAGTCCATTTAGAATCTGGATAACGAGCCACTATTTCTGGCGTATTATCTTCTGGAATCACTCTTCCGAATGCATCTAACTCACCAGAAGCCATTTGAGGAAAGGACAAAAGAAAAGACGATAAAACTCCCGCCAAACTTTTTCGAAACTTTTTCATAAAAAAACAGTGTAATTAAATTTTATAAATCTTTTTATATAAGTCGAACCATTCAGATATCAAATAAAACAGTTATCTATTTAATATTTACACACGACTAGTGCTCAACAAATCTTTAAAAACTCCTCTTTGTTCAAATTTTTACGCATGTATAGCCAAACGGTAAGGCCGAGCAATTCGCTTTGAGCAAACCAATGGTCTTATAACAATTGCGAGATGCAAATTGCGAGTAAACGGCGAAAAAGCCGTTTGCCCAAAATATGCAGGTATAGCCAAGCAGTAAGGCAAACGGCTGCAACCCGTTTATGCGCAGGTGCAATTCCTGCTACCTGCTTCTATTATCACAGGAATTGTGCAATTCCCGGATTGTTTGGCTTTTCAACAAAAATTACTACAATCAGAAAAGAGCAAGTAATGAGTAGCTACCTGCTTCTATTATGAAGAATTAATCGTTTTTATTCATCCATTCTGGGACCGGAATTTCGGTAGTAAATGTTCCATCAACTGGGACGATGATTTCTTTATTGATTAAAATATCAACGTTTTTCTGTATTCTAAAATTAACAATTTTATTTATAAAAATCGTCTTATTAATCTTAAAACTTGTATTTATTGGAATTTGGCTTTTTATCGGGACATCCACCAAAACAATCTGCCCGCTTATATTCATCGGGACTTTTACAACGCTATCAATCGGAACCATAACATTTACTGGCACATTTTCACTCACCAAGAAACTTTCATTTATTGGGACCTCTAAAACGGTATCGACTGGAAAAGAAACATTTTGATTTATCATAAAAGAAAAGCTCTCGTTTATTGGAACTTCCACCTCAAATAAGTTCTCTTGCAATGACATCTGTCCATAAGTATATCCGCCATATCCAAAGACGACTAATACAATTACAACTAATATAAACTTAAACACCCCTTTTATGAAACCCATTTCATCACCAAACGCCCGAGCGAGGATTTGAACCCCGGACCTACTACTTAGAAGGCAGTCGCTCTATCCAGGCTGAGCTACCCGGGCATAGAAATACCACCAAAAAATCGTATTTAAAGTTTCCTACTCCACAAATTTATAAACTATATACTCCAGTATATAATATGGCAGAAAAAATACATATAAATTTCTTAGGAACTGGCTCCGCAGTCCCAACAGCAAAACGAAATCATCCAGCCGTGCTTTTACAATACAAAGACGAAAATATATTATTCGATTGTGGAGAAGGAACACAAAAACAATTCAGAATCGCCAAACTGAATCCATGTAAAACAACCAGAATTTTTATTTCTCACTGGCACGGAGACCATATGCTGGGACTTGCTGGATTAATACAAACCCTTGCTATGAGCGGATACTCCAAAACACTAAAAATATACGGACCATATAAATCAAAACAAAAATTTGCAGAATTAGTTGAGCCACACTTAAAATTTTACATGAATATAATTAGAGAACAAAAAACTAATTTTCAAATAGAAATAGAAGAACTTTCCGGGAATAGTGTAGTAGATGAAAAAGAATTTCAAATTAAATGTTCTGAAATGAGCCACGACACGCCATGCCTTGCATATTCCTTTATAATAAAAGAAAAAAATAGATTAGATAAAGCAAAATTGAAAAAACTAAAACTTCCAGAAAACTCCCCACTACTCGGACAGCTAGCACAAGGAAAAACAATTGAGTTTAATAAGAAAAAAATAGACGGTAAAAAACTAATTTATACAGAACCTCAAAAAAAAATAACATATATAACCGATACACGAGAAAATGAAAACACAACTAAAATCGCACAAAATTCAGATATTTTAATATGTGAATCCACATACTCAGCCGAAGAAGAACAAGCAAAAGAATATTCTCATTTAACCTGTAAACAAGCAGCAGGAATTGCAAAAAAATCAAAATCAAAAAAACTA
>Ga0172375_10005239_pt1 | contig 18784 bp, 25 predicted proteins | sample LakKiv1m_FD_114537 | JGI IMG/M metagenome (GOLD analysis project Ga0172375, IMG submission 114537) | Freshwater microbial communities from Kabuno Bay, South-Kivu, Congo - kab_092012_11.1m | ecosystem: Environmental > Aquatic > Freshwater > Lake | place: Democratic Republic of the Congo...
CCCCTTGAGGGCCAGTGGCTCCGGTTAAGCCCATATCCCCTTGTGGGCCAGTGGCTCCGGTTAAGCCAGTATCCCCTTGAGGGCCAGCCGGCCCTTGTGGGCCAGCCGGCCCTTGTGGGCCAGCCGGCCCTTGTGGTCCTACTGTGCTATCTATGGTACACGTTATATCAGTAAGAGTAGTAACACAAGATATACCACTACCGGTAAAGTTTAGAGTATCATCATAAGGTAAAATGGTACCATCATTCCCAATGTATTTAACATACGCACCAGAAAAATCGCCCGTTAGTAGATATTCTTCTACTTGATCAATAGAACACTGTAATTGATTCCAATCTTTAGAGGTTACTACATATTTAGAAGGGCGTTCGACGAAGACATCTCGAGCATCTGGAAATGTACATTTATCCGATAGAACAGCATAGCTTGTAATAGGTAATAAACTAAGTAATATAGCGCCAATTAGTGCTTTAATGGTAATAACCTCCGAATGAACTTAGAGATTATTATAACATATTACATAGTTGTAAAGATATTCGTTGGGTTTGTAGAGATAGTATCTTCTGAGGAATTGGTCGAGGCTAAGATCTCTATAAAAGTCTGTGTTAAATACCCCGACCCGGCTAGTTTAGCTAAAATTTCTATATCCATTTTAGTTAATTGTCCATTACCCGCCATTTTAGAAAGAATTTCAGCGTTTGATTTGGTTATATATCCTAAACTTGCTAGAGTTGATAGAATTTCAGTATTAGATTTTGTAATTCTACCTAATGCAGCTCCTTGTTCAAGTAGTTCCCGCATTACTTGTGTTAAATAAGCACTTCCTCCCATATATGTAAGGATTTCGGTATTAACTTGCGTGATTAATGCTTTTGTTGTGATTAAATCATTTATAGTAAAACCATAGTGATTAATATACCCACCCAAATCCCCTGTATAAGTACCAGCGAAAGTAAGAAATTGATTGGCTAAGATAGTATCTGGAGCAGAGGTAGTATCCTCATACCATCCAGCGGTATTATGTGGAATAATAACAGATTGACTTCCAGTAACTCCATCTATAACAGGGTGAACCGTGACCGTATGCGTAGCTCCCCCTAAATTTAGAGCACCGCAATTAACTCTTAAATTAGATAGAGTTACATTATAGGGAAATATAGTTTCCACAGGAGCAGCGGTATTTGCGTAGTATTTATTATTTCCCACAAATGGTGTATAAAAAGGATTAGAGGGAGTCAAGAATTGGCAACCTATATAATTATTACCTGTTCCCATATCATAACTATTTGTAGGGTGTTTTACCGACATACCTAGATTGACTAGTTTAGTAGACTGCCCTGTGCCACTTCCACCACTAATGACATAACTATAGCAAATTAGATCCCCATCAGCTAAAGAGGTTGTTACTCCGGTGGTAACATAACGTCCACTTGTACTTCCAGCAGGTATAGCCAGATGTAAACTACTGGTAGTATTTCCTACTTCTAAATAGACATCCAAAGCGGGAGATGTTCCTGTTCCCTGTGCAGTATTAACATATGCAAATAGAGCTTCTGCTGTTCCAGCGGCCCGTACTTTATGTTGTGCTGTAGCGCGATACACAGATAATAATGGGTAGGATAGACGAGTAATACCCCCACGAGGAGGTATGACGTAAGAAGCGGTAGTAACCGCTGGTGATAGCCCTGTACTAGTAGATACTAAATTACCACCAGCAGGAGCCATAAAATACATTTCCCATTGATCGGTAGAGGTCTCTAGCTCACAAGAAGCTCCGGAAATATTAGTATATTTGCCGATTCCACCATTAGAGGTTAAAACTGTTAGGTTAATAGCTTCCCCAGCGGAGAAGGCTTGATCCGCTCCTGCACTAGTATAGACACCAGCAGCGGAGGTAGCTGCAATAGTTAATGTTTGTGTAGAAGAGGTAACCCCTGCAACCATTATGCTACAAGTGGTCCCTACAATAAGAGTAGAACTATTTACATAGAGTGTTAGATTACGTAGAGTACCTGCAAAAGGAGGGGTAAAAGCTACGTGATTTGGATTAGTAGTACTATACCCTAAATCACACCCCCCAACAATAGGGAGATAATAGGTTATATTTCTAGGAATACCGAACCCGAGGGCGGTAGTGGACCCCTCTATAAATTGACTACGCTGGATAGATTTAGGCATTACTACCTAGTTGTTCTGTATATTGCCGATTAGTTTCTTGGATTGCTTCAAATACTTCTATATCATTATCCCCTTGATGAAGGGGGCAATGCTTAATTACTTTAGGTGTAAATGCTCGAGTTTCTATAGGTGCGTCAATATCAAAATGAAGCTCAATTACACACGTACACGCATTAGGATAAAAAGTAGTAACAGCCATAAAAACTCCTTATGTAATCTGTATGCCGAATTCAGTAGCATCAATTATAGTCTTATCCCAAGCTGTAGTAGTTCCTGGTAGCGTTTCCCAGATTTCACTATAAGGCGCATATGAATCCGAGATTGCTTGAGGCGTACCAGAAGTATCCGCTGCGGAATATCTAACTACACTATTTACATAACGAGCAGATGTATCATCCTTTTTAGCTACCATCGCGACTTTAACAGCAAACACTGTTGCTGGGGTATAGGCAAGGTCAGCAAAAAGATAGGTATCTTTACCACTAGCTCCCGATACATAATCCGAATCGTTAGCTACCGCATCATCTACTAAGATTGAGTGTGTAGTCCCCGCTGAAGGCGTTAATCCAGTATTAGCACCATCTCCGGCTGGTAAGTGCCCGGTAACTTTAACTTCTCCTAAGAACTCTGTATTTGTAGTGCCCGAGGGGTCATTAGCATAGAAATCATCCCATCGGAAGATTTCATTACGACTCCCCCCGCCAAAGAACACAGCGGCAATATTAGCAGTACCTGCTTTTGTATCCCCTGTAAACGTAGCCTCACTTATGGTAGCCCCATCAATTCTAACGGCGGTAGTTCCAGTAGTGTCTCCAACAAAGGTTTGAAATTCAATATAATGCCAGGCGCCTGCATTTATTGTACGAGAAGATGTGGCGATAACTATACCACTAAAATAGGTACCACGTTTAATAACAAGATAACCTGTGGTACAGATAGTAAGACACGTTTGTACATTTCCTACTTCATCAGCAAAGCTAACAATAGGTTGTCCACTAGCCCCTGGGATCGATTCTAAATAGCACGCGAATCCTACAGTATATTGAGTGGCTGCGGGTAGAGAACGTAAACATTTAGTAGCATAACTTTGACGTATACAATTACCCCCTCTTCTATCGGGAGTATATACTATTGGATAACTACCACTAGCGGTATTTGTCCATTCTAGGTTAAAACTAGTTATACCATCTAAGTCAAAACCATTTAAGCGTCTATTCATTTCAATCTCCTTATCTTGTGCATTTTAATGATATCTGCACATCAGAAAGTGTGGCATCTGTCATCATGGGGTTTCGTATGCTTAATGTATCCCCGACTTGTAAGAGCACTTCCCCAGAAGTCGTAAATATTCCACTAGTTGATGCCGTAAAAGTAATATCTCCAATATCTGATCCATTTTTAAGTATATCATAATTAACAGTTCCAGTGGAGGCGGTTAAGGCTTCTGCAAAAGAACCGGCAAAAGAACCGGCACAAGTTGTCAGTCTAGGGGCTTTAACCTGGAAGAGTATTTGCCCATTTGAGGGCTTTCCAGTAAAGAACATATAGTACTCTACTGGATTACTTTTTTGTTCCCGCTCTAATCTATAAAGAGCACACTGAATTTTATTCCAATTAAGTTTTGATATAAAGGAATAAGCAGGAAATTCCGTCCATGTATCTTTAGAATCTGGATAAGTACAGTAACTTATCAATGCTGCCGATAGCGTAGTCGTAGTTGTGGTCGTTGTAGTCGTAGTAGTAGTGGGCGGTTCCTCGGGGATTAAAACCGGATCACAAACCGGCACAGTAGCTAGTATGGCGGTTGCCCCTCCAGAGTCATCTCCCCAACAATAGAGTTGTTTATCAACTAATCCAAAACCACAAACAACCGTCCCTAATTTAGACATAACTAACTTACTAAAGGTTTTATCCTGCAACTCTACTGGAAAATCAGTTAGGGCGGGACTTGTATACCCCTCTTCTCCCCAACAGACTACAGTTGAGTCGCTTTTTATTGCACAGACAGCGTTACTATTGGTAACCATGTCCAAATAAGCACCTTCTGGAATATTTTGGGCTTGATAGGGGTCTGATCCTCCCCAACATTCTATTCCATTAGTTTCTGTATTGTGTACACAAAAGGTTTCACCATAACCACTTATTTTATCAATAGGTGGGGTAGGGGTATGCTCTATTGGACTAGGTCCATCACTAGTTTGGACATGGGGGTTTCCCCAGCAATCTACATAGCCTTGTGTACTATTTGGTGTTTCAGGATGAATGCCACAAGCGGCTGCACCTATATTACCTGCTATAGCAATATAATCAGATGTGGGGGGTATTGACGGCTCAGTAAAAATAGGATCTCTATTTCCATACCAATAACAAGTAGGAGGATAACACTCTCCTAAAGTAGATTCAGCATCATACCATTCGGTTCCCCAACAACGCACCTCCCCCCCAACGTCTAACATACAGTATCCAACCCCCCCTTCAATAAGAAAAGAGGCGGGTTGGTATTCGGGTTGTTCGGTGATGAACTCCCCTTCCATAACGGAAGAATCTCCCCAACAAGTTAGTAGATTATAGTTAATATCAGTAGCACAATACGCGGCTATTCCCTGAGACCCCACGGTAAAAACCTTATTATAAAGTCCACCTGGAGGTAGTAGTTCATCCACATATGCTGGATCTCCAAAACAAGTAATAGTGTGGTCTAATTTTATCACACAGGCTGTTCGTTCATTTATAGCTACATCAAGAAAGCCACAATCAGTAGCAAAACTAATAGTAGGAATAAGTAATAGTAGAAATAATTTTAATACTAATTTCATTATCTTGAACACGCAAAGCTAAACTGCACCCCAGCAAGATTAGCATCTTGGGGATTCGGTGCAGTAATTTTTAGGGTATCGCCAGCGGCGAAGGTTTGGGAGCCCGTTAAAGAAATAACGCCAGTAGCTGAAGTTGAAAAAGTAATAGTGCCAATACTGCCCGCATTTTTATAAACAGTGTAAACAGCGGTACTAGCGGAAGCTGTTAGCGCGGTAGCGTAGCCCCCCGAAAAATCATCGGGGCAACTTATCGGTCGAACGAATTTGGCAAAGAAAACGGTTGTGCCTGCTGTTGGCTTGGCGGGTTGAAAGTAGAAGATATCTACAGGCCCCGAATAGGATTCTAGGGCATCTAGGGCACACTGCACTTTATTCCAGTCGTTTGCGGTGACTAGATAATTAGCAGCCCGTTCTGTGAAGGTGTCTAGGGTGGTTGGATAGGTACAATGGTCCCCTAGTGCCGCTAATGCCAGCGTAGGGAAGGCTAGAATAGCCAGAACAATAATGGTTTTTAGGTACTTTTTGAACACTTAATACTCCTTGGGAAGAGTCCCCAAGGAGTATTATAGCATAGGGTTAACTGGCGTAGCGGGTATCGTCTTTGCGTAAGAAACTTAGTGTCTTAATCATTTCTCGTTTAGAATTCATAGCTTGAACAAGCCCATAAAGAATATCACGTTCTTTTTTTAACTTAAACTTTTGCTCTGTTTTAGTGGAGACTTCTTTATCAGCAGTCACACAATTTTCGACCAATTTATCTGTTGGTTTTAAACCATTATCGAGCATATCTTGTCGATAATATAGATATTTAGAGGCTCGTAACCCCTCTACCCCCTCCGAAAAAAGAGTATAACGATTGTCTGCTTCTGAATATAGATCATAGATATAACAGAACTTCTCTGGAAGAGTTAAACATTCCCCCTCGAGATCATCTGAATTGATTTTTACATACTCTTTAATGTCGTTCATTGTCTAATATTACCTCTCCTAATAAGTATAATACATACCCTACATTCAAAATTACAGTTCCTAGAAATCGAATTCCAATTTTCAATTTCAAACTCGTTTCAAAATTTTCAGTTTTTTGTTTAGTTTCATCCTAAATCACATTTCCCAGAGGGGCAGGAATTATCAACTACTTCATAATCTCCCCCCTCTAAAGCTAATTGTAAATTCTCTTCTGTTAATTCTATAGATGAAAGGGGTTCATACTCTCGACTTCCTTGACGATATATCGTTGTTCCTTTTAAGACTAAGGCGTATTCTAACATTAGATCACTAAGTTGATCTTCTGTAAAATCAGCCGGTAAATTAATTGTTTTACTGACAGCTTGATCAATAAAGCGCTGAGCAGCTTCTTGAATTTGAAAATGCTTTTTAACAGGAATATCATAAGCCCCTTCAAAATGTTTGAGTTCTTGGTAAGTAGCTCCATTATCTACTGCTCGTTGAACGGTTTCGTCTATTACATAAGAATACTTACGGCCCGTTGAGGACTCATCAGAGAAATAAGTACGTTTAAAAATAGGTGCAAAAATAGACTCAATACCAGACGAAACACCCGCAACAAGAGAAGTCGTTCCAACAGGGGGTTGAGAATTACAGGCTACATTTCGTATTCCATACTTCATAATTTTACGGCGGATACTCGCTGGAAGCGTTTTACAGAAGCCACTTTCTAAGTGTTTTTCTGCATCGAATTGTGGGAAACTCCCTTTTTCTTTAGCTAGGTCTATCGAGGCTAAGTAACTCGCATTTCGGAGTTCTTCGTAGCAGTGCTCAATAAAGGCGATACCTGCTCGACTAGAGTATTTAATACCTAATTGTAGCATAGCACTATGAAGGCCAGTTAATCCAAGACCAATTCGCCGCTCATTCATTAAGGTTTCTTTAATTTCAGGAAGAGGATAGTGGTTAATAGTAAGAACATTATCTAGAAATCGAATTCCAAAACTGACTGCTTCGTGGAAACGATCTAAGTCAAGTCCAGTAGCTGTTACAAAATTAAGTATATTTATTGAGGCTAAACAACACGCGCTTTTATCTGGTAAATAAATCTCCCCACAAGGATTAGCCGTAATTAAATTATTAAAATAATAACTATTAGATAATTTATTCGCTAATTCTAAATTCATTAGACCTGGTTCACCGGATTTTAGGGCATTCTTAATCATATAATTCCAAAGCTCTCGAGCTTTTATGCTCTTAATTGTTTTGTTCGCCCAAACCAAATCCCAAGACTTATTTTCTTTTACAGCTTCTATAAATTTAGTAGTAATTTCAACGGAAACATTGGCATTATTTAGTTTTCCTTTATCTAATTTATGCTTAATAAAATCCTCTACATCAGGATGATTTACTGGTAAGGACAACATGGTCGCAGCACGACGGCCACCGCCGATCTTTATGGTATCTGCTACTGCGTTGATAACATCCATGAAAGATACACTACCAGAAGATACCCCTCCTGCTTTAATAATAGGAGCGCCTTTATAACGAATGGGCTTAAAGGATATACCTACGCCGCCACCGGTTCCGGATATAATAAGATAATTTTTAATTGTTTCGCCAATAGCCTCCCTTGAATCATTAATGCCTAGCACAAAACAATTTAAGAGCTGTGCTTCGGGTTTTCCAGAATTAGCTAGAATTCTTCCTCCTGGAAGAAGGTCTAAATTACCTATATAATTGTAACCATTTTTAATAAACTGTTCTCGAGTAATCGGATCAGTTTCTGCTTGTGCAATATAGTTAACTACTCGTTTTGTGGTATCCTCCCAGGTATTTTCTGTGGGGAAAGCATACCGTTCTTTATGGATTCTTTGACTTAATCCGGTTAATTTTTTCATGTAAGGCTCCTAAAATTTTGGTAGATGTTTATTATAGCATTCTCTTTAGGATGCCTACTATCTCATTTCGCGTATATTGATCAGCATTTTTGACAATTTTAGCGATCTTCACTTTAGCGGCTATCCATTCTGTAGTTGCTGTTATATTTAAAGATATATCTTTAATGCATTTAATATTTCTCTTAGCCATGTTATTCTGTAACCTTTACGCGGTTTTTTCCGAATCGTTTTTTAAGTTCTACTACTAAAGGATCTTCCGAGGTATCGTAATAAATAGTAAAATCCAACCCCCCTAAAGGATTAGTATCTAAATTAATTCCTGTTAATATTCCCTTCTTTTTAGTTGGGATGAGTTTCATAAAGGTATTCATAAATTCTTCAAAAGAACCTGCTTCTAAGGGTACCGGTATATGTTTCTTTATTTTATCGTGTATCATTTTATCCTTATATCATATGGTAGATTTTACAACTCTTAATCTCTAGCCTATCAAGAACTTTATTTTTAGTTAGAAAACGTCTTTCTTTAAGAAAGTCTTTAACTTCTTTTATCGTTGGTCGATTCCATGAGTATAAATAATTAGTTCGACATATTACTATAGGTTCGTATTCAGAAAAGATTTCTGTCTCTATACTCCAAATATGGCTATCACTAACATCGTATTTATTTTTAGATATCATTTAGTTTCACCCTTAACGTAGAAGGTTACTTCAATATAATGTGAGTCAAAAGTTCTACAATAGAGATTGATTCGTTGAATTTTTACGTTCTTGTAAAGCTTTTTAACTCGGTCTATTTCTTTAAGAAGACTATCAAAGTCTTTAAAATTACATTCTATTTTTTCTAATACTGTTTTAGTTACTAATCTAGGGCCACCCATTTTTTACTCCTATTATCGATACATAGATTCTGAACAAGGTGAGTCATAATGATTTAAACCTGTAGTAAAAAAGCTATATGCTTTAATATCTTCGATATGTCTAAACCAAAACTCCGCATCAGTCTTAATACGCACATCTAGTGGTTTAAGTCTAGGTAATAATCTACTATGTAACCACCAAAAATTTCCACTAAAATGATTTATGTGTCCGGTATACCATTCAACCCCACATACATCATAAGTATCTAATTTCTCTACACAATCCGGCCATTTTTCAATATTATAGTATTCCATAAGACGCCGCCAATCAGCGATATTAGATTTAAATTGAGGCTCATGCCTACTAACTCCTTTTGTATGGAAGTAGAGGATTTTATGTTCTCCTTTTAGATCTAAGATTCTATTGATAGTAGTATTTTCATACTGGTCTTCTTTATTATTACAATATAGAATATTGAACTTACCTGGTAAATTTAAGGTATATGGTTGCCTTCCCGTCATACCTATATATAGGTTATCGGCTGCATCATACAAACCAGAATCTTTAAGTAATTGAATTTGTTCATTATATGTTTTCTCCCAACCCTTTGTTTTATATACATGATAAAAGACTGAGATCATTTTCGTAATACTCCATAAATAGCTAAACTAAATTCGACTAAATTATTGATTAAAGGGGCTGGAGAGAATCTATAAAAAGAGAAATAGACTATCCAGCAACTACAACACCAAGTTAATACACACCAATACCAAAGAGTCTTTTCTGGCATAGTGATAGAATACCAATAGGGTAAAACCCCTATAAAGAAAAAGACTAGATCAGGCGTATATCGTTTTATCGTACTTGACATCATCTAATTCCTTGAGATTCGCCCAATTAGTTCCTATTTCTAGATCCACAATCATGGGGATTGTAAAAAATTCTGGTTTGAAAGTTAGTGGTTCAACTTCCATAACTGTTTTAATTATGGGAAGAACCTGTTCTATTTCATCTTTATGCACATAGAAATTAATACTATCATATACCTGTCCGACCATATACGACTTAAATTTACGTTCCTTAAATATTTTTGATAATTTAATCATTGCTAAAAATAAACAATCGGCACTTAATGATTGTACGGGAGTATTCACTCCCAGATTATCAAGAGTCCATAATTGTGACTTGGTTGGGTTTGGTGGGTATTGTAAGTAACGTATTCTCCCAAACCCTGTACGGATACTCTTATTAGCTCGAGCCGAGCGCCGTTGCTCCTCTTGCCATTCTTTTAATCTATGCCATTTATAGAAGATCGTCTTCTGAATATATTTGGCTAGTACAATCATTAACTCTTCACGTTCATCAGCACGTAAAAAGTTGCGATCAGTAACGTTATAACGCACACAGGCGGTATCCAAGGCTGATAATAGTTCTTCATCTGATAATGCTCCTTCTTTTTCAATTTGATTCGCTAGGGTTTTAGCTCCAGCCCCAAATACACCCCCAAAATTCGTAGTCTTCCCGATCTTACGCATATACTTTTCTACGGCGTCGATATCTATACCGAATATTAACGATCCTGTATAAGCGTGCATATCGAGTTCCGCCAGATAGGCGTCTACAATACAAGGATCTAATGAGTAGTTTCCTATATTTCGTAATTCAATTTGAGAATAGTCCGCAGAAACAAACATATAATCCGGTGGTGCTTCAAAGGCAGACTTAATCTGCAAGTGCTCTGGTAGATCGTATTCAGCAGGTATATTAGCTAGGTTGGGATTTGAAGAACTCAAACGACCCGTTTCTGTACCGTGCAGCATATAGGAACTATACACATACCCAGTAGCATCTATATGCTTAATCATCCCATCTATATAAGTACCAATTAATTTATTGGCTTTCCTAATAGTTAGGATAGCTTCTAGAATTTCATTGATCTTTTTATCACGTTTATAATAGGAAGCTAATCTATGGATTACCTCTTCATCTGTAGAGTTTTGTCCACTAGCTGTAGGCTTCATAGTCTTTAGTTTTAGGGCATCAAATAATAAGAATTGAAGTTGTTTTGGAGAAGCTATATTTAGAGTTGGGGTGTGCTTAATCACGTGTTCATTAGCATAAAGAGTTACTATAGCTTTCTTTCGTAGATCTTCGTAATGTGTCTTAATATCAAGTAGTCGTTTTTTATTTACGTACATCCCACGTTTACGAATATCAAGAAATACTCTATAACTGGGCATTGTTATCTCTTTAAATACACGTTCTAATGCTTCATCATTAGCTAAAGCTGTTGCAAATTGTTGCTTTAGTCGGTAGGTCATATCGACATCTACACAACAGTATGTTCCCAGAACATCATAGGGCACTTCTCCATAAGAAGGAAATACAGTAGGCCCAAGGTGCTCATGGATAGCCTCTTCATATCCACCAAACGTTGTATACATATTTGTTAGGTATTTTAGGCTATGTGTCCTAGCGGTAGGGTCTAAGACATGGTGAGCTAACATGGTATCAAAATGAACATTCTGTACTTCTAAACCATTAAAAAAGTGATATGCAGCAAAGCTATCATACATCGCGTTATGCGCGACTTTCTTAATGGGGGAACGAAGAATCTTCTTTACGATTTCAGTAGAGCGTTTAGCTACAGCCGGGTCGATTTCCTTATGGTCTAATGGAAGACAGATAGCCCTTCCTGGTGCCCAACAAAAACCAATACATAATAATTTATCCTGTGGGTCAAAGTAGTTATAGACTTTATCTAAATTAGTGCAAACCTCAAAGTCAAAAACTAATTCTGTTGTTTGCATTAAAAGCTTTTCTGCTTTATCTAATTGATCCATACGATCAATTACAATATATTTAGCATCGTTAGGATAGGTAATCCCAAGTAATAAATTATTTACCTTTTTAAAGACGGCTGAAAATTCTCGATATTCTTTTGGGGTCATTCCCAACAGGGGGTTCTTTACCGAGATATAGTATCGTTCATCTATTTTAGAGATGGTATTTAGATTGTTCTTATAGTCTTTATCCCACGAACCTGTGGTTACATATTTAGCCAGTTTCCCTATATTGATAATAACTTTGGGCTTATATAGTGCTAGCTCATTATCTATGTGTTTTCGGCAATCCCTAAGAAGGGAACGTAAAGCTTTATCATCTCCGTGCCACGAAGAGCCTAGACCGGTACAACGTAGCGCTGAAGTGTATCGTACCTTACTTAGAGATATTTTTGACTGCGTCAAAGCTGTTTTAACAGTAGTAGGGAACCTGTTTAAGTCAATACATTCAGCGGTATCAAGGACAATAAGAACTTCGCATTCCTCTGTTGCTCCATATCCGTCTACACAATTATCCTGTGTAACGAGATGCATAGGGCAGTCTTTACACCCACTAACTAACGTAACAAATCGTTCTATTTCTGCTGTTGCCGAATCTTTTGCCATGTGTCTACCGATATAAACCTTCGTTTTCCTTTTAGATTATTGTCAATTAAATAGCGTTGGTCTCTAGTTAAAAACTTATGTGTGAATTTAATTTTCACACGTCTTTGGTATCCCGCATTCTCTAAGAAAAATAATTTAGTTTGTCTATTCCCATATAAAAGAACTTTGTTTATTGTTTTGATTTTATATTTCCTAAATTTAGGAAATTTCCAATCAAGTATCTCTCTAGTTTCTTTAAGTGTATGGTGTTCAATAACAAAGAGTAAAAAGAACTCTTGTTCTGTTGGGGATAAAATCTTTTCATAAAAAGCTTTAAGTCCAAATAGTTCCCTAATTTCTACTTTTGGTTGAGGTATAACAGGGTTTCTAATCTTTTGCATCTAATATAGGTACTACGTCATATATTGACGCGCATTGTTCACTACAAACCATAGAATTATCACACGTATAATATGCTTGTGTATATTCAAGGCCGTGTATAGAATAACTAGGATCATTTGTTTTCGATGGTTTATGGTCGCAATTTATAGCTTTGCCACATACAATACAACAATGTTTAGCCGCTGTAGCGTCTTCTGCACATTTCCAACATATTGAAAACCATGACGATATTTTTCTATGTTGTCCCATACAGGTAGTTCAACGTACCTTTTAATGTATAAGGATACGCGGCCTCTAATGCCTGCCCTATTTCTTTTTGTGTCATGCTTCCGGCATCTTTCTTGTTACCAGTAGATACTAACTTGATTTCAGGAATATAATCTTTTAATACTTCGGCTATATTAAGAGCGAAATTTTTAGCATCTAAATCTAACATGATATAAACTAATTTAGGACCAGCTTTTTTAATTAAGGTAGCTTGTTCTTTCTTTAGAACTTTCCCTAAGAGGGCTACACCATTATCTCCTACATTAATAGCATCAAAAATACCTTCGGTTATAATGATTGTACTCTGTCGTTTTAAATTGAAAACTATAGCCCTATTTGGTACCGAGGGGTTTAAATAGCGCTTATTATAAATATATCTAGCAACATAATAGACCAAGTCTTTATTATCGAACACAGGAAGTACAACGCAATCTTTGTACTTTCCTTCTGGACAGTAGCCAATTTTATACTCTATGATTTTTTCATAGGGGATCTTCCTTACTTTAGTTAAGTAATTTAGACAAGCTTTTCCAGACGAATACTTAGAGAAGTCTGTTTCAAAATGATCAGGAAACTTTAGCGGGGTTCCCAATAGAGATTCCTTAAACGTTTTTTGGGCTAGTAGATCCTTAATTGAGTACGCATCTTTTGATGTTAACCCTAGCTTCTCTAGACCCCAGCCTTTATATTCACAACGAAAACAATGAAATACCCCCTGTAACCTCAAGGAGCTGTTGAACTTCTTGGTGTTAACATATAGGTGTTGATCTGTATCCGCTTTGCCTACCCGTTTACTGCATGCTGGGCAATTAATACGGTACTCCCCATTAGGTTCTATCTTTACGTCTCCGTAAAGCTTTTCTAGTTGTTTTATGTATAGATCCATTATCTAAGTTCTCGGATTTCTTTCAAAAGGTCAATCAGTTTAGTTAATATTGGTTCTTTGTTGACATTCTCTAGTGTATCAACATCTCCCTCTAACATTAACCAATAGTTAATTGAATCCTCGAGTTCTTTTTCAATCTCTAACGCAAAATTTCTTCTATCTGTAATAGGATTAAATGTACCATACTTTCGTTCCGCGAACTCCATTTTGTTCATACATTTATTGATTACCCAAAAAGGCGCGTCGTGCGCCGTAAGCTGGATAACCCAAGATTGTTTTTGTTCATTAGTCATTATGCACTCTCCAGATTTTAGTTTTAAGTTCTTTTGGTACGGTAAACCATGCATTAGTGTGGGGATGATTTACGAGGTAAACCATTGTTTCCGGGCTAACTCGAGCTATCTGCATCGCTTGAATAGGGTCGTCTTCATAAAAGGATTTGATATACATAGCCTTAGCTATATACCCCTTTTCACCTACCCCACAAATAACGTGGGGATCAAACGATTCTACATAACGATTTAGCCACGCTGTTGTTACCTCTGTTAGCCACGGAGGTCTACGACTAATTATGAATATCTCTACACCCCGGCTTTTTCCATGGAAATTGAGGGCTGTAACCAGCGGTAGTGGTTTTAAGTTAAACCAAAAATCAGTATCCATAGCCTCTAATAGACTAGACTGAGTCTGGTATATAGTTTCGGAATTCACAATACCGTATCTATCCCGAGCAGCTTTAGTAATAGCAGATTGGTGATCTGCTAGTACATTATCAATGTCATAAGCAATTCGCATTAGTCCCATACCTCCTCAATATCAGTATATGTTAATGTAGGAAAATCTTTCTTAGCTACTTTTATAAAGTCAACAATATCATCATATTGATCAAAAGCATAAATAATACTTTGTTCATTAACTTCTCCTACCGAGATTGTAGATCCAACACTTTGGCCGTTGTAGGTCTCTGCCAAAAGTTCTAAACAATCATCTACAGGTAGATCAAAAGGCTCTTCTAAATTAAGGGTGATTGTAGTTTCGTATATCATTCTTCTTCCTCTTCTTCATTTGTTAAATTTATACCATTCAAAGAGACTTCATCCATATAGCACTTAGAAAACTCCATTTTGAACCCTAGCATTCCCCCCCTTGCTGAATGTCTACTTTTAAGAATGTCAAAAATCATTAGTAGTTCTTCTTGGGTAGAACATACTGAGTTCATTTTAAATGGCCGCCGAATACCGAATATGTAATCAGCAGTAGCCGCTTTGCTCCAATCTTCTGCAATATGCGTGATATTAAGAGCATTTGGTTTTTCTACTATCTTTTTTGTCCTAAAGTTGAAATCATTGCTTTCACCTGCACGGTTAGTTTGACTGGCAGTAATAATAGGTATCCCAGCAATACTCGCAAACGATCTGATATGCTCATATAGTTCTCCTAATTCAAAGCGTTTATCTTTTCTATCTCGAGGCGGTTTTAACAAATCTGCGTAGTCTAGTAAAATTAGATCTGGTTTTAAACCAGTTTCTTTAAGAATGTTATAATGCGCTTCTATATCTAAAACACTAGCTGTTTTTGCCGGGAAATATTTAATATATAATTTTTTATTGGTAAAAATATTATAGTTTTGTAATATACTTACAACGCCTTTAAACAACGTAGGATTACTTAGATCATTAATACGGGTTTGAGTCATACTGGCTATGTATCTATCCATAATGTCGTCTTCCGGCATTTCTAGGGAGTAATGGAGTACAGAAGCCCCCATACTCATGTAACTACGCCCAAAGTTAACTAGGGCGGCTGTTTTGCCCCTATTAGTAGGGGCCATTAAAACTACGAGTTCGCCTGCACGTAAGCCTCCGCGCACAACCGTATTAAAGTTACGATAAGAGCAGCTAAGGCCATTCCCAAAATCATCCTCTTTAAGGAGGAGTCGCTGCATGAAGTCATCACTCGAGATTCCCAAGTTCGTAGTTTTGTTCTTGATATTTGCAATATCATTAATTTTCTCCCGAAGGATTTCTATATCAAGATTCTCGAAGCCATTAACCGCTTCCCAAATAGTCTTACTTAGTTCAGCTTTTTTGATAAACTCAATAATGAGTTTTTCGACAAAGTCGGCATTGGGGGTAAGGTTATCATAGAAATACTTTATATTCTCCTTTAACATCTCTACTATATCACTATCTGCTCCATGCTCTTTTACTATTTGCAGATTAGCTTCTACGGCATTAGGTAACCTCTTAAAAGATAAGAAGTAATCATAAAAAGCAATAAATAGGGCTCTATGTTGTACAGACCCAAAATAGTTAGGTTTTAATACTGATGCATATTTAGCAGCAAATACAAAATCTCTATACAAAAGATGCAGGAGATTCTTTTCAAAACCCGAATCGAATTTTTCAGATAATACTGTTGGGGTTTGTAATGGCATATTAATATAGAGAGCCTTCTTTATGCCAAGGGGAGGGCATTACTCCATTTTGAAATGTATCTATTACGTCTTCATAATAACGTCTTGTTAAGAAGTGCTCCATATCCAGTTTAAGACCGTATGTTTTTATATACTTCATAACTCGTTGTAGTGGGGCATCAGTGTGTTTAATTTGCAAGTGTTTATTATTGAAAGCTGCCACCGCGTTTAGTTTAGCTAAAATACCGACGGGGGTGTAGATCATTTGGCAATTAACTAAATCAAAATTTTCACATATATCTATTTGTTTAGGGGTAGAGACATCTAAAAAATTTTGTAGACAAGATTCTTGTTTTACGATATTAATTTTTGGATTGACTGCCCGAACTGGAAATTTTGATTCCTCTTTTTTATATACTCTTTGTAGATGAAAGCTTTTAGGTGTTTCTAGGACTAGCTTATATTTACGCTCTGTAAAATGTGACATAAGAAGTCGTACATTCTTCCTAGAGGAGAAGATATCAATATCCGATGCATATAACTGCTCATGCCCAACAAAGGAGCGGCAAACTGATCCCCCAGCAATAAACAGTTCTTCTCCATAGGTCATATAGTATAGAGGCATAAAATCTAATGCCTCTAATGCCTCGGGTAGCGCTTTACCTATTGCTTGATCTTTTGGAAGATAGTCCCAAATAGGTCCATTCCATTCACTTTCCGTCAATTTTCTTATACTCCCTATACCAAAATTCGGAGCCAACTTGTATGGTTGTCTGATGTGAAATTGTCAAAGCACGCTCTAACCGTGTTTGTGCGGCGGTGGTGGTGTCGTATTCCTGCATATAGTGGAGGGCACCTATTGCAGTATACATCCCAACACCAGCAGCGCAATAGGTTTTTACGGGAAAAACGGTTAGGTCACCCTGTACCCACCAAAGCCCTTGCCCACTTACTACAATCAATTGCGTTGGGAAATATTTAAAGTCGGTTTCTTCTGAAACCACAACTAGATCGTCTCCTATACAGGCTTCTAGTTTTTTACAGAATGCCCAAACATCATCCGTTGTTTTAATCCTTCTACCTATACCAGCTTCTTTTATATAGCGCTGGATTTTAAAGTTACCGGCGTATGCCACACTCCAAAGCGGAAAATCTACTACTTTAGGAGGAGCATCTGATTTTAAACCATCGTCTAAACTAGAACTTAACATATCACCACCGATAATATATCCATCATTATTCACTATGCCTACAATACAAGTCATAAAACCTCTTTATATAGTTTCCTAACGTCTGCCAGGATTGCTTGATTTATTTGCTCTGCTTTGTCGATTCTGGTATCTACTGTTCGATCTTGATAATAAAAATCCAGGTCAGCTAACAGCGCATAGTAATAGTTTATCGGGCAATTGGCTATTTTGTTACGGCAAAATGCTCTATATCGTATTATTTTTTGTGCTTGTGGAGTTTTTCCTTCTAGACTATCAAAGTATCTATTCAGACTCTTTTTTCCATAATTAGCAACTAATGGCTCACTATTAAACATATAGTCAATATTATTTTCTATTAAATTTATATTACTAATATAGTCATTCCTTATTTGGTGATCAATAGATTCAGTGCCAAAAATATCAAGCACTGACATAGAGGCATCTACATCTTCTAATAAGTACCCCTTGTTCTTCCTAGGTACAGTAAAGAAAGGAAAACTAAGTATAAAACCAAGGGGATAGTAAGTAGGAATGTGAAAAGGCTTTTCATATAAAACAGTAGGAGCATATTTAGCCATAGCGTGTAGAGGTTTCTCTACAGACGCGCCTTTTTGTAGTAATGTAATAGGCATATAAAGATCATAGAATAGATAATTCAATCCATAGTATGTCTCATATAATAAGCGCCAACGGAACGGAATAGCATCATAGAAAGGAAAGGTTCCTGGGTATTGAGCTATCTTTTCTAGTAAATATTGTTGAAAGGAATACTTGGTTGCCTTAGTAAAGGGGAACCTAATATATCGTAAGTCTACCTTATACGTTTCTTTTATAAAGGCGGTATAAATAGCAAGCCCCATCCAAGATGGGAGTTTAGGATATTTTTCCCCTATCTGTTGGATAGCGTATTGTTCTATTTCGGAATCTTCAAACGTAATAAATTCATTTCTAAAACCACCAATAATTTCCCTGTGTAAAATAGTAGAGTAGTCAAATTTAGGGGCTTGTAGTTTCCATAACGTAGAATTAGGGACTCTACAATACAACCTAGAAGCTATATTTTTGAAATCTGATTTCATTTTTGAATTTCAAAACTGTTTCAAAATTTTGAAATGATTAGTTTAGAGTAATGATTTGCGTCCATGGATATATAGGTTCTTTACATAGGTCAATATTTTATCATCACTAATTCCAAGGATTCTACATACGTTAGTAAATGATTCGGGATAATCTTGATCTCGTCTAATAAAGTAAGCGAAACTATGCTCTTTTAAGTCTGGTTTCTCGAGGTCTTCTAAAGCTACTTGTAATATCGCAGCATATAGTTTTTCTTCCCCTGTATAATCTTTTAAGTTCAAGACGTTTTCTATCATATTTACTCCTATTGTGATTCTTTATCAAACCAAAAACATTTTTCAGGTTTTTGTTTACAGTCTACATATGAACATACCTCTACATATTCCGGAGCACATA
>Ga0172375_10005241_pt1 | contig 18780 bp, 10 predicted proteins | sample LakKiv1m_FD_114537 | JGI IMG/M metagenome (GOLD analysis project Ga0172375, IMG submission 114537) | Freshwater microbial communities from Kabuno Bay, South-Kivu, Congo - kab_092012_11.1m | ecosystem: Environmental > Aquatic > Freshwater > Lake | place: Democratic Republic of the Congo...
CGACGGCACGCCGGCCAGGCGGGCCAGTGCGCCGCGCCCGCTCACCATCACGATCAGAGTGTCGGTGTTCACCACTGTTTCTATAACGGTCCTCGGGTCGCGAATCGAACCGGAATCTGCGCGCTCGGGCAGTCCGCTGGAAACCTGTCAGGTCGGTGCCCGGCCACGGGAGCGCTTTCTGAGCGGTTGCTCGGGGCTCGGGACCGAGTCGCCGGCCTCATATGCCCCCGAGTTCGAGAACTACAGGGCTCGATGGCTCGGGAGTTCCTTGGGATGGGACCGAGTCGCCGGCCTCGCGTGCACCCGAGTTTGAGGGAATTCGTCACCGCGGGCGGGCCGACCAGCGCGGATCCGGATCCCTCGGCAGTGAACCGCCGACGCGTTGGCCGCTGCTGTGCGGGTGCAGGCTTGCGGCGCACGCCCTCGACAATGACCGCTGTTGAATGACGCGGGTGCCAAGCGACCGGGAACCTCCGTTATGACGTCGGCGGCATCGACACCACGAGGCCGCGGAGCGTAGTCGATGGTGCGGAGGATCCCGCCATGACCGATACGTTTCGTTCACTTCGACTGCATTGGTTTTCGAGCGCGCTGCTGCTGTGCTGCAGTACCGCGGCCGCGCTCGCGCAGGCCGCCGACGCGCCGCCGCTGCTGGCCCGCGACATTGGGCGCTACGCGCTGTTCGGACGCAGCGGCGTGGATTGGGGCGGCGCCGTCTCGATGCCCGAGCGCGGTGCGATCGGTGTCGATCGAGGCGTGCTGGCCATCACTGCGCCGACCGCCGCGGATGGCCCCGAGAGCTACCTCGCGGCACCCACCGTGGCGGTTGCGGCGGGCTCGAGTCTCCACTTCGTGTTTGCAGACTCGACTTCGATCGACGAGACGGTGCCGCTCGCGCACCCGGTTGCCGCGTTGTCGGGCGCCCTGGTTTCGGACATCGACTGGCCGGCGCCGGCAACCGTCGAGTGCGGCATCGACGACGTGGCGGTGACCGCCGCCAATTCACCCTACGCGCTGGCGCCGGGACGTTACCGCGTCGTCGACGTCGCGCACGATCAGACCCTCACGCTGGCTGCGGGCGGACGCTACGAATTGTGCAGTCTGCGCCTGCACCCGGGCGCGACGCTGCAAGTCCACGCCGACAACGTCGTCTTGCTGCGCGACTTCATGGCCACCAGCGTACGCGCGCAGATCACCGGCGACGGGGCCTGTGCGGCGCGCTGGATCGCTTTCGGAGTCACGCCGTCGCCGGATCCCAACGCCGCGGCCTTCGAATTCGGCCAGGGGACCGGCGCCTCGGCGCGTGCGCGCATCGCCGGTCAGTTCTTCACCCCCGGCCGGATCGTGATGGGTCAGCACAACGACTACGTCGGCCGCTTCTGGGGCAACGAAATTTTCGGTGTCGGAGCGCAGACGATCACGCGCACACTGGCCGACTGCCGGGCTCCTCTTTGCGGCGACGGCATCGTCGATCCCGGCGAGCAGTGCGACGACGGCAACAACCGCAACGGCGACTGCTGCTCCTCGTTCTGCGAAGTCCTGCCGGCCGGCAATGCCTGCGACGACGGAAAGTTCTGCACCAGCGAGGACCGTTGCGGCGACGGCGGCGTTTGCAGCGGCAGCAAAGATCCTTGTCGCGGCAGTGACGGCGACGGCGACTGCGCCGAGTCGTGCGACGAGGGCAACGACTCGTGCAGCGGGCGCGACCCGGACGCTTCGGTGTGCGACGACGGTCTCTATTGCAACGGCGCCGACCGGTGCGCGAGCGGGGCGTGTGCTTCTCACGACGGCGATCCTTGTCCGGGCAGCGACACCGACGACGATTGCAGCGAGTCGTGCGAGGAGACGACCGACACCTGCACCGCCGCCGACCCGCCCGGCGCGGCCTGCGACGACGGCAAGTTCTGCACGCGAATCGACGTCTGCACGCAGGCGGGCACGTGCCAGGGAGCAGGAACCCCGTGTCCCGGCGACGACGGCGACGGCGATTGCGCCGAGTCGTGCGACGAACTCGGCGACTCGTGCAGCGCGGCCGACTTGCAGGGTGCGAGTTGTGACGACGGCCTGTTCTGCACCGCCGACGATCGCTGCGACGGCCGCGGCCGCTGCTCGGGACAGCGTGACCCGTGCGCGGCTCGATACGGAGACGGCGACTTCGACTGCTCGGAGGCCTGCAACGAAGAGCGGGACGCGTGCAGCGCGGCCGAGGCCGACGGCGGCAGTTGCGACGACGGGCTCGCCTGCACGGTCGGCGACCGTTGCCGCGGCGGCATCTGTGCGGCGAGCGGAGAGACCTCTTGCGACGACGGCGATCCGTGCACCGACAGTTTATGCGCGCCGAATGGCGAGTGCCTGACCAGTTTCAACAACGCTCCGTGCGACGACGCCGACGCGTGCACGCTCGGTGATCGCTGCGATCGCGGAGTGTGTCGCGGGCAGACCGAAATTGATTGCCGCGACGACGATCTTTGCAGCACCGACATCTGCGACCCGGCCGACGGACAGTGCCGCCACGTGTACGCGCCGGCTCCCGACTGCCACGACATCGCGTCGGCCACGACCCGTATCGAGGCGGTCTATATGCCAACCGACACGGAGCTCACCCAACGGATGACCGCGTCCTGGCGCGGCGCGCACGACGTCGATCTGACCGCGCGCGAGGAACTCGGCGATCCGAGCGCCGGCGACGGCTTCGCGATTAGTCTGTACGACGAGAGTCAAGGAATCCCGCAACTCAGCTATCGCCTCGATCTCGGCGCGTCGGCTCTCGACGGTGCAGCCTGGAAACGGCGCTGGTCGGCGAGCCGGTTGGTGTTCAAGTTGAACGCGCCGGCCGGGACCGCGCAGGGCGTTTCGCAGGTCAAGATAGCCGTCGATCGCGACATGACCGCGGTTTTCAAGCTCAAGGCCGGAGCCAACGTCGGCTGCAGCGGCCCGTGTCGCAAAAAGTTCGACCCGCCCGATCCGCTTCAGGACGGCAGGTACTTCGCGATGGAACCGGCGATGACGATGCAGTGGGTGAGCGGCGCCGGATCGTGCTGGAGCTCGCGCTTCGAACGCGCCGACGCCAACGGCGACGGACGATTCTATGCCGTCTGGCGTGGCCGCTGAGGCTCGTCGCGACGGCTGGCAGACTATCGAAGAAGCGTCGTGAGCCCGTTCAAAATGGTCCAGATGCAAGGCGCGCGAAATTTCGCGAGCGGAAGCGTACCCCCGTACGCTGTAGCGAGCGGTTTCGCGCGCAACGCCGCAGACGGGCCATTTTCAACGGGCTCCTAGGGACACAGGAGAACCGCCATGAAAGACCACGATGCGCCGTGTGATCGAGCCGTAACTTCAGCGCAGCATCGCCGCGGGGACGTGACGTGGTGCTCGTTGCTTAGATCCGACAGGCGATGGACGCTGATATTCTGTCGCAGCCTTGCTTGTACCGTGTTGACCGTCGCGTTTTCGTGGACGCTTGCCGCGCAATCGCGGGCCGAAGGCCGCGGGAGCTGGTGCGCCGGTCAGTGCGGGGGAGACCCGCCGGTCTGTACCAGCAGTGCCGCCGGGGCCTGCTACAGTCAGTACCTGTCGTGCGGCAACAGTCACAACGATCACTTCGGGGGTGCGCGCCCGACCAGCAACTGGGCGGCTGCGAAGTGTTCGTGGGCGACCCGTCCCGGCGGCGTGTATCCGGGCGCGGTCACGTTCGTCTGCGAGTCCGGATACATCAAGGCCCCGCCGGGCCGTTGCGTGAAGGCCGACGAACTCGACGAAAACGAGCGCCCGCCGTGCCGCAGCCGCGCCGGCTCGCTCGCCAGTCCGGCCACGCCGAACCCGATCAGTCTGCTGACCGGTTCAAAGCTCCTGCACGCGGTCGACTTCGAGACCGCCGACGGTCTGCTGAGCGTTTCGCGTTCGTATCGCAGCACCCCGTTCGGGCGCGCAGAAATCGTGTTGTACGAACCCGCCGGCCTCGGTTCGGGATGGCGCTTCGATTTCCTTCCAGAGCTCCACGTACGCCCCTACTTCAATGCGGTAAAGAGCGTGACGCTACACTGGCCGGACGGTTCGTCGTGGGACTTCCGCCGCGATCTGAGCGGCACGATGTCGGCGGTTTCGTCATCGACGACGATGCTGCCGCACGGTGAGTTCCGGCTCGCGTTCGAAGGCGCGTGGCCGTCGGATCTGAGCCTGGTCGAGACCGCCGTCACGCGCTGGAAAGTCATCGATCCGGACGGCAACGTGTGGGTCTTTGCGACCACCAATTTTCTCGACGAGACACCGGTGCGCTACCGTCTGGGGCTGCCGCTCTCGAAGACCACGCCTGCGGGCTACCGCCAGGACTACACCTACGGCAAGGAAGGCGAACTGATCGGCATCACCGACAGCTTCGGACGCTCGATCTCATTCGAGTGGATTCTGCGCGACTCGAACCTTCCTCCCGAGCTGGTGAACCAACCGATCACGCCGATGGCGATACGCGCCGTCACACTGCCGGACCGGACATTGCTGCGATACACCTTCGAAGCACTCGAGGAGACGGAGGCGATCGTGTCGGCGCCTGATCACTTGGTGCGGGTCGAACACCTGGCAGCAGACGCTACCACGGTGCTCGAATCGACGACCTATCACCACGAGAACGCGGACTACCCCAACTACGTCACCGGCATAACGGACTCGCGCGGGGTGAGGATCTGGAATTTCGCGTACGACGCGCGTGGCCGGGCGGTCTGGAGTGCCGGGAGCGACGGCGTCGACGCTTACGCGGTAGCCTACTCGCCCAGCGGCGTGTCGCCGCCGTGGCGCGATGTCACCAATCCTTTCGGGCGCACCTCGCGATATCGATACAACGGCACCAGCTTCACGCGGCTGGTCGGAATCGACGGCGCGGCGACCACCAACTGCGCCGCAGATACGGCGAGCATAGGCTATTTCTCGTCCGGGGCATCGGCCGGCTACATATCGTCGACGACCGATCAGGAGGGTCGTGTAACTACCTACGTCCGCGACGGCCGCGGCCGGCCGACCACAATCACCGAGGCCACCGGGACAGCGCAACAGCGGGTCACGACCATCAGATGGCACGCGGTCTTCGACGTACCGCTTGCGGTGGTGCGGCCGGGATTGACGACGACCTACACTTACAACGCGACCGGCGCGCGAACCTCGCTGACCCAGACCGACACGACCACTCACACCGTTCCGTACCGTACCGCCGGCCAGCGCCGGAAGTGGACCTTCACACATACGCCGCAGGGCCTTCTCGACAAGGTCGACGGTCCACTGGCGGGGCCGGTCGACGTCGTCGACTACGACTACGACACCGTCGGCAACCTCACCCGGGTGAAGAACGCCCTCGGACACGTCACCGAGATCGCGTCGGTGAACGGCCGTGGACAGCCGACCAGGATCATCGACGCCAACGGTGTGGCCACGCTGGTCGAATACGACGCCCTCGGCCGCGTGACTGCGGTCACGCGCGCTCCGGGTCCCGGCCAGGCCACAACCCGGCTCGACTACGACTCGGTGGGCGACATCACCAGAATAACGCGTCCCGACGGCTCGTTCCTCGCGTACGCCTACGACGGCGCCAGGCGCGTTGCGACCATTTCCAGCAACGAAGGCGAGACCATCGCGTATGAATACGACAACACCGATCAGCCGGTGTCGGTCGAGGTCCACTCCAGTACCGGCGCCGTCATTGCGTCGCGCACGCTTGCATACGACGAGATCGGCCGCGTGCTGCGGTTGGTCGGCGCGGGAATGGGTACAACCGGTTTCTCCTACGACAAGGTCGGCAATCTTTCGTCCGTTACCGATCAGCGCGGCGGGTTCTACGGCAACGCATTCGACCGCCTCGACCGGCTCGTGTCGCAGACCGATCCGGAGTCCGGCGTGACCGCGATTTCCTTCGATCCGCGCGACAACGTCACGACAGTGACGGATGCCGGTGCCTCGTCGACGACTTTCGTCGTCAACGGCTTCGGTGACGTGATCCGCCGGATCAGCCCCGACACGGGCGTGACCGACTACACGGTCGATGCGCGTGGGCTCGTGACCAGCGTCATCGACGCGCGCGGCGTCACCACCAAGTTCAGCTACGATGCACTCGGCCGCGTGCGGACGAAGAGCTTCCCGGCGGCAGCGGCCGAGAACGTCACGTACGAGTACGACGACGCCACGAGCGGCAACCGCGGGGTCGGGCGCAGCACCGGGTTCACCGACGCGTCGGGCCGGACGGCGTACCGTTACGACGCCCTCGGTCGTATCGTCAAGATCCGCAAGACCATAGCCGGCGACGTGTTCGTCATCGGTTATCAATACGATGCTGTCGGCCGAGTCGTCGCGTTGACCTATCCGTCCGGGCGGGTGGTGACATTCACACGCAACGGCGCCGGGCGTGTCAGCGACATCTCGATGCGGAGCAGTGCGTCGGCGGCATCGCAGACGGTCGCGAGCTCAGTTACCTACCTGCCGTTCTATCCCGCCGAGTTGTTCGTCGACGCTGCGCCGCCGCCGGGTCTGGATACGCCGCTGCTGGGCGGGCTGACCGGGTTCACCCACGGTAACGGCCTGGTGCTCTCGCTCAACTACGACGTCGACGGACGGCTGACCGCGATGCGCACGGCCGACGCGACGAAACAGATCCAGGATCTGACCTTGATCTACGACAGCGGCGCCGACGTTACGGCGATCGTCGACAACCTCGACTCGGACATGAGCCAGAGCTTCGGCTACGACGCAGTCGGCCGATTGGTCAACGCGTCGGGGCCCTACGGCGACATCGACTACGCCTACGACCTGGTCGGCAACCGCATTCACCGTACCATTGACGACGGGGCAGTGACCGACGAGACCTACGCCTACGCTGCGGGTACCAATCGGCTGTCGAGTGTCACCGCGGGATCGACGTTGCGGACTTTCGGATACACGGCCGCCGGGTCGACGAGCAGCGACGCTCGGGCGGGAGAAACGCTGGACTTCACCTACAATCTGGCCGGCAGGCTGGCGTCGGTGGCGGCGGACTCGGGACCTCTGGCATCGCGCGAGTACACATACGATGCACTCCAGCACCGGGTGCGTGAACTGCGCGCGGACCGGGTCGGGGCCGTGGCGGGAATCAAGGCTTGGACGATCGCGTACGTTTACGATGCGGCCGGGCATCTCCTGGCCGAGTACGCGACGCTCGGACTCATGCCGATGATTCTGCACGAATACCTCTGGCTCGACGACACTCCGGTAGCGATGATCGATCACACCAAGACCGGCGGTGACAAACTGTTGGCGATCCACACCGACCATCTGGGAAGGCCGCAGACACTGACCGATGCCGGAGGTAAGGTAGTGTGGGACGGACGGTTCGATCCCTTCGGAGAGCAGCACGCCATCGCCGGTACCACCGAAATGCCGCTTCGCTTTCCGGGCCAGGAGTACGACACGGTCACCGGGCTCAGCCACAACCGGCACCGCGACTACGATCCCACGCTCGGCAGATATCTGCAGTCCGACCCGATCGGTCTCGAGGGCGGAATCAACACCTACGCGTACGCGCTCGGCAACCCGACTCGATATTCGGACAGGCTGGGGCTGTACGCGGAGTTGTGTACCCGGTATTTCTATCCGGTCCCGGTTCCGTACGCGCGGCACTGCTTTCTTCGCTTCAACGGTGACAACGGCGATACGATCGGTTTCGATTCGAACGGAACGCACGGGGATCCAGCACCGGTTTGGTGGCCGCGCAGTTGCAGTGCCACGCAGGGCGATCAGGACGACGAGTGCGTGAAAAAACAGATGCAGAAGTGCATGGCGGATCAATATGACTTCACCGGCTTCAACTGCTGCCACTGCGCCGAACGGGCGATGAAAGCGTGCGGTCTTTCGGTGCCGCCAGGTAAGTGGCCGAACTGGCCGGTCAACCCGCGGCCGCTCAGCGGCCGCGCTGGGTTGCCGCTGTGAGCGGCCGGATTGTGAAGGCCTGGGCACTGGGCATGGCCATCGTGCTCGTTGCTCACGGTGCGTGGATCCTGTCGCTTCTCGCCGGATGGGTCTCGGGAACCTCTTTGCTGCTGCTCTGGGGATCTCCGGCACTGGCGGCTTTCGTCTCCTCTTGTCTGGCGCCGCGCTGGAAGATGTTGATGGGGGCCGCCATCGCGGTGCCGGCCGCGGCCCTGGTAGGGGTGCTGAACTTCACCGATGAGGTGCTCGGCAGTGCAGTGGATTTCCCGGGTATTCGAGGTGCGCTGACGCTGTTGATGATGTTCATGGCGTGGAACCTGTTGCTCTGCACGGCGACCGCCGCGGCGGGGTACCTGCTGACACGCAAGCCGGTCTCCGAGACAACAGAGTAGAAGCCTTCCGCGGCTCTGAGGGCGATCTGCTCAATCGGTGCTCTCCGGTCGGCCTCCGAGAGAACAGAGTCGACGCCTTCCGCGAGTCTCTCCGTTCGTTCGGCGTCACGCGAGCGTCACGAATGCGCGTTGTGGCCGCCGTCAGGACGCGACAATTACCGCTCACCCTCTTCCTGGCCGGCGCTAGCGGGCGTATTTCTGGAAGAAATGCTGTGCCTTTGTAGCCACTTGGCCGACGGGAGCCTTCCTGGCCGGCGCTAGCGGGCGTATTTCTGGGAGTGAGGGGGAGCCGGCATGGACGCGTTCTTTTCGCTCGGAGGTTGTACGTACCGGATTCGGCGCGCGGGCGCGCGGTACCTCGTGGTTGCCGCCGTTGCGTTGTTCATCCTGACGGCCGGTGCAAGTGCCCACGCCACGGCCGATCCCCGCTACTTCGACCAGGGGACACCGGTGGTGACGGACATCTGGGTGGATCCGGTCGCCGGCAACGATGCCAACAGCGGCGCGACCCGCGCGGCGGCGCTCGAGACCGTGACGGAAGCGTGGGGACGCGTGCCGAGCGCAATCACGCTGACCGGCACCGGCTACCGCATCCGGCTGGTTGCGGGAACCTACCCGCAGGCCGACGTGCCGCTCTACTTCGAATCGCGCCACGCTACCTACGCCTTTCCGGTCATCATCGAGGCAGCCGACGGTCCCGGAACGGCGCTGTTGCCGGCCCTCAACATCTTCGACTGCCGTTACTTGTATCTGGTCGGACTCCACGTTTCGGCCGGCGGCGGCGACGTACTGCACTGCGAGCAGTGCGACCACTTCCTGGCCCACGAGGTGACGGTACGCGGGATGCCGCCGACGACGTTCGCCGTGCAGGAGGCGGTAAAGGTCAACCAGTCGCAGTACGTCTACATCGAAGACAGCGACATATCAGGTGCGTGGGACAACGCGGTCGATTTCGTTGCGGTGCAGTACGGTCACGTCCAGGGCAACCGCATCCACGAGGCCGGCGACTGGTGCCTCTATACCAAGGGCGGTTCGGCCGGCTTCCGCATCGAAGGCAACGAATTCTACGACTCGGCCAACGGCGGTTACACTGCGGGTCAGGGAACCGGCTTCGAGTACATGGTGCCGCCGTGGTTGCACTACGAAGCCTACGACATCCGCTTCGTCAACAACGTCGTCCACGACACCGCCGGTGCCGGTTTCGGCGTCAACGGCGGCTACGATATTCTTCTCGCGTACAACACGCTGTACCGGGTCGGCTCGGTCAGCCACCTGCTCGAATTCGTCTTCGGTGCGCGCTCGTGCGACGGCGAGACGAGTGCGTGCAGCGCGCATCTGGCGGCAGGCGGATGGGGAACCGCGGGCGGCGGTAGCGAGCCGATTCCCAACCGCAACGTGTTCGCCTACAACAACGTGGTCTACAACCCGGGGACCTTCCAGAGCCGCTGGCAGCAATTCGCGATCTACGGGCCGCAGACACCTTCACCGGCCTCGAACATCCCGTCGCCGGCGCGTACCGACACCGACCTGCAACTGCGCGGCAACGTCGTCTGGAACGGGCCGCTCTCGCACCCGCTCGGCGTCGAAGACCCGGGAGCCGGCTGTCAGGCGGCCAATCCGACCTGCAACGCCGCACAACTCGTGGCCGACAACGCGATCAATGCGTTTGAGCCGCAGTTTGTCGATGCGAGCGCCGGCGATTTCACGCCGCAGCCGGCCGGCAACTTGTACGCGGCTACCACTTACGCGCTGCCGGCGTTTCCGGGCGGCGACGCACCGTCGCCGCCGACTGCGCCGCCGGGTGAGCTGGTCAACGCGGTCACCCGCGACTTCACCGGTGCACCGCGCGGGCCGGCGAGTCCTCCGGGCGCGTTCGGTGCCGACTGCTCGAGCGCGGTGTGCGGCGACGGCAGTTTGGATCTTGGTTGCGAGCAGTGCGACGACGGTAACCTCGTGGACGGCGACGGCTGCGACAGCAATTGCACCTTTACCGGGTGCGGCAACGCCGTGGTGACGGCTGGAGAGGTCTGCGACGACGGCAACGATGTCGATGGAGATGGCTGCGACAGCAACTGCACGGTCACCGCTTGCGGCAACGCGATCGTCAGCAGCGGCGAGCAGTGCGACGACGGCAATCTTATCGATCGCGACGGTTGTAGCGCCACCTGCGCGCTCGACTGTCCGTCTACGCCGTCTCTTACTTGTCACGCACAGACCCGCCCTCATGCTTCGCGGCTGCGCGTCACCGATGCGGCCGGGACGGCGCGCGATGCGATCGCGTGGAAGCTCGAGCGCGCCGAAGCGACCACAATGGCGACGTTCGGCGACCCGACGGCGTCGACCGGATACCTGTTGTGCGTGTACGGCACCGCCGGTGCCGCGCCGACAGCGGTGCTCGAAGCCGCAATACCGTCGGCGGCCGAGTGCGGCGTGCCCGACTGCTGGAGGACGCGAGCTTCGTCAGGTTATCGATACCGCAGTACCACCTCGGGCAAGATCCAGGTGAATCTGACCGCAAAGGCTGGCGAATTGGGCGACGTCTCGGTAACGGCCAAGGGTGTCGCGAGTTTCGTCCCGGCACTGCCGCTGCCGCAGGATCCGTCGGTGACCGTGCAACTGCGCAGCAGCCACGGGCAATGCTGGGGAGCCACGTTCAGCGCGGCGGCGTCGCGCAACGATGCCGGACTCTTCAAGGATTCGTCGGACTGAGCGGCGGCGCCGATCCTGGCGCCTACGACGTCGCCGAAAACCGGCCGGCCGGCGACGGCCCGCGAGAACCAGACCGTGGCTTCTTTCCTCCCCGCGATCAGAAGAGTTGAGAGAGCAGGGTCTTGGCCGGAACCATCAGCGGGGAGCGTGGCTTGGCGAAGCAATCGGCAGCGACGTAGTCGGGATCGACGATGATCCGGAATGCGCACGGTGCGCCAGGTCGATCCTGATAGTAGGCGAGAGTGTTGCCGGACGTTTCGGCGCGGTACTTCACTTCGGCGAGAAACCAAGGCTTTCCATCGCGAACGACGACGAAATCGACTACCTCCCGAGTACCGCCTTTGGGGTCGCGGGTTGCGCTACCCAGTAAGGCGTAAGGGCCAGCGAAACGATGAGTCCAGTCTTTTGAGTCGTGAAACGACGTGTAGTTCGACTTGGGTAGGGCGTCATCTTTTCTACTGCATCCACGGCGAAGTGGGGAGTGTCGCAGGTAGTGCCAACGAAGACGGCTTCGGTTCACGTGCAGGTCTCGGTTTACGGCCACCGCCAGCCTTGCGAATCCGTTCGACGACCACGTCTCGATCCAATAGCTCGCGCCGTCCCCCGGCTACCGTACCGACATCGAGCCCGAGTAGCTCGGCTACCCGTGAGTCGTCACCGCGGTCAGTCTTCAGGGACTCGATGCCTGCGTAGAGCCGCCGTTGTTTCTCATCGAGCAGGCTCGAGAACACTGCCCCGTTCACGGTGCGTCGGAGCGCGTATCCGTCACCCGTCTGGTGATACGCGCGAGCACCAGCGAAGGGCGGTCGGGATGCTCGGCGTCGGCGTCGTGGAGAACTTCTTGGACGTCGTAACCCGCGCCCTGCTGTCCACCGTCCGCGAGTTCGTGAGCTTGCGCGTTCAGGGCCGGCAGCGCAGTGCGCCAGGTCAGCAGCCAGGCCCCGTCGGGTTCGGCGATGTCGCTGAGTGCGGCACGTAGCGGGATCGGCGTTCCGCGGTAGAACACCACCGCGTAATCGAACCCGCCGTAGAAGGACAGCGATGCGCCGGCAGGCACCACTTGGGCAACACGCTGCACGAAAGGTTCGGGAGTGCGGCGGCGCGCCAGAGCCGGCAGCACGCTGGTCGAGGCCAGCGCGGCAAGCGCCAATACCGATGCAGCCACGCAAGCCAGTGCCTGCGTCCACTGCTCGCTGCGCATCGAGCGCAGCAGCAGTACCAAAGCGGCCGACGTTGCCAAGCACCACGCCGCCAACGGCACGCGGTGTTCGTCGAGGGACGCCAGCACTGCCGGCACGTTTTGCATGTCGAGATTGCCGAGCAGCAGGTCGAGCGCTGCGCCGACCGGCAGTCCGACGAAGTGGGCCGCCACCAGCAGCAGCGCAAGCGCGGTCACTACTGCTACCAGACCGCTGCCCAGCAGCAGCGTAAGGCGCGACCAGCGGCTCGATCGCTCTTCGAGCGCCTGCGACGCGGCATCGCTCTCGTGCAACGGCGGTTGGTCTGTGCCGCTCGGCAAGGCCGGCAGCGGTGCGTCCGCTGCGATGTCCGCGTCGGCGGTCGTGCGCGCGACCTTACCGCCGCGCCGGGCCAGAGCGCTCCACGCCTGGCCCGCCAGCAGCGCCAGCGCCGGATAGGCCGGCAGCAGGTAGACGCCGCGCTTGGAACCCGCTGCCGAGAACAACGCGACGGTCACGACGCTCCACACCACCGGCAGCAGCAGCGGCACGCTGCGCCACTGGCCGCGGCGCGGCCACAGCGAAGCCGCGAAGGCCGGCACGAACAGGCTCCACGGTGCGAAGCCCGCCGCCAACAACGGCAGGTAGTACCAGAATGGCCGCACGTGTCCGGCTTCCACCGAGTCGGGGTCGATCACCCGGTAGAAGTTCTCTTTGAGGATCTGCTTGGCGACGAACGCATCGCCGGCCATGACGAAGGCCGCGACGTACCACGCCGCCGCAACGCCGACCGCGACTGCGAGCCGATGCAGGTCGCGGCGCCCCAGATAGCGAAGATCGCCGCGCAAGGTGAGGAACACCAGCACGATCGCTACCGGTAGCACCACGCCGACCGGTCCTTTGGCCAACACGGCGGCGGTCGCCAGTGCGTAGGCGAGGTTCGGGATCGGGCGACTTCGTTCGTAGGCCTTGGCGAAGCTCAGCAGCGCCAGTGCGACCGCGCCGGCCATCACCATGTCGACACGCGCCGACACCGACGAGGCCAGCCACTGCACGCTGGTCGCGAGCACCAACGCCGACAGCAGCGCTGTGGCGGCACCGGCCCAGCGATAAGCGGTCAGCGCGGTCGCGACCAGCACCAACAACCCGGTTACTAGTGAGGGCGCGCGCACTGCTGCCTCACTGACGTTCGGCATCACACTGAGGGTTGCCACTCCTGGAAGTTCGGCGGCGTGATGCGCGCCGGTCAAGCGGTTCTGGGCGAGTCCGGCCAGCGCTCCGAGCCAGTGGAACAGCGGTGGTTTGGACGGGATCTCGTCGCCGTTGCGCAGTGGAAGGACGAATCCTTGGCCGCGTACGATGGCTTGCACTACCAAGGCTTCGCGCGGTTCGCCTTTGGTGAAGAACGGGGTCTGCCCGATCGCGGGCCACGCCAGCAGCGCGAAGGCGGCGACGATCGCGACCAGGCCGGCACCGACGGCGGCGCGGCCGATGGCGGGCGATCGCATCACCTCAAACTCCTCCTCTTCTCGAGTCGCCCGAGTTCCAACGACTCCGCAAGTCGATGGCGGGCGATCGCATCAACTCAAACTCCTCCTACACGCTCCTACACGACTTTGCACTGCATCGTGACCAAGGGCACGGGCGATGCCCGTCTCGACGTCAGAGAGCACGATGTCGGCATCGGACGCCAGTCGGTCCTCGACGACTACTGTGTCGTTCGACAGCACGGGCTGCTCGTGTTTCGCCGACCGGTTGGTCGGTTCGCTCGACGCATCGCGTAACACATGGTGACTCTTCATCGGATGAACTTTGTCGTCCGCTTGCGCGTCGCAGCTTGCCGGTCAGGTTTGCTTCGTCGGAGGTCTTGCGCCGCAACTTGCTTCGATGGCGAAGGGCACCCTCTTATCCGCACCCGCGTGTGTTTGCGAAGCTTGCCCCGCCCTGCGGCCCTGGCTATGGTCCGCCGCCATGGCACGCAGTTCGGCGTCCCGAAAGTCCCAGCAGAGCGCTGCGGTCTTCGACTTCGTACAGTTCTTCGTACGCCGCCGACTCGATTGGCGCGTTGGCACGCGCGGCGCGGTGCTGGCGCGCAACACACCGGGCGGTGTCATCACGGTCGTTCATCGCAGCAGTGTTGCCACTGCCGTCGATGTCGTCGAACACAACATCGCTCAGTTGCGGCCCGAAGCCGGCGCTTTCCGTCTCTTCTGGAAACAGGCCAACGGGCGCTGGACGGCTTACTGCGATCGCAGCGGCAAGTGCGTGATCGGTTCGCTGGCTGCGTGTCTCGCCGAGATCTCGCGCGATCCTTTCGGGTGCTACTGGTCGTGATCAGGCGACCGCTTCGCGCCTCGGTTCTCGTTGTAGCCTTCGCCAGCGCTTTGGCATTTCTGTCGGCTTGTCACGAACCGCTCGCGGTTCCTCGCATCGAGCCTTCACTGGAGGGTTGGGCGCAGCCCTACCAAGGTCTGCCGGGTCTCAAAGTCCACGCGTTCCGGACCGGCGCGGTGCGCGGTCTCGAAGCCGCGGCGTTCGCCGGCGGCAGTTGGACCACCAGGACGTCGATGGGCGCGTGGGCCTTCGTCATCGAACATCCGACCCAGGGCCTGATCGTATTCGACACCGGTCTCGGTGACCGCGCGCGCACCGAGCCCGAACACTTCGTAGGCTGGATCGGCACCAAGCTGGCAGTGCTCGACGTACCGGAGCACGCCTCGCTCAGCGAACAGATGAAGAGCGCGGGCCTGAGTCCCGGCGACGTGCGGATGGTGGTGCTCTCGCACCTTCACTTCGACCACACCGGCGATCTCGAGGCGTTCCCTAACGCGAAGGTGATGATCGCCGCAGCCGAGAAGGATTGGGCGGCGGCCGGTGTGCGCCGCATCGATTTCGTCGACACCGACGCGCTGGTGGGAATGGCGCGCTGGCAAACGATCGACTACCAGTCCGAGAAGCCGCTGGCGATTTTCGTCGCTTCGCACGACTTCATCGGTGACGGCAGCGTGATCGGTCTCGATCTGGCAGGTCACACGCCAGGCAACCAGGGCCTGCTGGTGCGTACCCCGGAGGCTCCTCTGTTGTTCACCGGCGACGCCGCCTGGACCGAGAAGAGCTGGCGCTGGACCGCCAAGCCGATCAGCGCCTGGGACATGTCGCGCTGGTGGGAACAGATCTGGCGCATCAACAAGTTCGCGATGCTCGAGCCCCGCGTGCTGGTGGTGCCCAGCCACGACGACATCGCCGTCGCGTCGATCGGCATCCCGTCTTTCATTCACCACGACCAGCCCGGCAAAGCTCGCTGACGGCGTTGCCACCTCGTTGGTCGACTCGGGCTAAGAACCGTCCATCAGTTTGTTCAAAATGGTCCAGCTGCAAGGCGCGCGCGAAAAGCCGCGAGCGGAGGCAGAGACCGTATGGAGCTACGTCGTAGCGAGCGGTTTCGCGCGCAACGCGGCAGATGGGCCATTTTCAAGGCTGCTCAGTCGCGTCGTGGCCGAGCGACTGGCCGTGCGAAAACTCGATCTGGTTGCCGTCGGGATCGCGTAGCAGGCAGAAGTAGCCGACGATCGGACCGGCCTCGACGGGGCCGTACACGGCGATGCCGCCGGCGTGGCCGCGGGCCGCCATCAGGTCGACGTCTGCGCGCGTAGCGACCGCGTAGCCCAGGTGTGCCACCGGCGCGGGATCGGCGACGTCGTTGTGATCGGCGGCGATCAGCACCAGCACGAAAGCGCGCGGCCGCGCCGCTTCGCCCATCCAAACCACCGTCACGCCGTGATCGACGCGGCGGTGAACTTCGATCAGTCCGACGTATTCCTTGTAGAAAGCCACCGACGCTTCGACGTCGCGACACAGTAGCGCGATGTGGGTGCAGGTTGGTTGCATCGTTCGAGCTCCGCGGCGCGCTCAGCTCTCGAGGCTGCGACAGTATTCGAACAGGATGTCGAGAGCGGCGGCGCGGAACTGTCCCCAGTTCTTCCACTTGGGGTGGATCTCTCGCAGCGCCGAAGAGTACTGAGGCAGGTCGGCGGGCAGCGCTTCGCGCCAGTGGGTGATCTTTTCGTCCGGGTCGTTGCTTCGCAGTTCGCCGCTGACTTCGTGCACGACGAACAGATACGAGCAGAAGCGCGCGCGAGTGCCGTCGTGCTGGTAGCAGATGCGGGCCACGAAGCGCTGGATCTCGACACTGAGATTGGTCTCCTCCCAGATCTCGCGCAGCAGCGCCGCGTCCACCTTTTCGCCACGCTTGATTCCACCCGACGGCAGCCGCATCACCGAACGCGGGTAATTGGCCTTGGTCTGCAGCAAGAAGTGGCCGCTGGGCCGGCGGATCGCCATACACACTTCACCGTGTTCACGTTCGCTGACGGGCGGAAACTGGATCGACGGCAAGTTGCACAGAATGCTGCGCGGAGTGCCGTAGCGGGCGGCCAGCTGTTCCATGGGAACGCTCACGCTGCCTCGGTGTCGGCGCCGCGCTCGAGCGCTTCGACGATCATGTTCGCCAGCGTCGCGGCCCTGGTCGGTCCGGGCACTTCGACTTCGAAGCCGGCGGCCGCTTCGTGGCCGCCGCCGCTGAACGCGCCGGCCAGACGCGACAGGTCGACGCGGCAGTCGGGCGTGCGGCGCAGGCTGATTCCGCCGCCGCGCCGGTCGTAGAGCGCGAAGATCCCGTTGTTGAAACGCTCGCGCCAGCGGTCGGCGATCTCGCCGGCGTAGCCGTCGCATTCGGCGGCGATCACCGTGAGACCGCGGGCCGGGATGGTGCGAACGCGGCAGGTGGCGTTGGCCAGCAGCAGTGTGGCCTGGAGTTCGCGTTCGACGCGGTCGCGGGCGCGGCGCAGTTCGAGTCCGTAGGTCAGACTCGAATCCAGCGCCAGCAGGGCCTTGTAAGCCTCCTGTTGATCCATCGCGCGCACCGCCAGGGCCAGTTCGCGCGAGCCTTCCACTTTGAGGATCCAGCGGTCGACGTCGTCGGCGGTGGTCACCAGGTTGCGCAGCGCCATCAATCCCGGCCGCGATTCGCCGCGCTCGACCACGCGTCGCGACAGATACTCGAACAGCAGGCGGCTGGCCGAATAGCTCATGTCGAGTACGAAGTCGGTGAAGTTCGCGTTCAGGCGCCCGCTCTCTCGCGCCTCCAGTGCGCTCTTGTGATGGTCGACCCAGTACAACTCGAGGCCTTGATCGACGAGTTCGTTGAGGTGGTCGGTGGTCTCGTCGCTGCGCCACGAAATGTCGGTGATCCAGAGTTCTTCGTCGCTGGGGCGGTCGGGGTTGAACTTGCGGAGGACCTCGTCGATCGCGCGATTGCTCGCGAAAGCGGCGTGGAAGGGACGCCTGGCAAAGTAGCGCGCGGCCACCACTGCGCAGGCCAGCCCGTCCAGGCAGTTGGGGCCGTGGCTCACCACGGTGACGCGACGTCCGGGCTTCATGGCTCCGACTTTATCGGCTCGATCGAAGAAGACAACGTTGATTCTGGGCACCGACTCTCATGCAGCGCCGACGGGCGGCCGCGAGAGTCGACGATCGCGTCGCCGGCAAAGCTCATCGGCGCTCCTGCTGCGCCGCGTCAGCGCCGCGCGCCGTCCGCCGACTGCGACGGCGATTGCGACGCCGGCGGGCAGCGCAGCGCGACTGCTTCGCCGTCCGCACGCCGGCTGGCCAGTGTCGCGTCTTGCGCGTCGATCGCGCCGTCTCCATTCACGTCGCAAACGGACGGCGGACACGGTTTGCCGGTCACGACGGTCGCGAGGATGCGTCGTGCGTCGAGCGAAGTGACGGCACCGTCACCGTTGAAGTCGCCGCAAGCAGCCTGTGAAACTACCGCGCTGGTGGCGATACGCCGGTACAACCCGACCGTGTCGTCGCCCGCGACGCGCTCGAACATGCCGTCGGCCACCAGCGATTTGATGAGGGTGAGGCCTTCCCCGTGGATGATCGGGGTACGCGCGATGATGTAGTCGACTTGGTCGGGGTCGTGCGCGCCTTCGTTCCTGATACCCCAGCCCGAGGTCTTGAACGGGTTCGGGAACATGTAGATGAGCCGGCGGTGGGACAGATGCGGGACCAGCGAGAAGTCAGCCGACACGGCGGCACCCTCCGGTACCCGAGCCAGCACCTGGTTGACCTTGCTGACCGCGGGGCTGGCTCGGTATACGTTCCACGGGGTGGCGATGTTGGCCAGCTTGGCCAGCGAAAAACGCGCGTACCCGAGGTTGGCGGCGATCGCGCCGGCGAGCAGCAGCGCGGCGAGCACTGCGTCGAGCCGCGGCCGCTGCGCAGCCCCGAGCGGCCTGCGCAGCGTGTCGAGTGTCGCGACGTACAGGAACGGGACGATCGAGGTCGCGTAGTGGTACAACATCGAACGCATGTAGGGGACGTCGCTGAGCAGGTTCGCGACCAGCGCCGGCAGTGCGGGTAGCGCCGACACAGGAGTCAGCAGCGGCGCGAACACGACCGGCAGTCCGAGCGCCAGCAGATAACTCAGGCAGGTCTTCGACGTCAGCCGTTCGAGCATCCAGCCGGGGGCGGCGATGTTGTTGCGGAGTTGCCAG
>Ga0172375_10005243_pt1 | contig 18776 bp, 20 predicted proteins | sample LakKiv1m_FD_114537 | JGI IMG/M metagenome (GOLD analysis project Ga0172375, IMG submission 114537) | Freshwater microbial communities from Kabuno Bay, South-Kivu, Congo - kab_092012_11.1m | ecosystem: Environmental > Aquatic > Freshwater > Lake | place: Democratic Republic of the Congo...
AAAACGGACCTAAATGGCGAACTATTGACAAATCCATTAGACCACTCGACCACTTATGCTATGCCGTTTAAGGGAAAAGCTTGCTATCTATTCAAGGTAATCTCGAATAAGAGACGCCTTGATGCCGTGTTGGCTGAGAAATTTCCCGATAAATCACGCAGTGCCTGGCAAAAACACATAAGTGCCGGGCGCGTCAGTGTAAACGGCAAAAAAATCATGTCAGTAAAGCACGACACGATTGAATCCGATAAAATCTCACTTAATTTACCGGATATACCCGATTTTAGTAAAAATAAACTCCCCATAATTTATTTGGACGACAATGTCATAGTAATCGACAAGCCATGTGGTATTTTGTCGCATTCAAAGGGTGAGCTAAGTGTTGAATTTACCGTCGCGGATTTTTTCAAAAGATACACAACATACAACACGGGGACTAATCGTCCCGGTGTAGTCCATCGTTTAGACCGTGACACCAGTGGGGTTATGATTGGCGCCAGAAACGCAGAAACAGCGGTTTATTTGCAAAAGCAATTTTCGAATAGAAAGGTAAAAAAGACATACATGGCTGTCGTCGACGGAAAACCAAAGCATGATAAAGCAAATGTCGATTTGCCCATTGGCCGTAACCCGTCGGATCCAAGCTCATTTAAAGTAGATGCCAGCGGTAAATACGCATTGACTAAATATGAGGTTATAGCTAGTAATGAAGAATATTCATTAATCAAGCTACAGCCTACGACAGGCAGAACACATCAGTTAAGGGTGCATATGAAATATTTGAATACTCCGATTCTGGGCGACAGAGTTTATGGGAAACCGGCTGACAGACTATATCTGCACGCAACAAATTTAGAAATTACTATTCCGGGTAGTATCAGGTGTATTTTTGAGTCCGACTTACCTGATAGTTTCACAAAATTTTTTAAAAACGTTAAACTATGATTATATGAAAAAACCGATTTTAAATCCGGCTAGCGAAGAGTTGCTTATTACAATAGCAGATAAAATGCCTCAGTCGTTACTCGTTACCGGTGAAAGCAGGGTAGGGCTGACAACCGCGGCTAAGTTTATTGCCCATACACGAAAAACCACTCCGATAATAATTCTTCCGGAAAAGGATGAAAAAATTGATCTGGGAAAAGGCGTTATTGGCATAGATATGATGCGCACCCTGTACGACGACACTAAGACCAAAACACCAAGCGAACGCATTTTTATAATCGATTATGCCGAAAGGATGACTATTCAGGCGCAAAATGCGTTTTTAAAATTGCTTGAAGAGCCAAATGAGGGTACATATTTCATACTTGTCTCGAACTCAACCTCGAAACTGTTGCCAACAATCCTATCACGTGTTGAGAATCTAGAAATAAAGCCAATCACCACCGACCAATCTAACCAGTTACTGGATGAGTTAGAGATAAACGATTCCAAAAAACGCGAACAGCTACTTTTTATGGCCGACGGACTACCGGCTGAGCTGGCGGCACTAACAGGTAATGACGAATATTTTGAAATTAGAAGTGCAATGATGCGTGACGCACGACAGCTTTTGAGCGGAAGCTCATACCAGAAGCTTCTTATCGCTAATCAATACAAAGATGACCGACAAGGGGCGCTACAACTGCTTTTAGACGCAGCCAACATACTTAAAAAGAGCGTTTTAAGTAATCCGCAGGGCGATACTATAAAGCGCATCGACAAAATGCTTGCAGCATATCAAAGAATTGAGTCGAACGGTAATATACGCTTAGGGCTTGCCCACTTGGTTGCTGCTGTCTGAACTCTGCTATAATGGATAAATAGATATGTTAAGCTTGCTGTTAATTTTGGCACTCGGAATTTGGGTTATATACAATCGTCAAGCCATAGGTGAAGTCACGGCTGATATTCCAGTTCGTTTGTCGGACAAATTAAACCAGCTTTGGACAATTGCCCAAGATTCGATTCAAACCAATAAATACCTAAGAGCCGAAAAGGCCTTGTTGACGATTTTACGCATCGATGAACGTAATGCCAGCGCATACAACAGATTAGGTATACTTTATGCAAAACAGCACTCATTAAGTGACGCGATTGAATGTTTTGAAATCGCCCAATCACTGGAACCAAGCGCCAGCAGTCTTCATAACGTCGGTCTTATTTATCTGGAAACCGGCAACTATGAAAAGGCGGCCTTGGCCTTTGAACAAGCGCTTGAAATTGACAGCAATCTGGCATCTCGTCATATCGCATACGCCAAAGTCCAAGAAAAACTTGGTAATCAAAAAAAGACGATAGAAGCGCTGGAAAAAGCAGTCGAACTGGATCCGATCCCTCAAACATTGAATATCCTAGCTGATGCTTATGAAAGAGCCGGTCAAGAAGAGCTGGCCACCAACCTGCGCGAAAAAGCTGCCAAAATGATCATACCTCCCGGACAACCAAAGCGTGTCAAGCAACCTCGTCGCGTAGTAATGTGAAATATAAGCTTGTATTAAGCAACTAAATATTATATAATGTTCTTTATCTTATCCACCCCTGGACACGGGTAGCTCTGTGTTTTGGTTTCGTAAGCTTAGGTCGTCAGATGACCTGCTTAAGTAGAAGTTCAAAATCGGATGGTGGGAGAAAGATACATGACCGTACAACTTCCCGTACAGGTTGAAGATGGCGAGGGAACTCTCGCCCAACTGCAACGGTTGAAGAGGAGGTTCGATCTCTGTCGGCGCGGATCAGCCATGGGGCAGGTTGCCAACGGCAACGGATGCCAGGAGGTCCAGCTCAAGGAGTTCACACTCAGACCGGTCAGGGGATATGTCGACGTCGTCCAAGTGACAATCAAGGGCGGCTGCCCCAGCGGCAAGCACATGCACCTCAAGTGGACGGATCAGTCCGACTGCATCGAGGTCATACCGCTCGACCGGGGCACCATGCTTGCGAGCTTCTCGCAACCCGAACTGACCTTGCTCTTCTAGGCACACCCCCGATCCCGTAGTACGGTCGCCCCTGGAAATCTGACTTCCAGGGGACTGACCCTTGAATTATATCGATTTTATTTTTAACGATAACTATTTTGGGCTCGATTTGTAGTATAATAATATATGGAGGAGCCTGTGATGGATTGGACAAAATTTGAAAAAGGGGTTTTTCTTGTTAACTTACTAGCAATTATTTATGACCCTGCATCAAAAATGGTTTTGATCGGCAAAAGGGTAAACGACCCTAATCTTAAAGAACTTTCTTGGGTTTTTCCCGGTGGCAGACCTGACTATAAAAACGACCTAGAGCCCAACATAGTTAACGAAGTCAAAGAGAACACGAATCTTGACGTAGCCGTGAAAAATGTCATATTTGTCAAGACATATCCCGAAATCCGCGAATTTTTGTCAATTTATTACCTTTGTGAAAAAACCACAGACAGCCCAACCGAACAGCCTATGGGTAATTTGAAGGAACTGAAATGGGTTAAACCAACTAAAGTTACTGATTACTTTACGACATCGATTCATCCTAAGATTTTGGAATATTTGACGAGCTTGGAATAGGAAAGATATATTATAGCAGTAACACATAACACCGTAATTTGTTGCTTATGTGTCGGCTATGCGAACGCGTGATAATATATTCTTATGAACATATGTATCGTATGTAACAAGCCAATCTCAAAATACGCACAAAAGTACTGCTCAAACAAGTGCCAGAGTGAATATAATTATCTAGACTACATAGATAGATGGAGGAATGGTATTGTTAGTGGATCTCGAGGCATAGATGCAAAGAATTTATCCCAACACGTCATAAGATATATCAATGAAAAATATAACAAAAAATGCGCTAGATGTGGTTGGAACAAGATAAACCCCTCACTTGGACGGTCGTTACTTGAAATTGACCACATTGACGGAAGATCTGACAACAACAGCGAAAGCAACTTGGTCTTACTTTGTCCGAATTGCCATTCTTTAACGCCAAATTATAAGAATTTGAATGCTGGCAATGGCAGATCCTGGCGAAGAGAAAAGTATGTTAAAATGGTTTAGATGCCGCCTTAGCTCAGTTGGCTAGAGCAACACTTTTGTAAAGTGAAGGTCCCCGGTTCGAATCCGGGAGGCGGCTCCAGAATGCTGGAATCGTGTAGTGGCAATCACAGGAGACTGTAAATCTCCCGCCTTTCGGCTTCGTAGGTTCGAGTCCTACTTCCAGCACCAAATAATTACGCCGTTATACCAGCGTAATTATTTTTTGACAAACTTTCTTTTATTCAAGTTGGTGATTTGGTACAATTAACAGAGTGCCGCGATAGCTCAGTTGGTAGAGCGCATCCATGGTAAGGATGAGGTCTCGGGTTCAAATCCCGATCGCGGCTCCATTTAGTCTTGAACTAGCGGTACAAAGATAAACCCCGGATGATTAATCAGGGTATATTTTTTATTTCTACCTTTAGTTATCTCAAGAATTTCGTTGCCCACCGGTATAACCATCTTGCCGCCTGGCTTTAACTGAGACACCAGCTTGTTTGGCAGATCGGTTGCAGAAGCGCTGACCAGTATTCTATTAAAAGGTGCGTCGCCGGGGAGACCCAACACCCCCTTTTCAGCCTGGATGAATTTGACATTATTGATTCCGTATTTTTCACAGTTTTTTCTTCCAAACTCTACTAAACCAGGTATGATTTCAACTGCATATACTTGACCTTTTACGCCAACCAACTTGGATATAAGCGCCGCCGTCCAACCTGAACCGGAACCGACATCCAAAACCTTATCACCGTAACTGACATCTAACCACTGCAGCATCTTTTTAACGGTATACGGCTGGGAATTAGTTTGCCCATACCCAATTGGAACAGGCGTGTCAACACTTGCAAAAAGCCTTTTGCTTGCCGGCAGAAAGTCAGTCCTATCGATTTCGTCGAAAATGTCATCTAATCTCCCCATATTTATATTATACCCCTGTTGTTGATGGGTTTGCTATACTGGATGTATGGCTACATTTAGTTTTGATATAGTGTCCGAGTACGATAAAGCAGAAATGAACAATGTTTTCGCGTTGATTCAAAAAGAGATTAATAACCGCTATGACTTCAAGGGTACGCCAGCTGCTGTCGAGTGGCTAGGGGATAAGATAGGATTTAAATTAATCGGATCCAATGAATGGCAAATTGAGAGTATTACTGACATGATTCGTAAAAAGCTAACAGCCAGAAATCAAAGCAGTAAGGTGTTAGATCTAAGTAAAACGGTGGCTACAAGCAACCTAAAAACTACCAAGGAAGTTCCGTTCGTTGCCGGGCTAGATCAAGAAAAGGCTAAGAAAATTACAAAACTTATCCGTGATAGTTTTCCAAAAGCAAAACCCGTCATTCAAGGTGAAATAGTGCGGGTTTCCAGTGGTAGTAAAGATGAGTTACAGAACATAATGAAGTCAATCCAAGCTCAAGATTATGATTTTCCGGTCTCGTTCACTAATTACAGATAAAACACTTGGGTTCTGGCTTGTTTGATTGATATGTTTGAAAAACATCTGCAGCCCAAACTAGACAGGGCGCCGGGGCCCCTGTTCGAGTCTGGCGTGAAGCCGTTTTGAAAAGATGTTGAGCAAACAACGTACGACACTTGAATTTACACTGGTTTTTTGATATAATTACCTCTAATAATCGATATTACAATTTTTAAGGAATCACATGGCAAAGAGTAATACCAAGCGAAAATTAGTAGGTTTAGTGAGCGAACTTTCCGGCCACAGGACTTATTACACGACCAAAAATACGCAAAACACCTCTGAAAAACTAACGCTTAAAAAATACGATCCGATCGCACGCGCTCATGCGACTTATACCGAGACTAAAAAAAGTCTGGGACGTAATGAAGTAAAGCAGAAAAAAGGCTAGTCTCAGGCTTCAGATGCTTTCTCGAGATCAAGTTGTCTGGCCAACCACAAACCGTTTTCCAGCATCGTCTCCAGTAAGCTTGACGTAATTTTTTCGTGAGTTGAGTATAGGTAAAGCACGTTGTTGTGCTGCTCAATCGCAAGCGGCCAAAAATGCGCACCTAAGACTTTGGCAGTGTCAGCCGTAATAATCTGTTGGATGTCTTGTGTTTTTGCGGGTCGAGCGTACACCGTGAAACGACCGCAAAACTCACTGTCGTATGATTTAAAAGCGCTTAAATCAACCTCTTTCATATTGGGATAAGTTGAAAAAAGTGCCGCATACGGCTTGTGATCGGTATTCTTGGCATTAATAAAAAAATGGGGGATTGCGACTTGGGTCTTTAGCTCAACCGCAAAGATTAGCCAGTCATATGGCACGATTCTGCCATCCGGTATGTGCTTGACGTCACTTCTGTTTACTATGGACACATTGTATCCATTGACCGTTCCGATGCAAAAATGGTTATCGTGGTGCGTTGACGAAACAGTTAAACCCCTTACGATTTCATGCTCATCTGAATGCTGGTTTACCATACCAAAATATAAAAGCCCTACTTTTTCGGCAAATTTCGAGATAACCCCTTTTCGTGGCATATTCTTAATTCGCTTGTGACTAGTGGCAAGATATTTTTTTATAGGCAAAAAGATATCGTGTTTCATGTTTTTATTGTTATTAAGTCAAGTAAAGTCGATATGTACTCTGCATGCGACCAAGTAAGTGGTGCCGGCGAGATTATTTCGTTTGTAATAGGGTTAATTTGTTCACCCATAACTCCCGTACTCATCATATGATTTTTTATCCAATCTAGAATATCTGATGCCTTGTCCGCCTTGTCGTTATCAATGTAATACTGGGCCAACCATAGTGACGTAACATACCACAGATTACCGGTTATTTCAGAATTCATACGTCTGTACGGGTCATTTTCATACCTTGGTAGCCCCACGGCACCTTTGTCTATCCCAAAGGCCTGTTCAATAGTATTGATTGACGACACAATCTCATGACTATCCGGTGCAAACAACCCGAAAATATATGAACCAAACACACTGGAACAATCAATTACGTCGTCGTAAGCAACTTGACCATCGATAACATTCAGGCCTCTGTAGAATACCTGCCGATCATTGTTATATAAATGTTTATGTGCAGCCATTTGAATATCACTAGCCGTACTTCGCCATTTAACTGCATTATTAGGATCATTTGCCTCAGACGCTAAATCGGATGCAGCGATAAGTGCCGCATAAGTAACTGCCGTAGTATAAGTACTGATCATAAAAGTCTGTTCCCATAAGTCATAGCTCGGTTTCGGTAGACCCGTGACATCATCGATATATCCTGCCATGAAGTCAGCCATCGGAACCACCATGCTTTTATAGAATTCTTTCAAAAGTGTTTGCTCAGGGTTCAAATGATATAACTGGGCAAACATGAACAGAGGTAGGGCAGTTTCGTCCTCCTGAATAGGCGGAGCAACAACGTCACCGTGAAGATATGGGTGCCAGCTACTGCCCAATGCTCCGTCGGCCCTGTATTTATGCATCATATATCCATCGGTATGTAGCCCGTGTTTGATAAACGAGAAAAAGCGATAAGCTTCATCCTTAAAGCCTATCCTTATAAGCGGCCACAGCGCATAGGCACCATCACGTGGCCAACAATAACTATAAGCGTCCCGCGAATAGTGCAACATCGAGGTATCGGTACTGGCGATAACTGCTCCGCGTTTATCAATTTGCGACTTAATAATAATCAAACTCTGTATGAATTTTTCTTTATGATCGGAAGGTATCTTGTCAATTACATGATGAGTCGGCTTTAACCACTCATGCCAATATTTTCCCGTACTTAGCATATGACTTAACGCTCCGTCGTCACGAACTGCCTTATGAATCTGTAAAGCTTCGCGTGTAGATTTACCTACGGCAATCCAGTATTGTACTCGGGCAGAGCTGTGGGCTTTAACCTTTGTATCAAAACCAATCGTAGAGTCGACTCGACCATGCTCGACATTATTCATGTCAAGCTTTCCGTCTAGTGCATCATAAAAAGTACCTTCTTTGCCTTCGATTCCAAACAAGCCGACAGTATATTGGTCAAACGGCTGGTCGTTATAGCTGCCTGATACGATAAAGGCGCGTCTGCCACGGTAGTGCAAAATTGCATGAGTATCGGGTAGATACTGAGCCGTATCAGTGTTGCTGCGTGAATCACCGATAGCAAACGCTTGATGCATAAACAATCGTATCTCGCGATCAGTATCAAACATATTGATGATATGAATATTTCTGACAAAAACGTTCAGGTCGGAGTCAACGAAATCGTCAAACTCTAACATCACCCCCAGACGATGATTTTTTGCTTTGGTGTGTCCTACCAAAGCGTCGTGCGGATAATGAAAGTCAAACGTCCACTCACCAGATGGGTTTTTGGGATTATCAATCCAACTAAGATCACCGTCTACCCACACACCGACCTTATGCCTTAGTTGGCTTCCGGCCGAGTGGTTCTCGAAGCCGACGTACGGATAATAAAAATCATGAACCGTCCCAAAACCATTTAATCCAACATGAAGTTCACCGTTGCTTAAAACGATTGGCCTAGCCATTCAATCCTCCCGTATGATGATGACAATAAAGCCGCCAGCGAAGATCGCGGATGACATTTATGTACGACAGGAAAGCATCATACGGAGATTCATAGGGGCTGAAATAGGCATGAACATCACCGTCGTTAAACCATTTGGTGCACATGTAATATACGTGGTCTGATATCTGTAGTTTGCGCCAATCGCTGATTAGCTCTAGGTCATTCGTACGCATTATATCGTCCTCAAGTGAATAGACATATCGTAACGCCTCTTGCTGCATCGTGTTTCCCAACCAAGCCGTAAGATCTCGCTCGGTATCGGCCCAAGTGACCGTATGCGGCATGCTGATTTCACCAGCCGGCTCAAATGCATCGACAGCCTCGGAAACCGTATAACAGGTATTCGCAGGATTTGCTAACCATTTATCTATGAAAGCCTTGTAAAAATTAAAGATACCGGTATCTTCCCACTGGTGTTCCCCAAATGTTTCATAATCCATAAATAAGTTGACTATATTTTGATCACCAAGCGCAACATTGACCCACTCATTATATTTATCGGCATCAAGCGGCCACTGCTGCCAATTACGATCGCCAAACCGGAATGCAACATCATCGCTTAAACGGTAGTTTTTAAGTAGCAGTTTTATATTATCGGTGCCGGCTGGCTTGTACACATAATTAGGACTTCGCCATTCTAAGATAGGATCCCAGCCCTCAGCTAAAATACCCTTAAAACCATATTCGTCTGCCCATTTGGCCATCGAATCGTTATATGAAAGTTCGGTATTTCTAAATACCTTAGTATCAACACCAAACAGTTCTTTTATCTTTTGCCTATGGGCTGCAACCTGATGTTCAAATTCAACCATACTATAAAAGAAGGCGAGCGAGTGATAGTAGGTTTCGGCCACGATTTCAACCCGTCCGGTATCAACTATGCGTTTGAACGTATCAATAATATCCGGAGCCCATTTTTCAGCTTGCTCGATAAATACTCCGGTTATACTGAGTGATACTTTAAAATCAGAGTGTTCGTTCAGCAGTTTTTCCAGCAAAGCATTCATCGGTCGGTATGATTTGTCTGCAACCTTCTTGAACACTTTTTCGTTGTTACGCTCGCTTTCATGATCATAACCGGCTTCATCAAAGTAATCATGTTTTTCAGCCGTATCGAATACACTGTATTTACGCACACGGTATGGCTGATGTGCGTGCAGATAAAGAACAATCCCTCGTTTGCTCATACAACAGCTGCCTTATCCAATAATTTATACATTCTCAAACATGAAATCGCTACATCGTGCCAAGAGATTCTGTTATATTCACGCTGTACATCTTGTTGCAGGGATTTCTTTAAAGCATCGGATGTCGCTATACCTATCAATTGGTTCGCCAGAAGGTCGATGTCCCAAAAATCATATCGCAAAACACTGTCTAAAACCTCACCGACGCCGGATTGCTTCGAGATAATAAGCGCGTTACCGTAATGGGCCGCCTCTAGCGCCGTTAAACCGAACGGCTCGCTGACCGAGCTCATAACAAAAATGTCCGAACCCATATATGCATCGCGGACTTGCTTGCCATGTACGAAGCAATCTGTAAAGAAAATTTTGTCAGAAACACCCAACTCAGATGCCAGTTTAATTAAGTCGTTGCGCTGGTCTCCTTCGCCAGCCAAAAGCAGGACTATTTTGTCATACTTTTCGCTGGCTCTAGCGACAGCCCGTATAAAATGAGATAAGCCTTTCTGTATGGTCAACCGGCCAAGATACAGGACAACAGTATAGCCTTCCTCTTTAAGCGACTCTAGATATTTATACGTACGAGTATCATATTTATGACTGTCACTAAAACTGGCAATATCTATGGAATTATGAATAACCTCTATCTTGTCGGCAGGGATGTTATATTTTTCAACGATAACATTTTTCGTAACGTTACTAACAGCTACGATCCGATCAGCCATCATAAGCGCATTATACTCAATTTCGTGAATCAACGGGTTGCCGCTTTTACCGCCAGCCTGATCAAATTGGGTTGCATGAACATGGACCACCAGGGGCGCACTTGTCAGCTCTTTTGCGCGTACTCCTGCATCCATCGTCAACCAATCGTGCGCATGTATAATATCCGGCTTTGAGTGACTGACAAGTTTTTCAACATACTTGCAATACCTTTCGCGCACACTTCTGATATCACATAAGTCGTTGTCGTTAGCCCTAAGTAGGGGATTGCTAAAGAAAACCGGGTTATCATACACACCAAGACCAAAACGATCATCTGGTAGTAAATCGGTCGCACAATGAACCGTCATAAACTCAGACCCGGGATGAGCAGCTGTATAGGGCACAACGAAATCGATTTGCGAACCCTCAAGTGCTAATTCTTTCGCAATATTATAGCAAGCCACGCCAAGCCCACCGGTATGATGAGGCGGAAGCTCCCACCCTAACATAAGTATCCTCATTTGTTTTTGAACAAGTGGCCAACTTCCGCTGACCAGCCACTCCTTTGTTAAAATATGTATGTTACGCCCACCATTATAAGACGATGCTTATGTTTTTACAACCTATAAATAAGGTAAAAAGTCTGGTACAATAGCCTGGTTAACTATCCGTAAAGGGGCATAGTACAACGGCTAGTATATGGGTCTCCAAAACCCAAGATCGTGGTTCGATTCCACGTGCCCCTGCCAATCAAGACGAATAGCCTCATTAGAGGCTTTTTGTATCTGTTGAGGCATGGTTCTAACCTCATCAAGTCGTGATCGTAATATTTTCACATTAGTTCTTACTGGTTCAAGCCATTCGTTAGGTGTTATCTGCAATTTTCCTTCATAAAGTACCGGGTTCTGACCAATTGAGAGTAATATCTCTTTTTTACTGAGAATATCACCAGATGTAAACTTTTCATTAGCATTAGTAAGTCTTGCAAACGTTCTGGTAGCAAATTCATACCAATTTTCTGTCCGGTTTGAGGTATCAGCTTGTTCTTGATGTATCTCTTTCAATTCAGCTTTTAGTTGTTTACTTTTACGTTCATAGTCTTGCTCATCGATCAGTTTCTTACTAGCCATATCGAGTAGGTTATCAAGTTGGTTTTCAATGCTCTTAGCAGTCTTGTTCTGCATTACAGTAACGTGGCGGACAAGAACTCATTGACGAACCGCTAGGCTAGCAATCTAAATCGCATACGTTTTAACTTGCCATAATAATATTTTAGTATTATATTGAAATTACTACTAATATATGGTGGGAGAGGGAAAAGGGTATGAAGGAATTAACAATTTTAAAGGTAAAGATCGGCACATTGGCTGGTTTTTATGCTGTCGGCTTTGGTATTGTCGGCTTTATTCTAAGCCTACTTTATGCGATGGCGTCCAGCTTGCATTTCGGCGTTGAAACATCAAGCGTTCTTAAGGGAATGGCATTTGGTATCACCGCAGGAGTAGCAGAGGTAATCTTTGTTACGATTATGTACGCAGTAGCGGGTGCCGTTACCGGATTCGTTCACGCTGTAATATTTAACGTGATCTCACGCGCAGCTGGCGGAATCGTGTTAAGTGTAAAAGAACAAAAATAACAGATAATTACACTGAAAAAAGAGTTTCGTAAGCGAAGCTCTTTTTTCATTTCATCAAATAAATATTTTTATATGGGCTTAAAAAATGGTGATATAATTAACTTATAAGGGGGTTGGTATGAGAAAAGATTGGAAATGGATACTAATTGGAACAATTATCAGCTGGTCAGCAGGCTTTTTGGGAGCTGATAGGATTTATAAAAACGAAATAGGCCTGGGAATCTTGAAATTAATCACATTCGGTGGATTTGGCATCTGGTGGCTGATAGACGCGTTAATTTGGACCAATGATCTAGGTAGGGAACTAAGCAAGTAGGTATTGGTATGACGGAAAAAACCGCAAAAGAAGCAAAGGATGAAAAAGAATTTAAGGAATTTTTTAAGTATATGAAAAAACACAACGGTTGTGGTCGCACCGCTGGTTGCGGAGCAGTTTATGGACTCGGATTTATAGGTTCGCTTATATATTTCATCAGCACAGCTGAGTCTTTTTGGATCGGTGTGTTGGGTATTTTAAAAGCTATTGTCTGGCCAGCCTTCTTGGTATACGAAGCATTTGATTTTTTGCTGAAATAATTTGAAACATAAAGATATCACTGTTCTAGATCGTTTTGAGGTTGTTCTTTTTCTTTTCTTAATTTCTTTGCTTCCTTTTTTTCATACATATTTTCGTCAGCACTGCGTAATGCCTCATCTAATGCATTACCGGTTTCTGCGGTAGAGATACCAATAGAAATCGAGAGCGGGCTAGATTTGTGAACATCATTATGCTGAGCAAAAGTTGAATCTATCCTGGCGAGCACACCCTGCGCCTCTTCTTCGGTGGTTTGCTCTAGTAGAACTAAAAACTCATCACCACCATATCTGGCTACAAAATCACCTTCACGATATACCCCAACTTTAAGTAGGCTAGCAACAGATTCTAACGCTTCATCACCGGCTTTGTGCCCTTGGGTATCGTTTATCGCTTTAAAGCCATCAATATCAATATATAGGATACTAACGGGAAACTTTCTTTTACGGCGGCTACTCCGTAGAGCCTCAAGCTTTTCCTCAGTTTTTCTTCTGTTGTATAAGCCGGTCAAGCTGTCGTATTCATTTATTTCTTTCAGTTGTTTGTTTTGCAGCTCTAATTGCATTTGGAGCTCTTTGATTACGGTAATATCCTTCATAAGAAGCGTCATCCCACAGGACACCCCCTTATCTTTATGGACATTTCTAGTAGCATACATCCATTTGATTTCGTCATGCAGTCCTACGACTCTAAACTCAACAGGTTCGTCTGCACTGTCAGACGTACCTTTGAGCATCTTTGAAACTTTTCGTGTGTCCTTCCGGGTGAACGATTTGAGTGAACTTCATATCAAGAAGACCTTCACCTTCAAATCCAGTAATCTCTGTTATTGCCTGGTTTACATAAGATATATAGCCATTAGGGTCTAGGTCGACTACAACATTGTGTATTCCGCCGATCAAGCGTTCGTGCCTTTCAAGCGTGCGCCTTATGGCTTCGTCAGTACTGTGCAAACTCAACCCTGGTTCACTATCGTCTTCGTCGTCTCGAACCCTCAAAAGCCTTGATAGTTTTTGACCGGCTTCCGGAGAGTCAACGCCAATAGACGCAGCCCTGGCTAATGCTATCGCACCAAATTTTCGCTCTCTTATGTCGGGGCTATTAAAAAACTCTACGGCCGTTCTAAGGTCGTCAGTTATTGTGTCATTTTCTACTTTCGGCTTATCCTCGCCCGATCCCGGTTCAACCATTATTTATCCAATCTGGAATCATATTTTATTATATAAGTCCGGTTTCGCTACTTACTTAATGTTGCGCAAGCGACCAAATACACACAACATGTCATTGTTTTAATATAATAATATCACATATTGTGATAATTGTAAATAGTATTACCGGTAATCTTAAGTCTAGTATAATTAAATTTTACCGGTTCCAACGAAGTAGAATAACGCAAGAACCGCTATAGCCATTACCGCAAAAGCTATGCGGATAAAAACGTTTGAAAATACACTATTCCTGTAATTACCCATGATTTTAGGGTTGTTACCAATCCTCGCTATCATCCAGACTAATGGCACGGCCGCAATCCCATTAAACACCGCTGTAAATATAAGAGCTTGGATTGGGTTGATGCCCAATAGATTAATAACAAGCCCCACGATCGTAGCAACAATAATTACCGCGTAGAATCCCAGCGCTTTGCTGAATTTACGGTACAGCCCTTCGCGCCATCCTAGTGTCTCACTTATCGCATAAGCGGATGATCCAGCCAACACCGGTATTGCCAAGAATCCGATGCCCAATATGCCAACTGAAAATATTATCTTTGCAACCAACCCGGCATAAGGAAAGCCACTCACTAACGGCTCTAGGGCCATTGCGGCGTCGGCGGCACTATCGATGTTATTTATCCCGTTTTTAAACAGAACAGATGCACAGGCAACTACGATAAACCAAGCAGTAATAGTCGCTAGTGACATGCCGAAAAAGTTGTCTAACCTTATGCTTTTTAGAAAATTTTTACTGATTTTCGGGTCTTTGCCGGCTTCGGTTAATCGATGATGAGAAATCTCTTCTTCTACGACTTCCGATGTATCCCAGAAAAAGCAATATGGAGAAATTGTTGTGCCTAATATCCCCACAAGAATATACATAGTCTCGGCATTTATAACCGGCATAGTCAAAAATGTGCCACGAAACAGCTCAACCCAATCCTGACCGACCAAAAGCGCAGTAACAGGGTAGGCGAGCAATGTTATTGCCAACCATTTTAAAATCTTGGCATATTTTTTGTATCTAACAAAGACGACTAGTAAAACTATGATAATTGAATAAAATACCGCTAACGACACGAATGGAACATCGACGAACAACTGGGTAGTCGCAGCCATAGCGCCTAGGTCCGCCCCTATATTCACAGTGTTCGCGATAACAACAAGCAGAACTGACATATACAGCAGTTTTTTGTTGTAGTTGTCCTTAATAACAGTTGCAAGTCCCTTGCCAGTTACCGCGCCGATACGGGAACACGACTCTTGAACCGCCAATAAAAGCGGGTACATCACTGGGAATATCCATAGAAAACCAAAACCGTATTTTGCACCTGCCTGAGAGTAGGTTGCTATACCCGAAGGATCATCATCAGCGGCCCCGGTAACCACGCCTGGTCCCAACACACGTAAAAACCGACTAAAGCGGTTACGGTGGGTCATGTGTCTTTGGATGTTTTTAGCGTGATTTTCAGACCCGGATAGGCTATGGTTCGTTTTATTGTTGATTTTCGACTTTTTTTGCATCTTAAAAAACTGCCACGCTTATGGTTAACAATTTTAGCATACCATAAACAGCCTTCTATGGTGTAGTATTTGCGTTTTTTATACTTATTTGGCAATAGATTTGGTATACTGTCATATATGGAACCAAAAGAACCCGCAAAACCGCATTTAATAGTGATGGTCGGTATTCCTCGATCGGGCAAAAGTTTTTTTGCCGAACATTTTGCAGACACGTTCAAGGCGCCAATCGTAAGCTTTGACCAGCTAAGAAATGAGATATTCGTTAGTCCATCGTTCAGTAATGACGAAGATGAAATTATAGAAAAAGTTGCAAATCTGATGTTAAGTGAGGTCTTAAAAACCAAAAGAACCATTATATACGAAGGACAAACCGATTCGCGCGTCAACAGAATGGCGATTGCAAAAAATGCACAGAAAGCCGGCTATGAAACGTTGTTCATTTGGGTACAGACTGAGGTAACCGAAGCTAAAAAGCGTGCGTTTAAGGCTAGTGTCGAAAAGCCGGCCTTAGAAGAAGACGAATTTGACATCAAGGTTAAACGCTTTACCGCTCCCGGTAAAACCGAGAAGGCGATCGTCATCAGCGGCAAGCATCCGTTTGTCAACCAATTGAAAATCGTCCTAAAACATTTGATTCAACCGCAAACCGAGACTGGGCGTCAAGTCGCGACACGTTCGCCAAAAAGCCGCAACTACTTGATTCGATAAGAAAGAGGTGCCATGCCTATAATCCATGATAAGGAATTTGGCAACATAACAATCCGGCGCAGTTCGATTGCGTCGCAGGTAAGAATCAAAGTAGCCCCAGATGGCACTTTACGCGCATCGTTACCACTTCACACTCCCATATTTTTCGTAAAACATCTGATAAAGACTTCCAGAAGCGAGTTGAGAAAGCTGTTGGTACAATCAACACCTGATTATCATTTTGAAAACGGCATGCAAATCGGCAAAAGCCATACTCTAATAGTGCAAAGACAAAATGGCGATGATTTTCATGTTTTACGCCATGGTCAGCAAATTATCGTTAAGCTACCAGCCGGTGTGCAGTTAAACGACTCTGACGTATCACGAAAAATACGAGAAGTTGTGATTAGTTCGCTTAAGGTTGAGGCGAAGAGCTATCTGCCTAAACGATTGTCTTTTCTGGCGGATAAATACGGCTATAAATATAACAAGGTAAGATTTTCGCATTCCGGCGGCCGGTGGGGAAGTTATAGCAGTTCTGGCACGGTCAGCCTGAACATTGCTATGATGAAACTGCCGTTTGAACTGATCGACTATATTTTGATCCACGAACTTACACATAGCATGCAGATGAATCACAGCAAAAAATTCTGGTCGCTCGTAGAACAAGTGGATCCAGACTTCAAGCAACATCGCCGAAATTTAAGGTTACATAATCCTTCTATTTAAATATAAGCGGTTTTTGAGTATAATGATGCTCAAGATGTATGCGGGTGGAAAAGCTTTGATTAAACCACGTTCGGCACATATATTCAGTTATGCCGGCTTGGTGGTTCCGGCCATTGTGATAATTTATGGTTCACTAGTGGAGTCCGGTACGCTTGAAGCCGTTCATGAGATTGACAGCTTTGGTTATTTAGCCTTCTCGCTTTGGTGGCTATACCTAGGTGTATTGCAGTTTCTATATCCAAGTAAAACCAGACTGGACTCTTTACTCAGATTAATCGCATATCATTTGTTGGCCGCCGCCTATTTGATTTTTATAATTGGGGTTGGTACCCCGATCGCATCATGCTGGTTAATATTAACTTTGGCTTCATACGCTTATTTTAATAGGTGGGGGTTTATTCTTAACATATTGACATTCGCGGCTGTCGTAACAATAGATATTGGTATCTGGCATAACGCCAGTACAGCTATTATCACGAACGATCTTTTGGCATTTTCTGCCGTTACGATAACGGCATTAATCGTACTAAGTGTTTCAAAATATCAAGAAATCTCCAAAAAAGAACTTGTAAATAGTAAAGCACAGGAGTCTTTGCAGCGAGACCGTGTTTCGGCAATCGTTAATAACATGACTGATGCAATCATAAGCACCGATGTCGATGGAATCATTAAAGTATATAACGCTTCTACTATGAATTTGCTTGACACAAATAAGGACCTTAAGGGCAGCCATATTGACGATATCTTGCCTTTATCTGATCAGGATGGCAAAGAGGTAAGTATTTTCAAAGAACTTCATGCCGCAAAAACCGTTGTAAAACGAGACGATCTTGGCTTTGTGTTTAGCAAAGACGATCATATGCGTCTAGAAATCACATATACACCTATACGAAGCAGTTACAGCCGTTCTAGGGGGGCAGAGGTCAGAGACGGATATATCGTAATCATGCGTGATATTACAAAGCAAAAAAGCCTGGAAGAAGAACGCGACGAATTTATTAGTGTTATCAGCCACGAACTTCGAACTCCAATTACGATTGCCGAAGGAACCATCTCGAATGTTCAAGTTATGATGAAACATCCCGATACTACCAGGCCAATGTTAACTGACGCCGTTAATGTTGCTCACGAGCAAATCATGTTTTTAGCAAGCATGGTTAATGACCTAAGCACTCTCTCAAGGGCTGAACGAGGAGTTTCAAAAGAGGCTGAAGAAATTGACGTACGTGAACTTGCCCATGAATTACATGAAAAATATGTAAAAAGCGCCAAGATAAAAAAAATACACCTAAACCTCGATCTGGGTGCAAAAATAGGAAAAGTCTTCGTTAGTCGCCTGTACCTAGAAGAAATCTTACAGAATTTAATCACTAACGCCATAAAATATACAAAAAAGGGTAGCGTTACTATTATAGTCAAACAATCCAAAGATCAAATTTCGTTTACTATTAAGGATACTGGGATAGGAATCAGCAAATCAGACCAGGCCAAAGTTTTTGGCAAGTTTTATCGCAGCGAAGATTATAGAACCCGTGAAAGTAGCGGGACCGGGCTTGGCTTGTACGTTGCTGCCAAATTAGCCCACAAGATTGGTACCTCTATTGAACTGAAAAGCCGTTTGAACTTTGGCTCGACTTTCAGCATAAAACTTCTGGCAATGAAAGAGAAGCAAGCCATTGACTAATCTGCGTGCATGATCTATATTATTACTTGACAGTCTGCTAAGCAGGCTATTTTAATTACCAGAGAAAGGTAAGCAGGTGACAGCTAAAAATAATGGGACGGCAAAAACCAAGGTAAGGCTTATTAGTGAAGAACCAAAAAAGCCTAAAATTAAACTGCTAGTTCCGCTTTATGCAATCGGAAGATACCTAAAGGGCTCGTGGAAGGAGCTTCGCCAGGTTCGCTGGCCAAACCGTCGCGCTACGTGGGGATTAACTGCCGCCGTCATATT
>Ga0172375_10005245_pt1 | contig 18771 bp, 15 predicted proteins | sample LakKiv1m_FD_114537 | JGI IMG/M metagenome (GOLD analysis project Ga0172375, IMG submission 114537) | Freshwater microbial communities from Kabuno Bay, South-Kivu, Congo - kab_092012_11.1m | ecosystem: Environmental > Aquatic > Freshwater > Lake | place: Democratic Republic of the Congo...
ACTGATCTTTATCCTCGCAAGGTAACAATGGTACCCTTTAGGAGATTGAGAGTCAGTCAGTTTAAAAAAATGACGCACCAGGGAATCGAACCCTGAACCTACTGATTAAGAGTTGGTTTCAGGCTTGTCTATAGCGTTTTATGGCGTCCATAGAGTCGACAGAGTGTACAAAACAAGTGTCATTTTGTCCATTCTGTCCATTGTTTCCACTTAGCATCACCCCGGTTGCACCCGCGTTGCACCCGATTTACACCCGCAGGAAAGGCGACTCGATTTCAACAAAAAACAAAATGATAGAAAGTTCTAGTAAATTTAGTATGATTTTTTCCAAACTTAAGTTTGGAAACTGGGTAGGGGCTATTTCATAACATTACCCGAAAAACGGGACTGTGTCTCTTAGCTTGGAGTGACATTTTGAAAAATTTTCATGATATCTATTCGTATATAAATTAAGAATAAATAGTTCCAAAGTTCAAAACTTCAAAGAGGTGATTCAAGCAAGTAACTTAGCAAAGAGGAATTATTCGATTTTCTCATATCCAAGGTTATTAGAAAAATAGAAATTACTTGTGGGGATATCAGTACAATTTTTATAAGTGGATATTTGCCTAGAAAAAACCGGATCAATTATTCCGATTGCTATTGCTTCGTTTTCATTTTCCGAGCTTGAAATAATCACTACGTCCGATCCGTTTCTAATGTCTATGGGCTGGTTTTGTGGGTAGAAAATCATTCTTTTGATATTTCCTGAGCCTGAGCCCAGGCTCATAAATGTCAAGTACCGTGTGTTCTCCCCATAATTATCTTCTCCATATACCAATTTAAATTCTTCTTGATTAACCAGGAGTGGTATCAACACCCGACCAAAAGTTATACTAACACCATCCTCTTTATATAAACTAAATAACTCCCTTATATTATTTCCAAACTCGCTGTTTTGAAGATTCTCCTCATTGTAGAGAATTGATAGAATCTGTTGCTCATTAATTTCCGGGAATCGATTGATCGGCAATAGATCGGCAATGACAGGTGCACTGCCTATTCCTAATACACAAAGGATAGCAATGATTAAACCAATCCGGATATTTTTTGGATTGGATTTTTCAGATTCGAGTTTATTGAACTGGTTATCATATTGCAAAAGATATAATGAATATTTACTGATTGTGATGAGTCCAATTGCATAATAGAAAAAAATGATCCAGGAAGCGGGTTGGGCGTACCTATTCCCAGATGAAATCGCTATCCCATTTGATAGATGATAACCCAAATAAATTGCTATTGGCACCATACCAATAATCCGATGGTTCTTAATTGCGTTGGAAATACCTACCGACAGGATAAGTAGATTAATTACTATAACAAAGGGATTAATTACCTCATATGAAGTTGGATCATACTCTCCCCAAAACCTCTGGTTCCTTGAACCATGAAACAAGTCCTGTGGTTTTAAAGATGTAGGCAGAATAGAAAAACTGGTGATGATGTTATTTAGAAAATGCCTGAAGATTGACAGAAAAATTTTGGGAATATTGGAGGGGGTTTTTAGAGAAGCAATTGGGGGGTGCACCTTTATGAAGCCAGCGAAAGCCATTTCCAAATTGTCGCTTTTTTCGAGCTGATTATTATTCCAGGCATAACTTACCGGTAAAATACTATCCGATTCAATAAAGGTTTCAGATACTTCATCTTTCTTAGTACCATTGTTGGTAACAACATCCTTGTTTATTTTTCTATATCTATTATCGAGAATAACGCCGCTAACCTTGCTTTTTATGAAAGCAAAGGGATCACCGTACTTAATGGCATTATGAGTCATCCATGGAGAAAATGCCAAAAATATGCCGATAAGGAAAACGCTGATTGACCAGATCATGGTCTTTCGATCTCGAAAGTAGTAAATGAATGCCACAAATATGATAAATGGGATGACTACAATTGTATTGAGCCGAAAAAGAGCCGATAAGCCAAGCGCTCCACCAAGAAAAATGAAGAGGCCAGAGTTTTGTTTTTTATTTGCTTTAAACGACAGAAATCCACTTAATGAAATAAGAGAAGTCCAAAGTTGCATAAATGGTTCCGTCAGTAATACTTTTGAACTTACTATTGGAAACTCATCCATAAGACGGAGACCGTTGAATTCCTGCATCACAGCAATTGCTGCAGCTAAAAGACCGGCAGGGCGGCTGTGCATTTTATTACCCAGAAAATAAACCACTGCGGGAAAAGAAGCTAAAAGAATAGTCTGAAAATTTAGCATTTTTTCATAAGACCCACCCGCAAGCCAATTGTTCAATCCCTCAAATGCCAGGAATAATGATTTATCAATCGAACGAAAAATTCCCACACCAGTGACAATAGACTCGGAAATATAAAAATATGTTTCTGAATCTTTGCGCGGATAAATTTCAAAATTTGGCGGAAGAGGTTTGATATGTTGTTCTATTGTCGTGGAATACATTTCCCCCATGAATTCTATTGGCTGATTTACCCACAAGAATGCTGTGAAAACCCAAATCAAGAAGAATATTATCAGATCCGCGTGGTCTGTAAAAAAGGCGGGCAATTTTTTCCAAAATTTTTCAGGTACAAGTAGACCCAATGAAACCACGATCCAAGCCAGTATAATTTGAGTTGCTAAAATCGGAACACTATATCGTCCAAACCATAACTGGTCAGTTAATTTGGGATAAATCCAGGCAATAAAGAGAAATGACAATATCACAATAGCAGTTGTCACGACTAACAACAACCCATATTTTCGATTTGTATAAAAATATTTTTTCAATGCACTGTTATTTAAATAAGTGCAGAATCCAAGCGCGGCAATGCAAATACTCAATAGCCATATTAATACTGGAAGCAAGCGCCGACCAATCGCAAAATAGTCTCTTAAAATGTATTCTGGAGAATATCCAGCTACCCAAACCAGCAAAAGCACCAGAAAGAAAAACAGGATTAGAAGAGCAGACACACCCTGCATTCTAAAAATATCTGAAATCGCATGAATCGTTTTTGGGGAAGACCTGGATATTTTTATACCTGCGACGATGAATGAAATGGATCCTACAAAAAGAAACGCTAGGATTACTAAACGTTTTGAGGAATATCCCAAAAGGAGAGCGTTTTTTTCATCAGCAGGAACAAAAAGTAGAAGAATAAAATTAATCAGACCGGATAACGCTATACCACCAGATAAAAGCCCAAGAAAATATCTGGATTTTTGATATGAGTAATCCATTTTCTAATCCAATTCCATTTTATTCCTTTTATACTCCAAAATTTATAAAGAACCAAACTGGAAATAATTATCCAAATTGTATAAATTTCTTTTCAAGATAAATTAATAAGGAAAGGAATGCCAGCATCCAAAAAACAAAAATGAGATTAGCTCCTAAGGGTTTAATATTAACACATACGACTGCCAATAAACAGCTGAGAATAGATGAGAAATGAATGGCGTTGACCGCGTGGTTTTTTCCCCACCCAAATTTCACCAATCTGTGATATGTATGGTCAAGATTGGCTTTATAAAAAGGAATGCCTCTACGTATACGCGAAATCAAAACTAAGGTTGTGTCAAATATTGGAGCACCAAATACGATTATAGGGATAAACCAGGTTGAACTCTGGCTTTCGGCTTTTGGACTGTAAATAATAGCAATTGTGCTTAATAAAAACCCAAGTGTTTGCGCCCCGGAATCACCAAGAAAAATTTTTGCAGGGAAATAATTAAAGAAAAACAATCCCAGATTAATACCAAAGAGTGCAGAGGATAGAAAAAGAAGGGTCGGTTGATCAGACTTAATGGCTGAAAATAAAAAAAAGCCAGTGCTAATTTGGGCTAGTCCTAATGCAAGTCCATCCATGCTGTCAATCAAATTAAACGCATTGGTAATAGCAATAATCCAGAAGTATGTAATGACTATATCAAGCCAAAAGGCCAATACAGGGTTCAGGCTGATAAAGAACTGTGGATTTTCGAGAAATTGCACTCGGAATCCTTTTAGAACCAGGATAGTTATCGCACTTAATTGTCCAAGTAATTTAATTGGTGCTTCCATGCCATAACGATCATCCCAGATTCCAAACGCAAAAATGACCATAGCAGCTGAAAAAATGATGAAAATTGGGGGGAAATAAATAAACCGATGCACGAAACTAACAGTAGCCATGGAGAGAACCAAGGCAATACCGCCTGCCCTTGGCACTATCTTCTTATGAATAGTATGGCTAGTTTTTCCAGGAAAATCAATGATTTTCGCCTTATTAGCAAACCAAATTGAAATGGGTGTAAGAAGTATAGATAGAATAAAAGATGATAAAAAAATCAATGCAACTTTGATATAAATATTTTCCATCCCCAGTTATTAACTTTCAGTTTTCCTCTCCTATTATTTAATTATTATAATCCAAAATTGTTGCTGTGTTGATCTTATCAACCGAAAAATCCCTAAGTGTGATTTTTCGGCTCTCAACTCCCATCCTTTCCCTCATTTCTTTATTACTTATAATTTTCTCCAATGCCTCTGCCAATAGAATTGGTTCTTTAGGCGGAACAAGAAATCCATTAACACCATCCTTCACCACCTCCCGGCAGCCAGGGATATCACTTGCGACCAGAGCCCTCCCACATGCCGCAGCTTCAATCAGGCTTTTAGCCAACCCCTCACGATATGAAGGGAGGCAAACCACAGATGCTTGTTGATAAACCGAGACCATATCCTCAACCCATCCCCAGATCTCCACAATACCTGAATTAGCCCAGCTGTCCAATTGAGATTCAGGGATACTTGAAGGATTGCCTTTGTCCGGGGTACCAACCAGCGCGAAACGCACTTTAATGCCCATACGTTTGATAATTGTTGCTGCTTCAAAATATTCACCTACACCTTTGTCCCATAACATGCGGGAAGGTAGCACAACAAGAGGATCTCCATTCGGATATGGTGTCGGTTTAAATTTATTAATATCCACGCCTGAACTGGGGATTAATGTACATCGGTCTGTATCAACCAAATGATGGCCACAAAAATAATCTAAATCCTGCTGATTCTGAAAAATGACTCTCGAATTTTTCAGAACAATTTTATAAAGCAGATTAACAAAGGGTTTCATAATAAACGTGAAGAGGTTTTTTCTGGTAAATACATATCCCATTCCAGTCACAGCATTAATGATTCGCTTTACCCCTGCCAATCGCGCAGCCAGCGAACCGTAAAGCACGCATTTGATGGTAAAGTGATGCACCAGATCAGGTTTTTCCCGGCGATACAGGAACGCCAGACGAAGAATGGCTAAGATTTCTCTGACCGGATTTACTCCGCTTCGCGAAAGTCCGAAAGCCTGCCAACGGATCCCAGCTTTCTGAATTCGGCTGGCATAGTCACCCGCAGGAGAGAGCAGTAAAAGTTCGTGCCCCTTATTTTGTAATGTTTGGGCAAGCGGCAGCCGGAAATTATAAAGGTACCAATCAGTGTTTGCAAACAGAATGATTTTCATATATCCCTGTAATTATCAAAATGTTAAAATTATTTGTAATGAAATAATTTTATCAGCACCTTTTTTTTAGTTTACAATAACAACTACATGAAAAGTAGCCAAGATAACCAAAGAGAAATATACGATAGTTCAAAACGTGGACATCCAGCATGGGAAGAGCTTAAGGGTGTCTTCCGTTATAAAGATCTGGTTTTTCAACTAATTCGACGAGATCTGGTATCCCGCTATAAGCGCTCTGTTCTAGGTATTGCCTGGACTATGTTAAACCCGCTAGGTACTATGTTGATCTTAACGATTGTTTTCTCAAGAGTTTTCAGCCAAACTCAAGCCTACCCTGTCTTTATTCTAGCCGGCTTGATTGTTTGGAATTTTTTCAGCCAAACGACACAACACTGCATGGATTCCACCTTATGGGGTAGCGGTCTTTTTGGAAAAATTTATTTGCCTCGCACTTCTTTTATTGTCTCTTCAATTGGTACTGGTATTGTCAATTTCATTATTTCATTAGTTCCCTTATTGGTCATTATGCTTTTTTCAGGAGTATCCATTAGACCATCAGCGATCATGCTGCCAATCATCCTCCTATTGCTCTCTTTTTTCTCATTAGGTGTGGGTCTGCTGCTATCCGCTTATTCCGTTTTTTTTCCAGATATTGCCCAAATGTACACTATTTTCCTAATGGCATTAATGTATATGTCTCCAGTTATCATTCCAGAAGAGATTCTTGCAGGGGTTATGAACGGTCTGCTATTAAAAATCAACCCGCTCTTCTATTTGATTAAGCTTTTTCGCCTTGCTTTATACTATGGAGAATTTCCACCCATATCGCTTCTTTTAATAGCAGCTGGGATTTCTTTTGCGATGTTTATCATTGGCTGGTTGGTATTTACAGATAATTCAGATCGGTTTGCATATTATGTCTAAACAGGTAATAAATAATTCCGATAATGAATTTGATATCATCTTGGAAAATGTCTCTGTTCGCTACCATCTGCCCGACCAAATTGTACGTACGTATAAAGAATTTGCCATTAATTTTATAAGAGGCAAGAACAAAAAACGCTCATTTTTAGCTCTTGATGAAGTTAATTTGAAAATCAAAGCAGGTGAGATTTTTGGAGTGATTGGGATCAATGGCGCCGGAAAGTCTACCTTGCTTAAGGTAATTTCTCGAGTATTGATTCCATCCGGCGGACGTGTAGTTACCCGTGGGCGTGTGTATCCATTATTACAGTTAGGGGCTGGTTTTCATCCGGAGCTTACAGGGAGAGAGAACATATTTCTAAACGGCACCTTGTTAGGACGTACGCGTAAAGAGATAGAGGAAAAATACCAGGATATTGTTGAATTCTCCGAAATTGCCAAATTTATTCACGCACCTGTGCGTACTTATTCTTCTGGCATGCAAGCGCGTTTAGGCTTTGCTGTCGCTTCCGCATGGCAGCCCGAGATCTTAATTCTGGATGAAGTGCTTTCCGTGGGAGATATCGCTTTTCAAGAAAAATGCCACCAGCGTATGCAGGAATTCCGCAAAAACGGTACAACAACAGTGCTTGTCTCTCACTCACCAGAACAAATTTCCGCTCTCTGTAATCGAGCGCTCTTACTGGATAAAGGTAAAATTGTTGCGTTAGGTAAACCTGATACAATTATAAATGCTTATAGAAAACTGATTGAGGTTTGATCTATGAGATTCACAGCCACTACACACCCTGAAATCATCCTTGTAGAACCACTAACTTTTCAAGATAACCGTGGCTTTTTCATGGAAACCTATCAAAAAGAAAAATTTTATCAGGCGGGGATTCCTTATGAATTTGTTCAGGATAATCACTCGTCTTCGATAAAAGGTACCCTGCGCGGTTTGCATTACCAGATCATCCACGCCCAGGGAAAGTTGGTTCGGGTAGCACAAGGTGAGGTTTTTGACGTGGCGGTTGATCTTCGTCGAGGATCACCGTTTTTTGGAAAATGGGTAGGTGAGATCCTTTCAGAAAAAAACAAAGTGCAGCTATGGATTCCACCAGGTTTTGCCCACGGGTTTTACGCGCTTTCCGATCAAGCTGATGTGATATATAAAACAACGGAATATTATTTTCCAGAGGGCGATCGCTGTATTCGCTGGAATGATCCGGATCTGGCCATCGAATGGCCACTTTACAAAGGAAAACACCCCCTACTCTCTACGAAAGATGCTGAGGGCTGCGCCTTCTCACAAGCAGAGGTGTATAAATGAAACAGAACTTGCTGGTCACAGGCGGCGCTGGGTTTATCGGATCCAATTTTATCCGATTCATGCAAACCCATGAACCGAACATTCATATTACCAATCTGGATCTTCTTACCTATGCTGGTCACCTGGCTAACCTAAATGGCTTACCAGTTCCTGGGCAACATGAATTCGTTCAGGGAGATATTTGCAATCAGGATTTGGTCGCTTCCCTCCTGCGTGATAGAAAAATTGACACCATCGTCCATTTCGCTGCCGAATCTCATGTGGACAGATCCATTCTGGGTCCAGCCGCTTTTATACAAACCAATATTGTTGGCACTTTTGCGCTACTGGAGGCCGCACGCACTGTATGGCTGCTTGAAAATCAGCAAAATGCAGAACAGGTACGTTTTCATCATGTATCAACCGATGAAGTGTATGGTGCATTAGGTCCAAACGACCCCGCTTTTTCCGAAACAACGCCTTATGCTCCTAATTCTCCGTATGCTGCCTCAAAAGCTAGCAGCGACCATCTGGTGCGCTCATACGCCCATTCTTTTGGATTACCTGTGACCATCTCCAATTGTTCTAATAATTACGGCCCATACCAGTTCCCAGAAAAACTGATTCCTCTGATGATCATGAATGCACTAAATGGAAAACCACTGCCCATTTATGGGGATGGCCAGCAGATAAGAGATTGGTTGTTTGTAGAAGAACACTGCGAAGCAATCTGGAGGATCATCAAAGATGGACAGGTTGGTGAGAGCTACCATATTGGCGGTGGCAACCAACCAACTAATTTGGAGATAGTAAAAACAATTTGTTCTCTACTTGATGAGGCAAATGTGCCTTCACCAGTAAAACCGTATGCTAAACTGATTGAATATGTAAAAGACCGGCCTGGCCACGATTGGCGGTATGCCATGAATATCCAAAAAATTCAAACAGAGCTTGGCTGGTCACCCAAATATGATCTTGAAAGTGGCTTGCGGAAAACAATTAATTGGTATCTGAAAAATTCTAAATGGTTGCAAGATATCCAGAAAAAACAAGACTATCAAAATTGGATGGCTGACAATTACCAAAAGCGAGGGTAAGAATGAAAGGGATCATTTTAGCTGGTGGCAAAGGTACGCGTTTATTTCCAATCACAATGGCGGTCAGCAAACAATTGTTGCCTGTATATGACAAACCAATGATCTATTATCCTCTCTCCATGCTCATGCTGGCAAGGATACAGGAAATCTTGGTTATTAGCTCACCTGAGGATCTGCCTCAGTACAAGCGCCTTCTTGGAAAAGGAGAACAATGGGGGTTGAGTTTCGATTATGTAGAGCAGACCGAACCACGTGGTTTAGCGGACGCATTTCTAGTAGGAGCGGATTTTATTCAAAACGAACCTGCATGCTTAATTTTGGGTGATAATATTTTTTTCGGCATCGGACTTCCTGCACAATTGCGGACGGCATCTCAGCTTACGGAAGGCGCGGTCATCTTTGCTTATCCGGTGCGCGATCCTCAGCGTTATGGCGTGGTTGAGTTTGATGAAACGGGAAAAGCCCTCAGTTTGGAAGAAAAACCGACCGATCCTAAGTCAAATTATGCGGTGCCAGGTTTATATTTTTACGATCGCCAGGTGACCGAGTTGGTGAAAACACAGCATCCATCTGCTCGCGGCGAGCTCGAAATCACTGATCTCAACCGAAGGTACATGGAGATGGGCAAACTGCAAGTACAAGAGCTTGGACGTGGAGTGGCCTGGCTGGATGCAGGTACGCATGAATCACTTTTGCAGGCATCTAGTTTTATCCAGGCTGTGGAGGAACGCCAGGGTATTATGATCTCCTCACCGGATGAGATAGCCTATCGAATGGGTTTCATCGACCAGACTCAGTTGACTGAACTAGCGGATATATATCAAGGCAACGACTATGGTCTATATCTGAAGAAATTAGTTCGAGAGAAAAAAAATTAGGCACATGAAAATTTTACTTCTCGGTAATACCGGGCAAGTTGGTTGGGAACTTAACCGCACCTTGCTGACGTTGGGAGAGCTTATCGCGTTGGATTATCCACAAATTGATATGGCAGACCAGGGTAGTATCCGATCACTGATACAGGAAGTTAAGCCCGATCTGATCGTCAATGCCACCGCCTATACCGATGTAGACAAAGCTGAAAACGAACCCAATCTGGCGATGGCTATTAATGGAACCGGACCGGGTATTTTAGCTAGTGAAGCCAAAAAGTCGGGCGCAGCGCTCATCCATTACTCAACAGATTATGTATTTGACGGCACTAAACGGTCGCCTTACACTGAAGAAGACCAACCCAACCCCATCAATGTGTACGGGCAAACTAAACTGGCAGGAGAAAAAGCGATTCAAGAAGTGGGAGGAACGTACCTGATCTTTCGCACGAGTTGGGTTTATTCTCTTCGACGGTCGTGTTTTGTGACTAAAGTGCTTGAGTGGGCACGCACGAAGAAAGAACTGCGAATCGTTGATGATCAGATCAGCAGCCCCACGTGGGCACGTACACTAGCCGAATCCACCGCCCAAGTCATTGCCCAGAGAAGTAATGATCTGACAAATTACCTTAACGAAAAGCGCGGACTTTATCACCTGGCATGTAGCGGCTTTACCAGCCGATATGATTGGGCACTCATGATTCAAAAGTTGGATCCAAAACGGCAGGAACAGATGGTAGAAAATATTTTACAGGCTGCCACATCAGATTTTCCTACTTCGGCACAACGCCCAAAATATACAGCACTAGATTGCCAAAAATTTACGACGGCTTTCAGTTTGCATAATCCACATTGGGAAGCTTCGATTAATTTAGCGATTTTAACGCAATAGGGGTTAAAAGAGAATTTGAAATCACACACGAGGTTAAAGAATGAATTCTAATCCTAAGGTAAGTGTGGTTTTAATTTGTTACAACCATGAAAAATATATTAGGGAAGCTATAGAAAGCATTTTATCGCAATCTTTTCAAGATTTTGAATTAATAATAGTCGATGATGGATCGGATGATAATACTTTAAATATTATTCAGTCATATGATGATCCGCGTATTATCACCAAAACACAGAATAATTCTGGTCCTAGTATTGCCCTAAACAATGGAATAGCAGTAAGCAATGGAAAGTACATCGCTTTTATGAGCGGCGATGATGTATCCCTTCCCCACAGGTTGGCAACACAAATCGAGCAAATTGAAGGACAGAAAGCGGATCTGGTATTCTGCCTTCCTCAAATCATCAGCACGGACACGCAAATCTTATCAAAACATGTATATCCAATTTTCTTTAATAAAGAATTTTCTAGTACAGCAGAATTATATTACCAGCTTTTTACTTCCGGCAATTTTTTATGCGCCCCGACATGTTTCTGCCGCCGATCAGCGGTGGAGGAAGTGGGCTGGTTCAAACGAGGATTAATCCAGCTTCAGGATTTTGACTATTGGATTCGTGCCTGCAAAAAACAGCTTGTGATCAAACTGTTTAAAGATCCTCTGCTCCAATACCGCTATTTGCGTGGTTCCAATCTATCTGATAGGCGCAACATTAATCGGATAACTGTGGAAACACTAGCGGTTTACAGGAGTTTTTTTGAAGAAGCGCCCATCGATCTTCTTCAAAAATCGTTTAATGAAAAGATCACTGCGGATGCAATTGATGACTTTCCAGATATTGAGATAGACAAATCATTTCTCTTTTTAGAACATGCTAACCCAACGGTTAGAACAATAGGAATAGAGCGGATCATTCAGCAGCTTGAATACGACGAGATCTATGAAAAATTAATAGCCGAAAGAGAATTTGATATGGCGAGTTTTTTTCTATTCACACAGTCAAACAACATGGCAAATAGTATTTATATTGGTAGTAGATTCAAAAGTAAATATAAAAATTTTCGAAGGTTTTTTGCGCGTTATTGGCGTTTCATTCTGACTGAAGGTCTTCGGTGGACCGAAAAACGAGTACAAAATCGTATTCGGATCTATTTAGATCAAGGTTATTTTGAAAAAGCTATCGAATTAGCTAATTTTCATAAAAGATTCCCTCCCGGACCCACAATATTTTCTACATTAAAGAGAATATTAATAAAGATTTTTTCTAAAAATTCTACGCTATTTGTTTCGCAGGAGGGCAAGGGGCATGTGTACTCAATTAAGCGCATGTATGACTACAGCAAGGAGACAAACTGCCTCATCCATGAAGCACCTCCAGAGCATATATTCTTAAAAAAGCCAATAATCCTGGGAAATAATATAGGAACACTTTTTAAAGGAGAAGCTGATTCGCCGCGGGAATATGTATCTGTTCTGGAACATGCCGTGATCACTGGGGGTTCGAATATGGTAATATCCCAGACGGGGGATCTACTTAGTGATGAACTGCTGGAATTTCCTTCTGAAGATTTCGGCATCAAATCCCCTCACATTAGTTTTCGGTATAAGAACAAAGTAATACTTTCTTATAGAGAAAGATACAATACCCATATCAACGAAGGCATCCTGCTTTCGTGTGACCATGACAATAATTATTTCCATTGGCTTGTAGAGTGCCTGCCCAAACTCGTGCTGATTGATGACTTGAAGCAGTATAAAGATGTACCACTACTGATACCTTATGGATTGCACAAGAACCTGAAAGCGGCACTTGACCTGGTGAATATTAATCATCATCCGATAAAATACCTCGATCCTGGTGTTGCCTATCATGTGGACCGATTGGTTTTCCCATCGGCACTTTCACGCGTTATTGATCGATATCAAGGAGCACCCGCTTTTGATAAAGATATTATTTTGTCTCATAAATGGGTTTCAAAGGTCGCTTATCTATTAACAAAAGATGTGAAAATTAAGAAAAAACCCTGGCGGAAACTTTATCTCACCCGCAGAAAGGGTTTGCGTGCCCTTGGGAACCAAAATGAAATTGAGAGATTGATGCTTGAGCATAATTTTGAGATCGTTGAATTGGATGATGTTTCTCTCGATTACCAAATGGAGCTTTTTTCCCAGGCGTCTGTGGTGGTAGCACCAACCGGAGCCGCACTTACAAATATGTTATTATGCCAACCGGGAACAAAAGTTATAATCTTTATGTCCAATCATGAAAACACGAACTATTACTTTTGGTCGAATTTGGGTGATATCGCCAAACTTGACGTGAAGATCATTGCCGGCGACCGGCTTTTCAACCTGACAGATTATTGGTCAGTCCACGATGATTATGAGATTGATCCTAATATCGTACTTGAGGAGATAACTTGGATAGAACAAAAAGAAAAATGATTCGAAATACCAATCCTGATGCATTCGACATAGAAGGAAACAAAGACATTTTTGACATGATCGTCTCCGATCAAGAAAAGTATGCTGGAAAGCTGCGTCCAGAAAAAAATTGGGATTTGGAAATTGGAGGGCATGGGGGAGGAGAGTATTTTTACTCAAAAAAGAAGGGGGAGATGATTGAACCAATTGCATGTGCAAATAATTCGTTTGATGAAAATTTTTCCTCACTCCAAAAAATGTTAGATCCGTTAGTTGGATGCACTGGATTAAAAAATATTAATAACGATGTGGTCCAAGATTACTATACATTTTTAAAGGGAGTTGATCATCTTGACATTTTGCCATATTATTTTGAACCAAGCGGAGAAATTAAAAGCCAAGCTAATCACCTGAAAATTACGGATCTTGGAAGTATTATTGATATAAACATAATCAAGTCATTTCTTGATCCGAGATTGGAGAAATATTATATTTTAGAAGTCGGTGGGGGTTATGGTCGCTTAGCCGAAGTTTTTTTTAGATTGAACACAAAAGGTAAAATTAAATATTTGCTTCTTGATGCTGTACCTGCAAGTTTAATGTATTCTTATTTATACCTCTCGAAAAATTTACCGGATTTGCGAATTGGGTTCTATTATCGTGATGATCCGTTTAATATGGATTTATTTGACTGCTATATCATGCCTTCATGGCACTTTGACATTCCTAAATTCGCTGGGACCTTTGACTGTTGTGTAAATATCCAGAGTATGCAGGAAATGAACCAGTATCATGTAGATTTCTACCTCAATATGTTCGATCAAGTACTCAAGGATGATTCTGGTATCGCATATATTTCGAATGAAAAGGATTACATTTTTCAGGGAGAATGGAACTATCCCAAGAACTGGAAATGCCTTTTCAAAACTAGAACTCCGCGGTCATGGACTAGAAATTCACCAACTGAAGTTTTTATTAAGTGTGCAAACTCTATTAAAAGACAGAATAATTTGGTTGATTTTTTATACTCCCTTCAATTAAAAGAATTTGATAGAAACTTAGGTCAACAAAAAATAATCTCAAATCTTCAATTTGAAGTGGAGCAAAATCATCAGGAAATATCCGACTTAAGATCAACTCTTTCAAGGTTGCCATTTGTTTCAGAAGAAGAGCCGACTATTGAAAGCGTAGAAAAATCAATTTGGGCTTTAAATGAGTATTACCGTTCAAAAGAACTCCCTGATGTGATTCGTTTATTTGAAAACATAAATAAGGCTAAGGCACATTTATTGGCTGTAAGTGTTTACTTAAGAAAAGGGCAACTTCGCAATATGTTTTCTCATTTGTTAATTGTTGGGAAGTTGGATCTGCCTATCTTGTTTTCGATACAAACGCTTAAATTAATATGGAACAGTTTGTTATTTCGGTTGAGACGAACCTGAGTCTTTGTTATTCTATCCCAGCTTCTTCACAACGAAGATAAATATACACGATCACCGATGATGAAGTAATTATAAAATCGTCTGAAATCTACGCTAACACGCTAACAGATAACTGGCGTTAATAATTAATGTTACAATCTTGAACGACTCTCAGCCAGATTCTTCATAAGAAAATGTTATGTCAAACCAAAATAAACTATTTATCCATGAAAAAGCAGACGTGCAGACCCAATTTGTTGGCACTGGGACCAAAATTTGGCAATACTCAATCGTATTAGCGGGAGCTAAAATAGGATCAAATTGCAATATTAATGCATTTTGCTTCATTGAAAATGACGTAGTTATTGGAAATAATGTAACCATAAAATGCGGCGTGCAACTTTGGGATGGCATCACAATAGAAGATGATGTGTTCATTGGCCCCAATGCCACTTTCACTAATGATAAATATCCAAGATCAAAAGTATACCCAGAGAAATTTATAAGGACTACAATAAAGAGAAAAGCATCTATTGGTGCAAATGCAACCATCCTATGCGGAATAACAATTGGAGAAAATGCCATGATTGGCGGAGGAAGTGTCGTTACGAAAGACATCCCTGATGGTGAATTGTGGTATGGTAACCCTGCAAAAAGCCATGGAAAAGCAAAATAATAAACTCCTAAGAAAACAAATAGGGGAGAAAAATCAACCCATGTCAATTACAGATTGCAAACTTATTGATTTACCCAAGATTCACGATCCGCGGGGAAACCTAACCTTTATCGAAAGCGAACGCCATATACCCTTTGAAATTAAACGAGTCTACTACTTGTATGATGTCCCTGGTGGTGCAACCCGAGCGGGGCATGCTCACAAAACTCTGCAACAGGTTCTCATTGCCATAGCTGGTAGTTTCGATGTTATTCTGGACGATGGAAAAGAGAAAAAGCTATACCATCTGAACCGTTCTTATTTTGGCCTTTATATATACCCTTTGACATGGCGTATTATTGACAATTTCTCTTCCGGTGCAGTGTGTTTGTCCATTGTCTCTGATTTTTATGACGAAAGCGATTATTATCGGGATTACATCGAATTTTTGCAAGCGATAGGAGTACATAATAAATGAACGTTCCCTTTCTTGATCTTAATGCCTCTTATCAGGAATTGAAAAATGAATTAGATTCTGCCTACCGGCGGGTGATGGAATCCGGATTGTATATACTGGGCGATGAAGTCGAAGCTTTTGAGCACGAGTTTGCGGCTTATTGCGGGGTAAAACACTGTATTGGGGTTGGAAATGGATTGGAAGCATTGTACTTGATTCTTCGAGCTTATGATATTGGCGAGGGTGATGAGGTGATCGTGCCTGCCAACACTTTCATTGCCACCTGGCTGGCGGTGTCTTATGCAGGCGCCAAACCTGTACCCGTAGAACCTGACCCCCGCACCTATAACCTTGACCCCAATTTATTGGAAGCTGCGATTACGTCAAAAACTAAAGCCATTATGCCAGTGCATCTTTATGGCCAGCCCTCTGACATGGATCCAATCATTCAAATCGCAAAAAAATATGACTTGAAAGTTATCGAAGACGCGGCTCAAGCACATGGTGCTCGCTACAAGGGATGTTTAAGTGGCAATCTGGGACATGCTGCGGGGTTTAGTTTTTACCCCGGGAAAAACCTTGGTGCATTAGGCGACGCAGGCGCTATCGTAACGAATGATGACACCTTGGCAGAAAAAGCCCGTTTATTATGTAATTATGGTTCAAAAGTGAAATATGATCATGAGGTAAAGGGGGTTAACTCCCGTCTTGATGAGATGCAGGCTGCATTTCTGCGTGCTAAGTTATTTCACCTGGATGAGTGGAACAAACGGCGCAAGAAAATCGCTGATTATTACCTTGAGCATCTGGTTGATTTGCCCGGTTTGACTTTACCTTTCGTCCCTGATTGGGCCACCCCTGTGTGGCACATTTTCGCCATACAAACTCGACACCGGGACGGCCTTCAACAATTCCTGAAAAGCAAAGGAGTGGGGAGTCTTATTCACTATCCAATACCTCCCCACCTTTCAAGAGCTTATGCAGACCTGGGATTTCAGAACGGTGCATTTCCAATCACCGAAGCAATAGCTTCATCGGAGTTAAGTTTGCCAATGGGGCCTCACCTAAGTTTAGATGACACCAAGTACGTAGTTAATATGATTCGAGAATATATATTTCAAGTTTAGAAAAATCCGTTTTCTACCCGCGCCCAGTGATTAAAGATGATTGTTTGGTTATATAGGTCATTGGTTCATCAAAAAGAGTGAAAATGCATCTTTGCTGATATGGACACATTTTTCAGGCGATTTTGTTTCCCGTGGTCTGAAATAGAAACAACCAATGTTGAATGCATACAATCTTTACTCAAGTTAATCCTGGGGTTTCTCCCAAACACTTACTGAATCAATAGTATCTATCAGTATAAAATGATGATCATTGACGTATTTTATTAACCGTTGAGTTGGCGGGTGTACTCCATTAAAAGTCCAATTCTCATTGAATATCACATAATCCGGCTGAAATTCCTCTATATAGTCTGTACCGCATCCTTGCCAAAAATGGCATCCTGTGATGCCCTTTTCGGATGGTATCGCGACAAATTGATCATGAGCAATTTTCGAACCATTAGGAACATTCTCTTCAATATAGTTAAAAACCTTATAAGTTGGGCTTTTTTGATACATGAACCGGGCATATCCCGTTGGAAGCGAAACGGAAAAATCACCCACCAGAATAAAAAACAAAAAGTATATTAGAGGTATTATAGTAAACAGTTTTATAAGACTCCCTTTCCATTTTCTTGCAATGTAAAGAGGAACACTTATTAGATTGAGGACAAAAAATGGGTAGATCGGGGCAAAATAATTTTCTGTGTATAAAAAACGTGAAGAAATTGATATTATTATGATAAAAATAGAAGCACTTAGGATATTTACAACATAGAGCACCTTTCCTATTTTTTGATCATGTTCAAAGATTTCAACCCCTGAAATTGTAAGTGGGAACAAGATTATCGAAATAAATATAATTGGTATTGTTTTTATTATCTTTAACCAAGCCCCTATCGCTTCAAAAGAGGTTAGGGTACTTTGTGTACTGCCTGTAAGAAGAGAAATTTGATTTGCAATAAAAACTTTCGGTTGAAAAAAAGCATAAGGATTGATAATAAAAAATAGTAATATCGAAAAAACAATAGATACAAGTAATACCTTGGCGAATTGTTTCGATATCAAAAAACGAAAGATTGGTATTTTATTGTTGTGGCAATAAAAATATACATATAAAAAGAGAACAGAAGGGGCTATAAAAACGAAAACTTGCTTAGAAAGAACTGAGAGAACGAGAGAAAGCAGGCCAAATGTATACCAACGATAGTCGTCAGCCTTTTCTTCGTTAAAGCGAATAAGGCAGAGAACACTGACGAATAAAAACAATAACCCTGTTGTCTCGGGATGTAAAAAATAAAAGAATCTAGAAACGGTAGGAGATGCAATAAGAAGTATTGCAGCTATGAAAGAGAGAAAGTTTTGTTTTAAAGTGCGCTTTGCTACTTCAAAAAAAGCTAATACGGAGGCTAGTCCGATCATAAAAAAAATAAAGCGAATTGAAACAAAAAGGAAATAATCACTGGGCACAAGTTTCAAGGCGGTAATAATATACACCGGTATGAGCAGGAAATAATTGATCGAAAAATAAGTCCACCCATAATATTGGGAGTGATATGCCATATTCATATTGTAGGAGTTCTGAAATAACGATAAAATTGATTGGATGATTGAACCTGGGTCTACCTCATAAGCAGTTACAAAATTGATATCTTTTACTACAACAAATACGTGAGGTAGAAATAAAATAGTAAAAAGAATTATTAATAGTATTCGATAAGGTGACGAGAGATAAGAAAGCACATTCTTTTTGTTTATTGACAGCAGCCGGAAGTGAGAGACGATTTCTCTGCTAATAGAGGACTTCCAACTGATTAACAAATTTCTCATAAAACTCCTCGAGTATCTACCCTGTAAGGTCTTAATAAAAATAGTTGCTTAATCCGTATCGATAACTTAGAGAAAAGTTTCGATAGGGGTTCCTAACGTTTAGTTAATTTTAGTTTAATGAAATTACATAAAATCAATGGATTGAGTTTATCATAGAGATTTGTGATGTCAAGCCCCCAAAAGAGATTGTTGAAAAACAAGTGACAAAATTGACAAGTTAAAGAAACTTTAATAGAATCATGCCAAACTTATCAGGATGAGGTGTGGCATGGCACAGGAACGATTCATAGAGACAGGCAAGG
>Ga0172375_10005246_pt1 | contig 18768 bp, 9 predicted proteins | sample LakKiv1m_FD_114537 | JGI IMG/M metagenome (GOLD analysis project Ga0172375, IMG submission 114537) | Freshwater microbial communities from Kabuno Bay, South-Kivu, Congo - kab_092012_11.1m | ecosystem: Environmental > Aquatic > Freshwater > Lake | place: Democratic Republic of the Congo...
CCCTGATGTGGTGGACGAAACTTTGAAGATTGGATTTTCATTGCCGCTTGTTTTCCAGACTTCTAACTTTGACCCCGGCCCCGTCGTCCCGATGCCGACGTTGCCTTGATTTGATACATACAGTCCCTCCACCGTAGTTGACGCCACTCGCAACAGTGGTGCGGTTGAACCTTCTACTTTAGCCACCTCTAACCTTGCTACTGGTCCCGTCGTCCCGATGCCGACGTTGCCGCCTGTTGTAATTCTCATTGCCTCATTCAACCTACCTGTATAAAACCTTAAGTCCGTGTTCGCACCGCTCGCCGTTCGATATGCAGCAATTCTTGACCCTATAGCCGTTGGGTCCGCTGACTCTATAAAATCAATAGACAAACCCTCACTTCCATCATTGGCGGTGAATGGAGCCTCAAGCCTTATAAGAGGTGTAGATGTTCCCGTTGTTGAAGTGTAAATACTAAGTTTATTAGTCGGTCCTGTCGTCCCGATGCCGACGTTGCCTGTGTTTACTATCACATTCCCATCAGATTTAACTTGAAATACAGGCGTTGTATTACCTAATCCAACATTTAATCCGCCACTACCTTGGTCATAACCAATGTTAACACCGCCTGTCCCCTTTCCATTTAGATAAAGAATATCATCCGTGCCAGCCTTAGCATTTATCCTTGCACCAGCTTGTAACATAAGAGCCACATCAGAACCTACATAGAGAGTATTTATCTGCGATGTTCCAATTACATCTAATAAATGAGTGGGGTTTGTCGTCCCGATGCCGACGTTGCCGCCTGAACTGACATAAAGCGCAGTCGCAGTGGTAGACCCAACCACAAACTTAGGCAACTCAAAAGTATTTTGTTGAATATAAGCCCCACCTACGACTGTCATCTTCTCACCAAAATATCCAGTTGTGGTTGTAGTTGCCACTTGCAGTTTGCCATCTACTTTCATACTATCTGTTGTTGTGGCAGAATTGGCAAATATCCCATTCTGCACATTCAAATATCCATTGGCATAATTAAATCCACTAACTGCTGAGCCAACAGAAAAGTAGCCTGTGGTTGTGGCGTTACCAAGAGAAATATTATCAATTAAAGTTGTGCTGGCATTCAAAGTGGCAATTCTTGCATTGGTGTTAAATAAATTATCAATCATAGAAGAAGTCGCATTAAGAGAAGCGATTCTTGCTGTCGTATTAAAAAGATTATCAATTATTGATGAAGTAGAGTTGATCCAATTAAATCTGCCATTGGCGGTAAAAATCGCTTCGCCATTAAAAGTGGCGCCAGTGTTAACGGTTAAATTATCAATCTTAGTCGTGGTAGCATTAAGAGTGGCAATCCGACCAGCTCCATTAACAAACAACTGGTCGCTAATCACGGCGTCATCAGAAACTAAAAGATCACCAGCAGCATAATCCAAAAGATTGGATGTGCCAGTGCCAAGGACTAAGTAATCAGTCGTCGTCGCTGAACCGTTTAAGTAACTGTTGCCCAAGACATTTAAGGCATACAGCGCATTATCAGTCGTGCCAACGGAGAGCCGGCCAGATACTTGAGCATTGCCGGTCACATCCAAGGCTTGTTGCGGATTTAGAGTGGCAATGCCCACGCGGCCTTCATTGGCATTGACCACTAAAGTGTTGGTATCAATGGCGAGTGACGAGGCAATGGTGGAAGTCGGCGCGCCAGCCACTTGCAATTTGCCGCCGAAGTAAGCGGTGTCCGTGGTGGTGATGGAATTGAAGTTACCACCATTAGTGATAAAGATATTGCTGGCATAGAAACTATCAGTGGCTGTGGCATTCACAAAAGTCAGGCCATTGCTGAATTCAAACTGGTCGCCGGCGTCATTCCATTTGAGATAATTGGTCGTGCCATTGTCAAAATAAATAAAATTGTTGCCGGTTTCGGTGAATTGCTGATAGCCGCCCAAGGCCAGTGTGTCAGTGATGGTCGCCGCATTCATATTGACGCCGCCGGTTAATAAATAATTGCCTGCCACCGTTAAATCTCCGCCAATGTAGTGGGAGTTGGTGGTCGTGGCATTCCGGCCAATCAATAGATCACCCGCACCCATATTCATGGTCGGCTGTGTCGTGCCAATCACTAAATAACCAGAGGTGGTGGCATTGCCGGAAATTATCGTGTTGTCATTGATTGTTAAAGAGCCAAGGGAATTATAGATATTAGTTTGAAAATCAGTGTTGTCTTTCACTACTAAATTGCCAGCCGCGTCAATGGTTAAGTCATTGTCTTCGGTGATAATGGAAGCGGCGCCAGTGAAGATTTGAGAAGCGCCAGCAATCCGCAGGGTGTTGCCAAAATATGCTTGAGCGGTGGTCGTGGCCGTGCCAAGCACATAACTATTACCATAAACATTTAAAGTTGAGGTGGCGTTTTCCAAAGCAGAAAAACCTAAAATCAATTTGCCAGTGGTCGTGGCATTACCTTGAACAATAAAATTATCATTCACCGAGAGATCGGAGAGTGAATTGAAAATGTTGCTTTGAAAATCTGTGGTGCCGGTAATGACTATGTTGTCGGCAATGGTCAAATCGCCGAGAGAATCGGAAAGATTGCCTTGCAAATCAGAGGAGCCAACTACTGTCAACTTGCCACCAATATGTAAACTGTCTGTGGTGGTCACATTATTAAATTTTCCATAACCAATAACTGCTAAATTGCCGCCTAAATTTAGATTACCAGTTAGATACCCAGCGCCGCTGACATTCAAAGCATAAGGATGAGTGGTCGTAGCGATTTTCAGATAATTTGCCGCGTAAAAATAATCAGTGGAACTGGCTTGGCCAGAAATGTTCAAATTAGAGGTAGTGGCGTAACCCAGAACAGAAACACCATGTTGAAAGATTGAAGGTTTGCCACCAACTTGAAAAGCAAAATCCGGTGAGGTAGAAGTTGAGACCGCAAATACATTGCCCACATTCAAAGCGTCGGTCGTCGTGGCAGAACCAGCAATATAGACATTGGAAGTCGTAGCATAGCCAGCAATAGTAATGCCATGACTTAAATATGTAGTGGTCGCCACAGTCAGGCCATAACCGTTTTGATAGTTTGAGCCAATAGCAAAATGTCCTTGCGGCCCTGCCTGAACTAATAAATTGCCGCTCACATCTTGCAGTTGAAATAAATTTGCTGCGCCTTGATTCACGCCAGATTTAATGGTCAAAGTTGAAGAAGCGCTACCCCCAGAATCTGCGCCTTCAATCCATAAAGGAAAATTCATTGTGAATTGATGCTTGGAAGAATTCCAACCAAAAACAGCATTTGTCGTGGGCACCCCGCGCTCAAAAGTTAATGACATATCTTCTGTGTCAGAGGTCGCATTATCAGAATTAACAGTAAAATTTGCCACTTTTGTGCCGCCAATTTCAGTGGCTTCTGCCACAATTGTATTGACAGTTATTTGGTCAAACCAACCTTGCGCCCATCTGTTTGCGGTTGAACCAATATCATAAACATTTGTTTGCGGAATCAAATCAGAAGCCACATAATTATTAACAGTTAAAGTATTGGCAACGCTTGTGCCAAGCACTGTGGAATTGGCCACAGTTAAGTCGTTGCCTACATAAACAGAGCCTGTGGTGGTGGCATTGCCAACAACATAGCTTCCTCCATAAACATTTAAACTTGAAGTTGCATTTTCTAAAGCGCTGAAACCTAAAATTAACTTGCCTGTTGTCGTGGCATTGCCATTAACTATTAAATTATCAGAGATTGTAAAGTCGCCCAAAGAATCTGAAACATTGCCTTGCAAATCAGAAGAACCAATCACTGTCAAACTGCCGCTTATTCTTGCCGTGTCAGTTGTAGTGATAGAATTAAAAGATGAGCCGCCTGAAAAAACAGAAGTGCCAAGAACATTAAAATCACCACCCACATATTGATTGCCGGTGGTAGTGGCATTGCCCTGCCCATATAAATTGCCGGCAATATAGACCGCGCCGCCAATACCTAATTTGTAATTCGCGTCAGTTGTGGAAGTGGCAATTTTTAATTGGTTGTTTACCGTCAGCACGCCAGAAGTCGTGGCATTGCCAAAATTATACCAATCCCCGTATTGCAAAGTTGAAGTGGCAATAGTAAGACCATATAAATCTGCTGGTGTTGAGGTGGCAAAACCATAATGACCTTGAATGGTATCAATTACAAAATGAGTTTTGCCAGAATTATCTTGAACAGAAACAGCAGTCGTAGAATTTGTTGTTAAAAGCAATCCGCCTAATGAAAAAATATCTCCGTCAGAAGCAAGAGAAAAATATCTTGTGCCGGCCACTTGGAAATCCAAAAAGTTGCCGGAAAAACTTTGCGGGTTCGCAGCAATAAATGTGCCTTGTGCAGAACCAGCGCTCAAAGGATTAGCAGTCATCTGCAATAAAGAAATTGTTGAGGAAGCAGCTGGCGAAGAATCAAATCTGAAAATCTGACCGGCGCCGCTTTGATTGAAAATTGCTAAAGGCGCGGTAGAAGAAGCAGAAATAGAAATAATGCTCCGTGTTGATGAAGCATTTTGTAAATTTAAAACCCCTTCATTGCTTAGAGATAAAATGCTTTGTTCGTTTTTCTGCCAATCAAAAATTCCTCCCGCGCCCATTTGATCAACTTTTACCAAATAGTCAGTGGAGGAACTTTTTATATCTAAAATATTTTGAGTGGTGCTGGCTGTGATATTAAAAATATCAACCGAAGTTGAAGTGGCAATATTAATCGGGTCTAAAAAAGAAAATTCTGGCGTGTTGGTGGCTGAAGTTAAATCAAAAGTCAAATTACCTTGATTATCAACTGTTGAGAGCCATTGATGATCAGAATCATAGCGCACCGTTAATTGTGGCGTGGTCGTGGCTTCAATTAAAACTGCGCCAGAGTGAGAGGCGGTGCCCACAGTAATCACATTGCCGTCTTTATCAATTTTAAATTTAGAAATATTGCCAATTTGAAAATTTATAAAATCACCTTCAAAGGTTGTCGGATTAGCGCCAATAAAAGTGCCGTTAGAAGAGCCAGCGGAAATCTTATTTTGTCCCAAAGTTAAAAGCGCATCATTAGCGTTTCCCAGAGGAGAAACTGCTATCCAAACCGCTGGGTCTGTGGTCGTGGCTGAATCAATTTTGACTGAACCATCTGTTTCTAAATTACCAGCTAAATATGCGCTGCCAGCTGTCAGCGGCCAATTAGGATTGCCAGAACCAATTTTTAAATAACCAGCGCCAATAATATTTGAACTTTGCAAATTGCCAGTCAATGTAACTTGGCCGGTAAAATTTGAATCGCCAGATACGGACAAAGTGTTTAATTTTGTGTTGCCCGAAACAGAAAGTTCGCTGGCGCCCAAATATTTAGCAGCAAAAGCAGAACCAGCCCCGTCTTTGGCTTGTGCGCCTGGCGCAATGTTATAGACATTGTTGATAATTGTTGTGCCGCTTGGAATTTGATTACCAGAAGAAATGCCGTCTTGACCAGGCAAACCTTGCTCGCCTTGTTCTCCTTTTTCACCGGTATCTCCTTTATCACCTTTTTCACCTTTTAACACAATAACTTTTTGTTCGCCTTGAATTTCTTTAACTATTTCTTTTACGCCTCCAAAATTCTGAACCACTTCAAAATTTTTTCTCCCTGCCAAATTTTTTATTAAATCTTGTGTGACTAACTCGCGCTCTAACCAAGAATTATTCCAAATGCCAAGCCTATTGCCAAGACTCCTTGCTATGAGCACTGCACTCTTGCCAAACTCGTTGCCAAGATTTGCAATGGGGTTAAAAATATTTTGCCAAACAAAATTAGAAATTTCTTTTGTAACATCAAAAATATCGGTAAAAACCATCTGTGTTATGAGCGCAGACTCTTTACTTTTGCCAAAAGCTAAATTTGAAGCTCTCTCACTGTTTTTATTCAAAATTTTTAACCAGTTAAAAATTTTTGCCTGACTTAACTTTTCAACTCCCTCTATCAAAACTTTTTCGCTATTCTCTGGCAAATCAAAAAAATCATAAGCCAATTTTTTTGTGCTGCTAAAAATTTGTTCTATTTGTGCAATGGACCCCAACCGCTTTAAATTTTCCCTATTATTTCTCTTGACTAAAAAATCAGAAATTTTTTCTCCCGCCTTAGAAAGAATTACCAAAAAATTACCAACTGATTCATTTTGTATGCTCTTTACTCCAGCCACTTTGCCTGTTTGCTTGCCTGATAATTTTGATAAACTGCTGGAACTGTTGCCATTGACAATTATTCTAACCACATAACTTGTGGTAAAAGAAAAATTTTCCGAAGCGAGAGCAGCGCTTTCTATAATTTTTCCTAAACCCATTTTTTCATTCACCCAATCAGCGCTACTCAATATTACCCGATTAGAAACGCTGCCAGCCTTTTGTAAAAAAGCAAACGCCTCAAAAACAGTTCCCGGAAAAAATTCTGCGCCAAGAGAGGTCACAACCAGAGAGAGAATAATAACGCTGACTAATATTTTTTCAAAAATTTGTCTTGGTAATAATTTTTTCCAGCTAAAAAATATTGGCAAAGATTTTTTTATCTGATTCAATCCAACCAAAATTTTATCTTTACCAGAAAATAGATAAATGCGAAATAGAGATAATAAATTATTTACACTATATGCGCGCTTTATTTTCCCCGAGGTTATTTTATTAAACAAAAAAATTTTCAGCCAAACTGAAAAATTTTTTAACAAAATTTTTAAATTTTTATTAACATTGCTTTCAAAAATTTTTTCTTTAAATATTTTTTCCGAAAGAAGTTCCCCTTTAACATTGCCGCGTTTATCAGAAGGATGTTCTGCCACATATTTTTCCAACCATTCTTTTCTAATAAACCAGTTGCGTCCAATTTTTTTTCCTTGCAATAATTTCTTGCGCACCAAAAGCGAAAGATATTCTTGAGAATAAGTGCAAAGACTTGCTGCATCAGCTAAACTAATAAAACCATCGCTATGCGCGATTTGTCTTTTTGACTTGAATATTTTTTTATCCAAGCGAGCATGGGTTTTATTTTTTTGTTTGAGCATGGGTTCGCTTATTTTACTTTTACTACTATTACTACTATTTCAATTTCAATACTAATTTTAATTTTTTACATTATATACAGGTCATTAACAGATAGATCAAAACGTGCTATAATTAAAGCGCCCACACGAGAAAATAAAAACTATAAAAAAATAATTTGCGCTTTCCTAAATTTTTTATTCCCGCGTGGGTGCCACTAAATTTTTTATTTACCCAAAGAATTTTTTCTTTGGGATTTTTTAATTATCACTATTTGCGCTTAATGATAATTAAAGTGGGGTGCCATTTGCCTTTTTTATCACTCCTCCAATACATCAATAACTTTATCCACAAGGCAATATCGTATTATCACATATTCATTATACACCTAAAAAAATCTATTGTCAACAATTTTTATAATCCGATAATCTAAATTCCAATATTTTATTATTAAAATGCCTTTTTAAAGTATTTTCTAAATCTCTTTATTGCGTTGCATAATTATTCATATAATGACTATCATTGCTTATCCGATATTATTTTTTATGTTATAATAAAACAACAACTATAAATACATTCAAAGTCTTATATTTTGACTTACTAATAAATATAAACCAGTTATAATTATACGCATCAACCAAAACACATCTTTATTAACTAAAATTGGCATTCATACTAAATGAGTGCTAAAAAATAAATTATATGCCTATAGCAAAAATAAAAAAACTACTAAAATTAGTTAACAAAATTCATAATCAAACTTTACCATCAAGATTAAAAAATACTCAAATTAGCGCCCCGGGCCGTAGCAAAATTTATGACGATTTCTGTATCTTTAAGATTTATCTTTTAATGCACGCTCTGAATATTAAAAATATTAAAACGATTTGGGAATTTCTGTCTGCTAATTCTGATATTAGAAAACTTTGCGGCCTTGAAGACAATATGGATCGCACCACACTTAACCGCAGACTTAATAATCTTTATAAAAAGAAGAGTAATAACTGTTAATATAATGTTCTGCATGCACTTTCTAATTTTTCAAAAGCACTAAAAATAACTATTATATTTATGCACACAAGTATTTTTAATTATGCACACAAAAAATTTGCCAACCGATAATACCAAAAAAAGAACTTATTAATATCAAAACTCTATACTATTAATAATACCGTCCTAAAAAAATTATAAAAATAAAAACTGCTTGGGCTTAAATTAGCCTAAGCAGTTTATTTTCTTAATTCAAACTAAGATTTTTATTAAATATATCTTTTTTTTCAGAAACCAATAATGATGTGCAAAATAATCAATTACCCGGCATATTTATTACACATCACAAAATTAGAAAGAAAACAATCATTATGCCTCATTTTTATCCAATTTTATCCGATATTACATTTTTATAGATTATTTCGCCAAGTAATCTTTAATCGCCTTGACTATTTTAGAATCGTCTTTCATGTCCTCAACAAAAAACACCTGGCCTTTGTTAATCCTCATTTCATCTTTGGGTCCATGCAATTCATTGCCTAATTTTATTAAATTAATATCACTATTCTGATTCTTGGTCTGAGCGCCTTGTTGCAATGCTTCTTTGTTTTGAAGATAAAAAATATTATTCATAATCACAACTTCATCATTAACAGCAGCCACTTTACCAAAATACACTTCTCCATTATCTAAAAACACCGCCTGCCATTCGCCTTTATTTTTATCTAAATCAAAACGAGAAAAAACACCACCAAAATATAATATTAATATCAAAATCCCTAACACACTTGCTATAACAAGTGCGCCTAAACCTCCTAAGAACCCTAAAAAATTTTTATTTATCTTTTGTCTCGGTGCTTGGAATTTTGGCAACTCCATTTTCATTCTCTCTGACATTAAATTACCAGACTGATTAAAATTAGAACTTGGCCTTTTAATTTCAGAAAAATTATTCATATAATTTTGTGGCTGTCATCCCGGGCTCCAATGAACATCGAAGCCAAGGAAGCCTGTCAATTTTATCTAATCATATTTTACCATAATTGACATAAAAAAACAAAAACGCCCCCATTAAATAGGGACGTCCTTGTCTTAATTTTGATTTTTGATATTTAATATTTAATTTTTTAATACTCCATTCCCCTATTCATATTATGATTATGTTCTTCTTCCTTTTTTGGTAACTCTGCTACAACAGCTTCGGTGGTTAAAATTAAAGCTGCGATAGAAGATGCGTTTTGCAAAGCGCTTCTTGTTACTTTGGTTGGATCAATAATTCCTGCCTGAATTAAATCCTCGTATTTATTTTTATCTGCATTATATCCAAAGCCGCCCTCATGCTTTTTTACTTCTTCCGCTACCACTGCTCCGTCTTTGCCAGCGTTCATAGCAATTTGTTTAATTGGAGATTCTAATGCTTGGGCTAAAATTTTTAAACCCACTCTTTCTTCGTCACTAATTGTCACTTTTTCAAGCACTTTTAATGCTCGTAGCAATGCTACACCCCCGCCAACCACAATACCTTCTTCAATAGCAGCTCTGGTGGCAGAAAGCGCATCTTCAATGCGATGCTTTTTTTCTTTCATCTCTGTTTCTGTGGCTGCTCCAACTTTTAAAACCGCTACTCCGCCAGTAAGTTTTGCTAATCTTTCTTGCAATTTTTCTTTATCAAAACTTGAAGTAATATTTTCTAATTGTTTTTTAATTTGATCCACCCGGGATTTAATTTCTTCTGACTTTCCTTTGCCTTCAACAATAGTAGTAGCATCTTTTGTAGCCACAACTTTTCTTGCTTGGCCAAGGTCAGTAATTTCTATTTTATCTAATTTCAAGCCCACTTCTTCAGAAATCAAACGCGCGCCAGTGATCGTGGCAATATCTTGAAGCATTTCTTTTTTACGGTCGCCAAATCCAGGCGCTTTAACAGCAAGCACGGTGAACATGCCTTGCAATTTATTTAAAACTAAAGTTGTTAAAGCCACGCCTTCAATTTGATCTGCTATAATAACAATTTCTTTTTTGCCTATCTGTAAAACTTTTTCTAAAACAGGACGAATATCTTCTACAGAAGAAATTTTATAATCAGTAACTAAAATCAATGGTTCTTCCAAAATCGCTTCCATTCTGCTTGCATCAGTAACCATATATGGCGAAACATAACCTTGATCAAATTGCATGCCTTCAACTATTTCTTTTTTCAAACCAAATTCTTGTGATTCTTCAACAGTCACCACGCCGTCTTTTCCTATGCCATCCATCACTTCCGCAATCAACCCTCCTATTTCTTGGTCATTGGCAGAAATAGAAGCCACATGGGCAATATCTTCTCTGCCTTGTACTGGCTGGGAAATTTTTTCTTTTAATTCCCGCACAACCGCTTCCACTCCTTTTTCCAAACCACGCTTAATTGCCAAAGGGTCAGCGCCGGCTGTAACATTTTTTAAGCCTTCGCTAATCATTGACTGGGCTAAAAGAGTGGCTGTTGTTGTGCCATCTCCTGCCACATCATTAGTTTTAGAAGCCACTTCTTTAACTAACTCAGCGCCAATATTTTCATATTTATCTTCTAATTCAATTTCTTTGGCAACAGTCACTCCATCTTTGGTAATTGTTGGCGCTCCATAAGCTTCGCCTAAAATAACATTGCGGCCTTTTGGACCCAAAGTTACTTTAACCGCGTTAGCTAATTTGTCCACGCCCGCTTTAACTGCTTGGCGTGCTTGTTCATTAAATAAAATTTGTTTTGACATAAGATTAAGCTAATTAATTATTCCTATCACATCAGATTCGCTTAAAATTAAAAAAGTGTCATTATCAATTTTAAACTCATCTGGCGAATATTTTCTAAATAAAATTTTATCATTGACCTTTACTGACATTGGCAAACGACTGCCATTGTCTAAAACGCGGCCAGGCCCAATTGCCATCACTTCCCCGCGTTCTGGTTTTTCTTTTTCTGATTCTGGCACAATAATGCCGGATTTTGTTTCCTCCTTTAAAGGTTTGACCAAAATATGGTCTGTTAATGGTTTAATCATACTTTTTTTATTTAATTATTTAGTTTTTTTAGCACTCCGTATTAAAGAGTGCTAAAATTAATCTACTTAAATAGTTTAAATCAACAAAAAATTTTTGTCAAGACCAAAGTCTATGTCTCCATTGATTAATTTGATTGCTCTAACCTCCCTAAAAAACCTAACCCGCCAACCATTAAAACAATTCCACTTGGCAAAGTCCACCAAAAATGATCCAGGCTCAGAAGCGCAAAAAAACACAAAAATACAAAAACTTTCTTTCTTTGTCTTGTGATACCTAAAACCCCCAAAATACCTAAAATCCCAAAACTCCCCAACTCTGCCCAAGCAAGAACCAAAACATTATGCACGGGCTGATAACTAAACCCTGGCAGCCCTGGATTATTTTTCTGCAATGCTAAAGTATAATTACCCAAACCAACGCCAACCATGGGACTACTTTTAATAATTTTCCATGCCTCGTTATAACCACTTACTCTTTCGGAAACAGATTTTGTTTCCAATCTAACTGGCTCTCGAGTTAATCCTAATCTTGTTTGCGCGAGTGGCCAATACAACAAACATAAAAACATAAAAAAATAAAAACATAAAAAAATAAAAAACCCTTGCTTTAATATCTTTGATATTCCTCCTGTCTGCCTTATTTTTCCTATCTGTCTTACTAATTCTATCAAACCCATTAATCCGCCAATCAACCACCCAGTGCGTGAAAAAGTAAAAAATAGAGCAGTAATAAATAATAAAGTAACAAAATAAAATAATTTTCTTTTCTCCTTAATATTAGTGTTCTTCAGCCACATCAATAAAACCAGTGCTACCAAAATAAATCCTGCTAAAATATTTGGGTGAGGAAAAGATCCGTAAGCGCGCAAAAACCTCATACCGTCAGCAGTTTCCACCACACTTGCGCCTAATTCATTCGCGCCATGATAAGCAATCCCCAGCCACTTGTTTGCAAAAGCGTTTTGAGTTAAAAATTGGTAAATTCCCAACGCCGCAGAAACAGACACACTAAAAATAAAAATCCACGCCATTTTTATTCTCTTTTCAAAATCCCTAAAAAAACCTAAACTCTTTAAAATTTTACAAAGCATTAGCGCCTCCCCTATTCTTAACCACCAATAAATCGTCAAAATTTTATTTTGAGAGAAAATAATATTTAGAAAAACAAAAACAGTGATTAGCAATTTGTAATTAGTAATCAGTAATAAAAAAGTTTTCTTTTTGTTATCCCTGCTTTCTTTTTTGTCATTCCCGCGCAAGTGGGAATCCAGGCGGACAGAACCAGTATTTGGACAAATTTCCGTATGCTGATTTTCATTAAAAAGACAAAAAAAACAATTTCTCAATTTCAATCTACTCACCAGATAAGAGACTATTAAAACTATAAACACCGCATCAAACGCATACAAACTCATCCGGCCATATTCAAAAACCGCACCATTAATTATGGCTTCATGAAAAATCCACCTTGTCTGCCAAGGCAATAAAAATACAAATAAATAACTTAAATACTCCAAAATCTTAGATAATTTATTATTATTCATAATTCATTTTTATCATTCGCATGTTATTCGTATTTATTCGCATTATTATTCGTGTGTTTCCTTTCCTCCCACTTTTCCTCAATCCCCTTCCCTTTTTCCTTACTTCCCAAATGCAATTTAATAATGTCGTCATCCAAAAAAATACTATTTTCCTCTTGCTCTATGGCAGCTTGTTTTAATTCCTGCGGCAAATACCAAATTTGAAATTTTTTTAAACCTTGTTCTAACCGGTCTAAAATCTTCGCTCCCCCAATCTCTCCGATTCTCCCAATTTCTCTAATCTCCCCAAAATCCTCTAACAAATAATTTGGCAAGTATTTTTTTAACCATTCATTTTCCTGCCAAAATTTCTGCCATAAATTATCTTTATAATAAAGTGGCAAATAAAAAATTGACCAATAAACTAAGATTGGAAAATTTTGCGCCAATTCATATTTTTCCAAATTTAAATTATCTTCACTTATAAAATAACTTAAACAAAATTTGTCTTTTTTGTTTTTTTTAGTCGGCCGCAGATTCAAAATTTTTAAAGGCAAAACAGAAAAAAATCTTGAAATCCATAAACGATTTTTTTTAGTAATAATAAATAAATCAATGTCAGAGTTTTCATCTGCGTTATAATAACTGGCAGAATTTGTTAAAAACACTGCCTTAATCCAAGGAATAAATTTTAACCAATACTTTACCAAGCGCTTGGCTTTAATAATTTTTTGTTCAGAAATTATTCTTCTTTGCGCTCTAACAAAAATAACGCTTTCGCGATCAGGGAAAAAATAAAATTCATCCTTTTTAATTATTTTACCTGCTAAAATTAAATTTTGTAATACTTTTAACATTAATCCCTTAATTTCTTTGTTTCTTAATTTCCCTGTTTCTTGTTTAAAAAACAACCAGCGCCAAATTTCTTCTTGTTTTAATGGAAAATCAAAAATATCAAAATAAGCCAAAGTTTCTATAATTGCTTTTTTTATTTCCTGTTCCATAACCTCATTTTAGCATTTTGAAAGAAAAATAAAAATGTGTGAAGCAAAATAACTCCACACAAATTTTTGTCTATAGTTCTTCAATTGCTTTTTAGTTGGCAAATTTATTTGCTTTTATCCTAATTTTTTTATTTATGCCTGTCAATCACTTCCCTAACTCCCCATCATTTTCTTTCTCACTTCACCCACCACTTCTATTTCTGCCTCGGCCAAAGTTTTATTTGGCAGTTCAAAAAAAACTTTTTCTTTGGTACCTTCGGCGTTAAAATTATTCATCAGCCACTTGGCATCTAAATTTTTAGCATGCAAATTGCAATAAATTTTTCCAGCCACGCTTTCATAAAATAAAACAAAAATTTCTGTCTCTGGATTATTTAAAATCATCTCTTCCGTCAGTCCTTTTAAATCATTTTGGTCAGCGCCTGTTTTTACAAAATCAGAATGAGGCACTGCTGCCCAAGATAATTTTAATGAACTGTCAAACTGCAGACGCGCAAGTGCTCTGCCCCATAATTTTATGGTTGACATTTTTTTTGTCCGATAAAAATTCGTAACAATTTTTTCTCGGTCAGCTCCAAGACCAATTAAGTCAGAAACTATTTCCAAAGTTTTTGGAGCCAAATTTGGCAAACGAAAACTTTGAGTTTTATGAATCATGCCAGCAAGAATAATGGTGGCTAAATCGGGATCAACTAAGGATCTTTGCCAATTATTGATTAAATCATAAACCATTTCTGAAACAGAACTTTTGTTTGGGTCAATCAAATTCAGCTGGCCGTAATTTTCATTATTTAAATTATGATCAATATTAATAATGGTTGTCTGAAAGAAAAACTCTGGCTCTGCCGTATAAATACGCCCGAGCGACTCCAAATCTGGCGTATCCAAAGTAATAATTAAATCAAAGCGATAATTAGTGTGTCTTGCTAAAACATCTTCTGGCTTAAAATTGCCTTTTTCTGGCAAAAGATAAATCATCATTTTTTCTTCATTAACATCATAAAAAAATTCGCTGACTTCTTTGCCATCCAATTTGACTTCAATTAAAAAATGGCGCAGGTTTTCCAAAGAACTCGCCACTGATTGCACGTTTGGCAAAAAAGAAAATTGCGAAGCGGTTTTAAAGCCATCTGCTGCTAAAACATATTTTTTATTAAGGCCAGTTAAAAATCTTGCCAATGCCAAGCCAGCAGAAAGAGCGTCCCCGGTATAATCTTTTCTAAAAGTTATCAGGATTTGCTCTGCTTTTTTTATTAACTCCCTAAATTGTTGTTCAATGTTTAAAGCCATAAATTATTTTATCATAAACCAACTCCGGACTCGTGTCAAATTGACCAAAATCAAATTATAGCGTAAAATTAAAAAGTAACAACTAAATTTCAATTACCCATAAATTATTTAGATTATTACCATTCATATGAATATCAGCGAACTATCACGCCAAGTAAAAATTCCCGTCCAGGAATTAAAGCAGATTATTCCTTTGCTTGGTTTTGATGTGGGCGGGAAAGCAATTCAAGTTGACGACCGCATTGGGAGAAAAATTATTGAACAATTAAATAATCCGATTATTAAAGAAAAAATGTTAGCAAAAATAAATAAACAAAATCAAACGCCAAAATTTGCACATGTAGGGGCATGTCTAGACCTGCCCCTACATCCAATACAACAGCAAAAAACAGAAGAACATAAAAAAATATTTATTGGCGAAACTGTTGTAGTTAAAAATCTTGCCAATCAAATGAATCTGCCGGTCACCAAGCTTATTTTAGAATTAATGAAAAACGGTGTCATGGCTTCTTTAAATCAAAAAATTGATTTTGAAACAGCTTGTATTATAGCAGACGACTTTGGTTTTACAGCAGAAAAACAATCTGCGGCACAAAATATGCCTGACCAAAATGAACAAAATCGCGCTGATTTCTTTATTGATGATCCAAAAAAATTATCACCCCGTCCGCCAGTAGTTGTGGTAATGGGCCATGTGGATCATGGCAAGACAAAACTTTTGGACGCTATTAGAGAAACAAACATTATGGAAAAGGAAGCCGGCGGCATTACTCAGCATATTGGGGCGTATCAAACACAAAAAAATAATCAAGTCATCACTTTTATTGACACGCCTGGCCACGAAGCGTTTTCTGCTATGCGTTCGCGCGGAGCAAAAGTTGCTGATATCGCAATTTTAGTTGTGGCCGCAGATGATGGCATAATGCCTCAAACCATAGAGGCGGTTTCTCATATTCGTTCGGCAGGGCTCCCAATGATTGTGGCGATAAATAAAATTGATAAGCCAGAAGCAAATTTGGATAAAATAAAATCAGGTTTGGCTGAAATTGGCTTAACACCAGAGGATTGGGGCGGAAAAACAATTTGTGTTCCAATTTCTGCTAAACAAAAAACCAATCTTGATCTTTTGTTAGAAAATTTGCTTTTAGTTTATGAAACAGAAAAAGAAAAAATTGCTGCCAATCCCAACCGCAATGCTATTGGCACAATTATTGAAGCACACTTAGATAAAGGCGAGGGACCTGTGGCCACGATTCTTGTGCAAACTGGCACGCTTAAAATTGGCGACGCTGTAAAAATAGGCGCTGCTTTTGGAAAAATCAGAAGCATAAAAGATTGGCATGGGAAAAATGTTTTATCTGCTCCGCCATCCATGCCAGTAAAAATAGTCGGGCTCAAAGCCACGCCAGAAGTTGGAGAAATTCTACAAGTTATTACTGATTTAAATGAATTTAAAAAAGAACAAAAAAAAGTTAAAAATTATAAAGCGCCTGCTTATGCCACGGCCACGAAACAACTTTTTACTAATAAACAAAACGATACTCAAAAAAATGGCGCTGCCAATGAAAATGAGAAAATTCAAAAAATCAATGTGATTTTAAAAGCTGATGTCTTGGGATCTCTTGAAGCCATCATTGAATCTTTAAATAATCTTAATTTGCCTGATTTAATTATTAATATTGTCCAAGCCAGCTTAGGTAATATTACAGCAGTTGAGGTAGAACGCGCTCTGGTACAAAATGCCCTGATTTTGGGCTTTAATGTCAAGCCCAATCCGGAAGCAGAAGAATCTGCGTGTGAACAAAAAGTAATTATTAAAACTGCAAAAATTATTTATGAATTGATTGATTTTATTAAAGAAGAAATGAAAAAATATATTAAAGAAGAAATTGTTGCAGAAACAATTGGTCAAGCGCGCGTCTTAAAAATTTTTCGCACAGAAAAAAGAACGCAAATTATCGGTGCCAAAATTACGAACGGGAAAATAACGAGTGACAGTAAAATTCAAATCTTTAGAAATAATGAATTGATTGGTAAAGCGGATTTGATAGAGTTGCAATCCGGCCGCCAGTCAGCCACTGAAGTCGTCGCGGACCAAGAAGCTGGTTTAAAAATTGAAGGATTTAACGAAGTAAAAGAAAATGATATTTTAGAAGTTTATAAAGAGGAAAAAGTAGTAAGGAAGATATAAAAAATTTATTATTTTGTCATTCCCGACCGGATCGGGAATCCAGAAATTAAAAAATATGTCAACCACTCTTCTCACAATTTTCGTCATTATTGGTTTTATTGTCATTATCTATCTTTTGCTTAAAAAAAAGCAACCGGACAATACTCAGGATGAAAAACTAAAATTAGTTCATGAAGAAATTGCTAAAATCAAAGATGAAATGAAAGGCAGTTTGGAGAAAAACTTGGAATTTATTCAAAAACAATCTTTTAACAGCACGCGGATTGTTCAGGATGTAACAAGCAAACTTGAAAAATTAGAATCAACTAATAAACAAGTAATTGATTTTACAGGGCAATTAAAAAATTTAGAGCAAGTTTTAACAAATTCCAAAAACCGCGGCTCTTTAGGTGAAGCAAATTTAGAATTGATTTTGAGCAATATCCTGCCGCCGCAAAGTTATGAAATGCAATATCATTTTAAAGGTGGCGAGGCAGTTGATGCTGTTATTAAAATCAAAAATCATCTTTTGCCAGTGGATGCTAAATTTTCTTTAGAAAACTATCGCCGGATTCTCTCTGCCACTGATGCCGCACAAAAAGCAGAGCTGGAAAAATCTTTTAAAAATGATTTGAAAAAAAGAATTGATGAAACATCAAAATACATCCGACCCAATGAAAATACGCTTGATTTTGCTTTTATGTTTATTCCGGCCGAAGGAATTTATTACGATTTACTCATTAACGAAGTCGGCGCGGTCAAAGTTGATACTGGCGGACTGATTGATTATGCTTTTAAAGAAAAAAAAGTGATTATTGTTTCACCCACAACTTTTGCCGCTTATTTACAAACAGTGCTTCAAGGACTGCGCGCTCTTCAAATTGAAGAATCTGCTAAAGAAATTAGAAATAAAGTAGAAGACTTGGGCCGACACATTTTCAGTTTTGACGAGTATATGAAAAAACTCGGGAGCAACATTTCCACCACAGTTAATACCTATAACACGGCTTATAAAGAGTTAAATAAAATTGACAAAGATGTGGTAAAAATTACAGCAGGCGAGAAAAAAATTGAGCCACTATCGCTTGACAAGCCAAACTTAGAATAGTAAGTTAAAAAAACCACAACAAACTAAAAGGAGGGATTGCCGTGAAATGCTATAAACTTGGTTGTAATGGGAAATTTAAGTTGATAACGCCAAGAAAATCGTTAAAAAATTTAATTTGGCGTTGTAATAAATGCGGTGTCAATATAATTGAAAATGACACTGCCAGAAAAATGCGCTTAGAAAAAACAAAATGAGACCATAACGACGGCCGGCAGTAATGTCGGCTTTCTTTTTGTCAACCCCCTACTTTTATGCTACGCTAAAAGCATAATTCATTATTCATAATTCATATTTTATGCCTCTTAATGATCTTAATCAAGAACAAAAAACTGCTGTCACTCATACAGGCGGACCTCTTTTAATCGTGGCGGGCGCGGGCACTGGCAAAACAACTGTTATTACAGAAAAAATCGCTTACTTGGTAGAAAAAAAATTAGCTAAAACAGATGAAATTTTAGCTTTAACTTTTACTGATAAAGCTGCCACGGAAATGGAAGAGCGCGTTGACAGGATGATGCCTTATGGCTACACAGATTTATGGATTATGACATTTCATTCTTTTTGCGAACGGATTTTAAAAAATCACGGCCTTGATATTGGGCTTCCCAATGATTTTAAATTATTAAACCAAAC